>JAEIGA010016185.1_pt1 | contig 11354 bp, 19 predicted proteins | sample 9270691 | NCBI WGS metagenome assembly JAEIGA01 (sample SAMN17057246, study PRJNA624740) | gut metagenome | biome: biome; isolation source: fecal sample | host: Bos grunniens | place: China: Xizang | collected 2019
AGGAGACTATCAAGTTGTTCAGTCCCCCAATCAAAACTATTTGTATATTCTCATCGTGGATGAAGAGTATTTCCCTATCACATATGAAAGTGTGGACTGGTACGCTGCGACTAATAAAGAGACTCTCAGAAAGAATCTTTCTCTAATTTACAAGTATATGGACCAGTTCTGTCTAGTGGAAAGGGAAGCTGCTTAATGCCTACTGAGACAATAATTGGGTTGGGACAATTTTGTTTGCTATGTTTTGGACTGGCAGTAATTATGCCCTGTGTATATATTGTGTTCGGAGCCTGTATGCATTGGGCACAGACAAAACGTAAAAATTCGTTTGTCGATAGTTTGAAAATAGCACATCAAGAATTTTGGGATTCATTCGCAGACACTTTCTAAAATACTTCTTATATTGGAAATCGGAGCTGGCAAGAGTTGGCTCCGTTTTTCTGTATAATCTTGCTCTTTTTCTATGGATTAGTTATATTATTAGTGAAATAAAGGAGTGCGGCTCCTAAAAAACAACAATGAAAGGAATGTAAGATATGGGTTTGACTTTTTGGGATACTGTAAGAGGTGTCCATCTGGCCGATACACTGACCCGCCACCTGCCTGAGCTGAACAAGAACCTCAAGGCACTGGCCCCTCAGAAGAAAGAACAGAAAATTGATATTATGCACTTTGACAGAGTGTACGAATATCTGTGCGCAGAACAGAAGGAAGGCCGTCGTTTTGTTCACGCTATTCAGAAGGACTCCGACGTTATCATTATCACGGAATAAGAAAGGAAAAACATATGGCAAGAAAAAAGACCCCTCAGAAAGAGCTTACGCCCGAAGAAAAGTTGGCTCAAGAAAAAGAACGTCTTCTTGCTCCCGCAAACGTAGAGGATGCTATTGCTTTTATGAATGAACCGTCTTATCTTTTGAACGTAGGTGATAAGGTTGGATATGGAGCAATGAAATCTTCTGTAGTAGAAGAAATAGTAGCAAACGGAAAGGCTTATCTCCTGCGGTGTGTTGCAGTCCATAACAATTATGGCAGCCCGTACGAAGAGGTGTGTTATCGCCTTACCCCGTGGATTAACGTACGCCCCCTGCCCGCTGGCGATACTAATTTTGCTATCCAGGATACTTTATTCCTGCATTTCAACAACGGCACCGTCGAATCGCTTCTCAACAAGTGCTATTTCTTCGGCGTTGATATGGACCCTGAATATCAGAGAGGCTATGTCTGGAATGACGAGGACAGAGAATACCTCATTGATAGTATTTTCCAGAATATAGATATTGGCAAATTCGTTTTCGTTCATCTCAGTACCAAAGAGTGGATGGAGCGCGGCGTCAGTTTTGAAATTCTGGATGGAAAACAGCGTTTGTCTGCTTTGCGGATGTTTTACGAGAACCGTTTCCCTTATAAGGGTAAGTATTACAATGACCTCAGTCCTGTCGACCGTCGAGCATTCTTACAGCATAATGTCAGTTATGCGGATGTAGAAACCACTTCCAGAAAAGAAATATATCAGTATTTTCTGAAATTGAATCGTGGCGGCAAACAGATGGACAAAGCTCACTTGGATTATGTAGAAACTTTGTGTGAAAAGGAGTAATAAATATGCCTAGTTGGGTTTACGATAATGCCATTCTTTTGTGGCTGGGTTTTATTGGAATCATGTCCATCGCTGCTATGCTGACGTGAGGTGGATATGTTAACCAAAATCTGCAAGCTGTGTAAACATGGCTATCCTCAGTGTACCAAAGACGGTATGGTGTGTTGGTGCTATTTAAGCGCACTTCATAGCCCTGTCAAAAAGGATTGTTATGACACCTGCCCTGATTGGGAACCCGAGCCTACTTTGGATGAAGAATCCGATGACGAGTAATATAATGCGCCTCTTACAATGTAAGAGGCGCTTCTCTTATATATTAACAATAAACAGACAAATGCAAAGATATTAAGAGGTAAAAATGACACCTGATTCAGTTGAGTTATTGTTTAAAATTGCAGGTCTCCTACTGATGGTTGGCCCAATAATTATTATTTTTACAATCCTTGTTGTAATCGCTCGAAAGACAGAAAAGCGCTTAAGGCGAGATGGAAAATGGACAGACGCTAAGATTATGTTTATAGATTACAATCGAAACATTCCTGTATATGATGTGTTATACACGGACACAGACGGCATCCTCAGGTCAGCTCGTTGTTTCGGGTCGGGAAACCACATAGAAGGAGACATTATTCGCGTCCGTTATGCGCCACCCAATTATTCAATTGTTGAAACAGTAGAAACTGTCAATCAGAGAAGAGAGTTGCTCTAAAACATCAAAAAAGAAAGACACCCGCAAGACATTCAGTCTGTTGCGGGTGTCTATTTTTATCAGTAGCGAGTCCGAGAGCATGCAAAGGCAAAGAATTAAAATAAAAACCACAATTGTGTTTTCTCACATACTCAATGACATCACGATACTTCGGCTTCTGAAACCAACTATTGCAAAGATATGTATATTCAACGTTCATACCCGTAGGGGCTACGAGATGCTGATATCTGTCCAGTTTAAACGCGCAAGACTCCAGCTTTTCATCAGTTGAGCCGTGTCGGGTTTGGAACTTTTTCTCAATAATATAAACCGTATTGGTCACCTCATTAATAAAGGCCTCATCAGGAAAATATTGTTTGGAAATACGAGTTCTCCAATCAATACCATGTTTTTCCAAAAAACCATAGTAAAAAACCCATTTGTTTGCAAAATAGCCAATGCGGTGAGAGCCCTCATAAAGAACATGAATATAATACTTTTTCTTCTTGCGGGTAATCGTTTCAGTCTTAATTGTATATCCAGCAGACTTTACAATATCTACCAAGTCTGTTTTTTGTTCAAACAGAAAACCATTTAGTGTAGCTCTCGCTCCACCTAAAATACTCATTGCTTAAAAATATCCTTTCTCTCTACAAACTATGTATTAATATTTATTACAAGTATATTATAGGCATTTTGACGAAGATAAAGAGGGGAATTTAGAGAAAAGACAACTATGAAATATACAAATTGCACTATTGTATAATCCCAATTTTTAGTCAATACAACTAAAGAAATGCCTTTCAGAGCAAAAATTCTAAAAAATGTATTTGTACAAATTGACCAAAAAATAAATGTATAACAATGCAACAAAAAAGACTCGCTCATTGAAGAGCGAGTCGGATGTTAATAGTTAGCTTTAAACATGTCAGTTAGACTAATCGGACTGCCTGTTACCCAGTCCACATACTGATTGTCAGACATACCCAGGAATTCTGCTAATGAGACTCCAAGCTCATCTTCAAACTGATTGTAGTAGGCAATATAATCATAAATATCATTTTCTTTGACATGACCTGCCAACAAAGCTTCTTTAAAAGATTCACCAGAATAGTCAAAATTCAAATTATACTGAAACTTTGGCGAGGCACTCTTTTTCTTTTTAAAAAGACACATATAATCTCCTTTTATTCTTCATCGTCATCCACATCTTCTTCCGTGGACAATAAAATAATTTTCTTGGAAAAACCGCCTCTTTTCTCGCGTTTGCTTTGCTGCATAGAAAGAATGTCTTCCCATTTGTAACCTCTTGCTTCTGCGATAGCCATCATAACTTCCAACATGTCAGCTAATTCTTCCTGAGATTTGTCTGCTTGGTATTCTGCCAGCTCTTCATAGAGCTTCATGTCCAATAATTCAATATAACTTTCATCAGAAATAACAGCTGTCACGCATCGATGCCCATTGGCCTTAATAATTTCTGGAATATTATCTCTCACGAGCTTATTATATTGCTTAGTAATAGTTCTCATGATTTTCACCTCAAATTAGATTGTTTGACTATATTATAGGCAAGAGAAGGGATGAAACGCGGGTAGCAAACGTGTTTCCCTTTCACCCACAATCATACATATCATTATAAGGAGAAAATTTATGCAATACACTAGCGTAAGATTGGAAGCGTCAAATTTAGATGCTATATATGAACAATATAAAGATAGTATTATTATCGGGATTGCACCTCACTACAATTTGCAAGAAGATAAAGGCGAATGTCATGCAGTTATGATTTACAAAAAACATAGCAAGCATCTACTGAAAGAATGCAGCGGGATTCAGTCTCCCCATAAATGTGCCATCTTAGGTATGCAGCATGCCGCGTCACAAGTCAAAATTGCGAAGCCTATTGTGCTCTTGGTAACTAGTCATTTTGGCTTAAAGAAGGCTCTGAAAAACAAAGGCAAAAACCGTGATGAACTACAAGAGTTTATTAACATCCTGGAAGAGAAAGGCTGCCCTTCTGTTACAGAAATATTTATAGAGAACGGAAAACAAAAATTAAACAAACTATGTGCTCCTGAAAATTAAGACAACAGAGACTTCACAAGTCTCTGTTCTTTTTGTGCACTGTTCCTGTATATTATTTTTGATTCTGAAAGGAATACATCAAATGAAAGGTTGAATACGATGAAAGTAAAAATTAAAAAGGTCTCTTTGAATGATGTCAGGTTGGCCCGCGTTATCGCTCAAAAAATGCAGAGACTGCTGTCTCCCCAATTTGATTACATCATGGAACATGACCCTAAGGCTGAGTTCTATCTGGCGGATGACGCAATACGTCTGAATAGACTGATTTTTGAATCTCTCGAAACAGAAGACAGCATCGTCATCGATGAAGAATCAGTTTTTCTGCATCTGGACAATGGCATGTCTGAACTCCTGTGTGAGCCCGAAGGCTTCGTAGATATTTTGCGTCTTACGGCCGAGGACTTGTATGTAGTTGACGCCAATGTTATGGAATACGTAGAAATTCAGCGTCAGTTCTGTAAGACCGAACTGTAAATGGAAAGGAACTAAAATGGATAATGCTGTAAGTGAAATCCGTCTTGGCGATATTATTTTATCTCGTCAAGTGATTCGAAAGGCAAAAGAACTGCTTTCTCCCATGTTGGAATATCTGATGGATAGCACTCCTGAAACCAATTTCTATGCTCACGACGATGGCTTTGAACTACAGGAAGTGGCTTTCGAAAATTCTGATAACTGCGACCGTCTTATTATCCGAGATAAGGCTATGTGGATACAAATTGGTGCGGTAGAACAAGCAATCCCGCTTGCTCAATACAACAGCTTCAAAAACATGATTGGATTAACTCCCGACAAGCTGATGAAGCTGACCGAAGAAGAAAAAACGCACATCGAAAGAAGAAATTCTGAATTCCGAGAGTGAAAATATCATTAATAGGAAGGACAGAATACCATGCCGTGGATTGCAATTATTGCGCTGACGTGGGCCTGTATTGGACTTAAGATTGCGAGAAAGAAATCGCAAGAAATTGATTGGTTGCCGACGGGACCCGATGACTAAAAAATGAAGAGCTCTTGTAATTGCACAAGAGCTCTTTTCTCTTTTGAAAAGATATATTAGAAAAAAAATAATAAAGGAAATATAGTATGACGATTATACATTTACCAGCGAAAAATAATAAGTATTTGGAAGAAATAAAAACTCTAATTACACAATCGGACAAAGAATTTATCCCAGCTTTATCCTCTCGTTCTTCTACTACCCAACAAACGTTAACACCATCTACTGCAAATAATAGTTGTGATGCATATTGTGCAGCAACTCTTAACCAAAACATTTTATTGGCGTTGGATGCAAATGATAATGTCTTGGGATTTATGTCTTATAGAGAAAATTATACTTGCCCACATATTGACAAAGAAACATTTAATAATTTGTATGTAACCACTGTTATCACTCGTATACAATCCAGAAAACGAGGGGTAGCTTCTGCTTTTTACCAATACTTAAAAGATTTATATCCTGAACATGAAATTTTCACAAGAACTTGGTCAGCCAATATCTCTCACACCAAAATCCTGCGCGAACAAGATTTTGTTGTCCATACTGTTTTGCCCAACGACAGGGGCGAGGGCATAGATACTGTTTATTTTAGATATACACCATAATACATTAATATCTATAAAACAAGCAAGAACTCACAAACAAAGCGAACTCTTTGCATTTTAGATGTCCAATAAATTAATAGTCTTAATTTCCTGAATAGAAAATTCAACAGAATCCCCTTGCCAATGTTTGCCGACTTGGCTGAAACATTGCTTTATAAAATTCTGTTTCAAAGAAGTTTCATTACTCCCATAATGATGATTGGTAAAAAAGACATAACTATGGGTGTCGTTATTATTAGAAACTGTAACACTCCAAGCGCTCCAATAATACTTTTCTGATTTCATCAAATCATCATATACATATTCACTACTAGTCGGTACCAAGGCGGGAAGATTCCCCCTAAGAAATACTAATTGATTTTTAAATTCAGGCGACGACTGATGCAATACATATTTTTGAAGTGTAGCTCGAAGAAAATATGCATTAACGGTGGACATACGACGATAAGAGCGATTAATCAGGCCAATCAATGGAAAACTTAGCAGAAAAACAGCAATTAGGCCTGTCCATAAATAAAACATTACTTTCTCATTAAATCCCAAATGAGCTTGATAGGAATTAAGAGCTAGACCTAAAACAAGGGGAAGCGCTGTACACCAATAGTTTTCCTTGTATTCTAACTGCGGCAAATACAACTCCACCTCAAAAGTAGGAATATTCCGAATCGCCAAGTAATGAGTGAGAGACTCCTGCGCCTCTACAAACACATCTGACCGAATATTACCTCTCTTGAAAAAATATTTGTGTGTTTTCTTCCAATGGCGAAAACAAGAATAGATATTGTTAATAAGTACCACTCCAAATTACGTAAAATTTCAACTATTTACTACTATTGTAGTTGTAAAGGCAAAAAAATAAAGGGAATTTGCTTCTCAGGACTTTATATACAGGATATTCAAAAAGCTATATTAATCATAGATTTTGAAAGGAGTGGTTGGCATGCTTAATTGTTGTTGGATAATACTTATTGGATATTTATTGGGAACGTCTAACATGGCATTATACATATCAAAAATCAAAAAGGTGGACCTACGAGCTGCTGGTTCGGGTAATTTAGGCGCCTCCAATGCCGCGATGTTGTTAGGACGACGTGCAGGAATTATCACTTTTATTCATGACTTTTTAAAGGTTATATTCGCTGCCTGGATAGTTTCTTTGCTTTTCCCAGAAACAGCGTATGGCCCTACGATAGCCGCCACATCAGGAGTCATGGGGCACATGTATCCATTTTACTTAAAATTTAAAGGCGGCAAAGGCTTCGCTTCATATATTGCATTGGCTTTTATAGTTGACTGGCGTTATGGATTATTTATGATAGTTACTATGGCTATTGTTGCATTAATAGTAGACTGGATTGTTGCAGGAACATTTTATTATATTACAATAACACCTATCTTTTTGTTTATCACCCAAGGCTGGGGGCCTGCTCTCTTGACCGCAATTGCTTCTGCTTGCATTTTTTATAAACATATAGAGAATATTAAGCGGAAGAAAATAGGGCAAGAAAAAGGCATTCGAGAGGTCATGTTCAAAAAGAAGAAATAAAATAAGACGTTTAGATTGCTCACACAAGAGAGTCTAAACGTCTTTTGTTTTAATTATTTAAGTTGGATATACGGTGTCCAATGTTTGAGTTTCATACGTCAAGTCCCAATGAAAATAACTCGCCATGTACAAATAGCCATCGCTGGTCACAATATACAATGTATCATTGTCCACTACGATGTCTTTTACAGAGTTTGTCTGTAAAAATTGACTGAGTTCGGGCCACTCGTCAAGTTGTGCACGAATATGAGTGAACTCGTTATTCTTATTAGAAGGAACACGCGTGGCTTTAGGAGCAAAAAAAGCTTTGTTGTCATCAAACACAACCAAAACAGAGAATGTGGGGTCCCCAGATATAATCATTTGTATATTCTTTGTGGAATATCCTTCTGGCAACTCATAATATAAAATGGCATCTGTGTCACAACTATACCCCTCGCCATATACATGCCTATCGTCTCCTTTAACTGTATAAATTTGACTATCAAAATCACTCCACAAAATCTTTTCTTTTTCGGGGCAAGCTTCGAAAATGCCAATGCTAGGCACCGAAAAATGTTTGTCGTCAGCTATGACAGTATACACTTCTCCATTTTCTAAAACCGCATAAAATTCTCTGAGCAATATCCCGTTTGTAATATCGTTTTTATAATATACATCGACTACTTTGCCAATGATTTCATCTTTATTTTTCACAACAGGCTCGAGAACACGTGTGACAGATGTATACTCAAATCCAATATTAGAATCGTGATGAATAGCCCCATCTCGTTCTTTTAGTTCAAAGGACGTAACAGAGAATTCCCCATTGTTATTGTGTAAAATTTCCACTTCGTATATGCCCATAGCCTCAATACTTGTGTCGCTTGTTTTATCTATCCAAAAAAAAGATATTAATTTATCGGTGTTGTTATTAAAGGGTGCCGCGAAAAGAAGAGTTCCCCCTGCAGTGTAGATATATATTTGATTATTACTAACAAAAGAACAGTACACATACGGAATCGGGGCAGAGATATCCCGCTGTTCTATAATCTGAATATTGCTACAATCGTCAGGGAATGTTACTTTAAATTTTAAAAAGCTGTCTGTTCTAAAAGTCGTATCTTTCAAATTGTACCATTGACCATTTCCAAATATATTTAATCTTTGTTTATATGTAGCAACGTGGTCAATAGTGCCCTGTAAAAGTGTCATCTTCTTCGCATATTTAGAAGGAACAAGCAATTCGATGGGTTCCACCGTGCGCTCACGTCCCCATTCATTGATTTGGTCTTCTGTAAATGGTTCCTTTATGATAATTTCCTCAATGGGATTTAAGGATTCCGTAACCAGAGTCTCGGTTGTTTCCTCTTGTCGGCCACAAGCACATAACGGTATGCTGATTAATAACCCCGCTATTGCGGCATATAAAAATTTTTTATACATAATAACTCCTATTCCTTTATATTTTGCTGTTTGTAGCTCTGTCTGACATTATCGTCATTTGCTTTTAGTATAGAAGTGAAGGCTTTTGCTAAGTATCATTTTACAAGGGCATATGAATGTTACTTTACAAATCAATCCCCAAAATAACCAAAACCTCTTGCGTATATATGCTGCGGGATATTTATATATTTTTCTCAATACAGAGTTTGTCGCCCGTTGAAAAAGTTTCTGCGAGACTATAATAAACAAAGAAATAGAAGTATTTATTTTATATTGGTTGTAGATATTGGAAAGGAGATTTTTATAAATATGAAGGAACATAACAAATATTATTGGCAGAACCGAGACCAAAGACGGGTTGCTGCTATTGAGCACATGGATAAGATGGCCAAGAAGCATTCTGCGGCTATTGAAGAGTCTATTGCGCGCAGTCAGGTTTACGGCATAGGCCCCGTAACGCAGCCTATGCGCAAAAGCGTATTCCGAATCACCAGCGATGACAGTGTTTCCGCCATTTTTAAGCATGCCTATGGCAAGACTGCTGTCCTGAACTTTGCATCTTACAAGAATCCTGGTGGTGGTTTTCTGACGGGCAGTCGTGCTCAGGAAGAAGCCCTGTGTCATGAATCTACTCTGTACAATGTTCTGAAGGAAATGAACCATTTTTATGAATGGAACAACCTGAATCTTAATAAGGGCCTTTATCAGGACAGAGCTATTTACTCTCCCGACATTATCTTTGAAAGAGAAGGCGAGATGGTAAAGTGCGATGTCATCACCTGTGCAAGCCCCAACTGGTCTGCAGCATCTCATCGTTGCACTCTCGAAGAGAATGAAAAGGCTCTGGCCGACCGTATTCGTCTGGTCCTGGAAATTGCCAAGGACAACAAGGTCAATACTCTGATTCTGGGTGCTTATGGCTGTGGCGTATTCCAGCAGAATCCCGAAGTCGTTGCAAGACTGTTCCGTGAAATTGCTAAGGAAGTGTTCAAGAACTACAGCATCGAGATTATTTTCGCAATTATCCCTGCGCTGCCTGGTCAGACTGATAATCTAGCAGCCTTTAAGAAAGAATTTGGTCTTTTGAAGTAAAGGAGGATTGACTATGTGGTCTATTACGTGTGAAATACTCAATCCGTACGAAGCTATCATGGCAGATTTGCACCATAAGGAGATGTTGAAGGAGAAACAAGAGGCAGAGCGTTGTTCTGTTGTCAAGAATTTCTTCAAGAAACTGTTTCGCAAGTAAGTACCAACCCCAGACGTCTGTCTGGGGTTCTATTTTTGCAACACGCTCTTCTTTTGTTCTAAAATTCTTTTTTAACATATATTGTTAGTGAAGAATTTTTGTTATAGGAGGATAACAAATGAAAAAATTAACCCTAATTGTGGTCTTGGCACTTTGTTTGCTCGTGTATGGTGAAGCCAATGGCCTATTGACATCTCAAACGGCATCTGCTTTCAATCCAGCGGTATCTACTGACAAAAGTAAGAATACCCCCAAGCCTGCTGTCATCAGCGAGACTGAACCTGTGCAGCAGATTGAGTATTTGGATGTCGAGCCTGGCACATCTAAGCAACTCTTCGTCGCTTCTAATGGCGTAAAGGTTCCCTATGTCCTGCGTATTCCTGCAAATGCTACTCCTGACATGCCTATTATCTTTTGGTTACATGGCATGGGCTATTTAGGAAAAAATTTGCCCGAAGACTATGGCGTAATTCACAAAGCTAATGAGCTCAATGAAGAACGTTTTATTATTGTACAGCCTACTGCTTATTACGGATGGCATGTCAATAACCAATTTAAAGCTGTCATGGAACTCGTGGATTTCATTACTACGGAATACCGAGCTGACAGTAATCGCGTTCTCCTGACAGGTCATAGCTTGGGAGCTATTGGCGCATGGTATTACGCTGAAAACGCAGCAGAATACTGGGCGGCTGTTGTTCCTGTTGCAAACTATTGCACTATTAGACCGAAAGCAATGTGTGAAATGGACTTCGCTGTGTGGGCTTTTTGTGGCGAATGGGATAATTATGATAATCGCCATGGCTCAGAAGATACTATTAACATGTTGGCCGAAAAAGACCCCTATCGAGATGTTAGATACATTGAGATGAAAGGGTGCTCTCACAACGATATGGCAGAAGCTCCTTATACAGAGGAATTTTTCGATTGGGCCGCTGCGCAATATCGTTAAAGCAGAAAAGGATTCCTCTCACGAGGAGTCCTTTTTTCGCGCAATAAAATAGATGCTTTATCATCTATATTATGGATGTCAATTCTCATTGACTCATTAGCTTTCGCCACGCTCTTCGAGTCAAGTAAGTCATTGATGAACCTCCTTTACAAGGGCAGAGCTCCGCTTGCGGGGCTCTGTTCTATTTTTAGAACAAAA
>JAEIGA010016186.1_pt1 | contig 11354 bp, 9 predicted proteins | sample 9270691 | NCBI WGS metagenome assembly JAEIGA01 (sample SAMN17057246, study PRJNA624740) | gut metagenome | biome: biome; isolation source: fecal sample | host: Bos grunniens | place: China: Xizang | collected 2019
TGGGTGAATTTTTATGGTTTTTACTAATTGTTTGGTAACAACAATTGTGTAATGGTCGTAAATTTGGGTGCAAAGTTACACATTTTCTTCGCTTCGCCAAGCATTCGCCCCACTTTTTCTTTGTCTCGCGCGTCAAAAATCACAATATTTGTGTAATTTCGCACTCTATGAAACGCATTCTTTCCCTCATCGCCCTCCTAATGTTGCTTTCCGCTCCACGGATTGGGGCAACACCCATTGATAGTATTTTTGCAAATCTGCACATTAGTGAGCTCTCTCTACTTACGAAAAACGACCGCCTCGACCTCCTCGACTATGCCAACTGTGGCCAGGAGGCAAGCGTTGAAAATCTGTGCCTTGGGCGTACTAAACTCACGCAGAAGTCGCCCACTTATCTTCACCTTTCCATGACGGAGGTGCACGATGTGGCGCTCCTTCTGTTGCCATATCTTACTCACGATACTATCGTCTGTGTTATCTCCACGCTTCATCGTCCGCTTGAGCAGAGTGCCGTTCGTTGCTACACGCTTAACGGTCAGCTTCTTACCACGCCACCTTGTGTGCCCACGCTTGATGATTTCCTGGGTACAGGCAAACAAGCTCCCACGGGAGTGTTGTTGCCCATAAAGATGGTGTATGATGATGCGCACCACACCCTCCTCTGTGAACTTTCCCAAAAGCACTTACCCCGCGAAATGCAGGAAAAGTATGCGGATAAATTTCCAAAACTCACTTATCGTTGGAACGAAACGGGATTTATGAGGGAGAAGTAGGGAGATAATTACATTTTTCTCGGAGAAAATTTCCTCCTCATTCCTTCATTCTATTTAATTAAAATTAAAAGAGATAGCGTACAGCGTATTGCGTGTGCTATCTCTTTTGTTTGTGTATGTGGTGGACGCATGAGAGTTAGATGCGCTCCAATACTTTTTGGATGAGCGTAGTGATAGTGTTTTTATATCCCGTGTTGGCTTCGTGTGCAACTCGGTTCGCAATGACGAGACACACGGTTAGTGCGTTGTGGCCCATGAGGGCGGAGAGTCCGGCGATGGCGCTGCTCTCCATTTCAAAGTTGGTGATGCAGGTGCCTTGGTAGGTGAATGAGGTGATTTTCTCGTTCTGTTTGGGGTCGGCAAGGGGGAGTCGCAAGCTTCTTCCCTGGGGTGCGTAGAATCCGCCACAAGCGATGGTCACACCGCGCACCATGTCGGTTTGGGCAATGCGCTCAATGAGTGTGGGGGACGCATGAATCACATAGGGGTGGGGGATGCATTGGTTACCCTTCCAGTTCATGTGTTGCATGAAGGCATCCTCAAAGGGTAAGTCACACACGGTATTGCGTCCGCCATAGAAATTGAGAAGTCCGTCAAAACCAATGCTGATAGTGCTGGCGATAAAAGTGCCTACGGGGCAGTGGGGCTGGAGTCCGCCACAAGTGCCGATGCGCACGATGTCGAGCGACTTGAGCGTAGGGCGGATGGTGCGCGTGGTGAAGTCGATGTTGGCGAGTGCGTCAATTTCGTTCATAACGATGTCGATGTTGTCGCACCCAATACCAGTAGAGATGACAGAGATGCGTTTGCCCTTGTAGTTGCCCGTGATAGTTCGGAATTCGCGGTTAGCTATGGTGCACTCAATGTTGTCAAAATAACTCGCTACGAGGTCAGCTCTCGCAGGGTCGCCCACGAGGATGACTTTCTCTGCTAATTGTTCGGGACGCAGGTGTAGGTGGAATATCGAACCGTCTTCGTTAATGATGAGTTCGGAGGAGGGGATTGGATTCATAGGAAAATTAGAAATAAGGTAATGAAAAAATGAGAAGGCCTTTCGTGACTATTTGAGGGTTCTGATGAGTCAAGGTGTTGAACCGGAAGGCGTAAGGATTGAGAAACGAGGCGTAGATTCGTTAATCTTCTACCGTTAATCGTTCACCATTTCTCCCTCCAATCGTCTCATCGTGCCTTCTTTATCTTTGATAAGGTTGATGAGTTGCGCTCTTTCGAGTTCGATTTGTAAGATGTTATCGTGGAGGGTGTTGGAGGGTGAGGTGGCGAATTGCTTGCGGAGGATGGCGAGGAGGCGTTCTTGTGAATGCAAGGTGGCGAGGTGTTGGGTTAGTTCCTCGGCTATGGCTTTTGCTTCGGGGCTTTTGAATGCCTCAATGTCGGTGTAGACAGTGTGGTTGTTGATAATGAATCGGGGGCGAGGTGTGAGCTGCGAACTGTGAGTCGTGAGTTGTGAGCTGTGGGTTGCCTCCCATTCGGCTATGCGCTGCTCTTGTCCTTGTTGGCTTTCTGCTATGCTATGGATGTGTGCGGCGCGGTAGAGGGAGATGAAATCAGTGTCGGAGGGGTAGGGCGTATGCGTAGCGTTGGGGATAAAAGTGTAGAGACATACGCTATCGGGATGCTGATGGCGGTCGGTGAGGAAATATCCCGTGTTGGAACTTTCATCGATGTAATACATGTAGTCGTTGGCTGCGGAGTTGAAGGGCATACCGATGTTTTGCGGTTTCAAAAATTCCTTGTCCTCGCTATCATAGCGTGTGACATAGATGTCCCAACCGCCGAAGCCTTCCTCTGCTTGTGCGGCAAAATAGAGACTCACCCCGTCGGAGAGGAGGAAGGGATAGTCTTGCTTCACGCCCTCTTGATCAGGAATGTTGAGTGGTTCTGGTGTCGACCAATGGTTACCCGTGCGAATTGTGCGGCTCAAGGTAAGCACTCCTTCGTGGGGTGTGGAGAGGAAAGAATTGTCGCCAAGTGCATTTACGAAAGCAAGTTCACCCGCACCGTTGACCGTCAATTTTAGTTGCTTTATCAAGTCGGCTGCGGTGGTAATCTGTCCCATTTCAGGGTGCAGGTTCAAATGGTCGATAACCTTGCTTTTGGGCATCGTAAGGCTATCAACAAAGACGATGTGCTGCGTGCTGCGGATGTTGACCTCTGCAATCTTCATAGTGTCGGCCAGGAAGTGGAGAGAATCTACATTGCATGTGGGGCGGCGCAACTTCTTCTGCGCGGTGAGTTCCTTGGCGATGTATTCCTGCGCTTGGGGGAAGTCTCCTGTGAGCATCATCTTGCGTGCCACCTCTACGGGGTTGACCTTCGCCTTTTTCTTCTTGCTCTGCGACGGAGCGGGTATGATACAGAGCATGCAGAGCAAAAGGGAGAGCACGGCTTTGAGACTTTTGGTGTGTCGTAATACTTGATTTTCTATGTGAAAATGGCGCATATGGATAATCTTCGTTGGTTTTTGCCCTCAAAAATACAGTTTTCTTTTATTAAATGCTTATTTTTGCGAAAGATTATTCTAAAAATTCCCCATCAATATGCAGTATCTCCGTATTATCATCCTTATAATTGGTGCTTTTTGTGCCGCTATGGCAACCTCTCAAACGCGCATCCGCCTTGTTCATGAGGTGGAAAAGGGCGAGACGCTTAACAGCATTGCGCAGCGCTACAAGGTGGAGGTGGATGCTGTGGTGGCGTTGAATCCCGACATCCCTGCAAACCCCGATAAGAAACTCAAACGCGGCTACCTCATCAATATTCCCGAGGCGAAGGCCACCGTGAATCGCGACACCTTCAAATTGGCGGTGGTGCTCCCCTTAAGTGCCGAAGGTAAGGAGGGAGAGCGTAGCGTGGAGTATTACCGCGGCTTGTTGATGGCCGTAGATGCAGAGCGCCAGAAGGGTAGATGCTTTAGTGTTACGGCTATTGACGAACCAGGCGTGAAGGAAGGAATGACTGATGCTATTGCCGCCCTCACAGTAGCTGCTCCACATGCCATTGTGGGACCTCTTTATCCCACCCACTTCCAGGCGCTTGCAACATATGCCAATGCCTATCGTGTGAAGACCGTCATCCCCTTCTCTTCTAAGGTGACGCAGGTGGAAAACAATCCCTACCTCTACTTGCTCAACACTCCGCAACAGATGGTGCAACCGAATAGTTTCGAACTCTTCAAGTCACGCTTCTCGGGTTGCCGATGCGTGGTGGTGCGCACGGTGGATGCTTCTGAAGCGACGCTCGTCAATTATTGGATGGACAACATGCTTCGTGGAGGCTATGAGGTGCAAACCCTTGCCCAGGCATTTACCAACGAGCAGTTGGCCCAGGCATTAAGCAAGGAGCGACGCAATGTGTTTGTCATTGATGGTTCCAACGCCCAGGCTGTAGTGAATATCCTGCAACGCATTTACGAATTTACAAAGACGGCTCCAGGTTATAGAATCTCCGTTGTCGGTCACAACGCTTGGCAACAATTTACGATGGAGCACAGCGAACTGCTCTCACAACTCGACACCTATGTGCTTGCTCACGATTTCTACAACGCCTACAGCAAGTCGGTCATAGATTTTGAAGAACGCTATTTTAGTTGGTTTAAAGAATATCCCCTGCTCCTGCACCCCCGAATGGGCGAACTCGGTTATGACACCGGCTGCTTCCTTTTTGCGCAGCAAGCGAAACCTACATATTTGCAAACTAACTTTAACTTCAAGCAGGTTGCGCCCCAGGGTGGATATGCCAACACCAGCCTGATGTTTGTGCATTTTACACCTGATAATAAAGTTGAATTAATTGAATTAAAGAAGTGAAACACAGATTCTTACTTATATTGTTTCTTCTCATTCCAACCTTTGCTCACGCACAAATAGGTGATTACCGCAACGATTTGTGTGTGGGGGTAAGTGCCGGGATGACGATGAACCAAATGGGGTTTGACCCTATCATCAAACAGAAGTATCACATGGCCCCCACCATCGGGCTCACGCTTCGATACACGAGTGAGAAGTTTCTCTCGGCATATTGTGCCCTGCAAGTAGAACTCAACTATGCCCGCTTGGGATGGACGGAAGATGTGTTGGACAGTAATTCTCAACCTCTTCCCGATAGTTTCAAGCGCAATCTTGATTACCTCCAGTTGCCCTTCTTGGCGCGTTTAGCGTGGGGTAGGGAGCATCGTGGCATGATGTTCTATTTCCTGGTAGGTCCGCAAATCGCTTATTGCATCTCTGAAAGCACGGAGCGCAGTGAGCAATGGACTCTCAATGCAGCGGGCAACCCCGACCGCCCCAACAACCTTTATGCCCAATACACACTTCCCGTTAAGCACAAGTTTGACTACGGCATCACGGGAGGCATTGGCGTGGAACTCAACACGAAGCTTGGGCATTTTCTCCTCGAAGGGCGTTACTATTACGGACTTTCTGATGTCTTTGGAAATGCGAAGAAGGATGTCTTCTCGCGCTCTAATCATGGTGCTATAGTGGCAAAACTTAGTTATCTTTTTGATGTGAATTAGTCTCGAGGCACACGCCTCATCGTTCCCACTCGAGACATCCCTCTCACACACACATAATGAAACTATCTGACTTACATACAGGACAAATTGCCGTGATTGCCAAAGTTGGCGGTCACGGCGGTTTCAGAAAGCGCATCGTCGAGATGGGGTTTATCAAGGGGAAGAAGATTAAAGTAGTGCTCAATGCCCCCTTGCGCGACCCCATTGAGTATGAATTGATGGGCTATAAAATATCCCTGCGCCGTGAGGAAGCCGCCATGGTGGAGGTCATCAGTGAGGAAGAAGCCGAACAGTCGCTTCGTCCTTCTGCCGCCCAACACCTTTCTGCGCTCACCCCTACGGAGCAAGAGCAAACCGAACTTGAGCAGCGCATGCAACAGATGGCTGAGGCACAGGGACACACTTTGCGCGTTGCCCTCGTGGGAAACCCCAATTGTGGCAAAACTTCGCTCTTTAATGTCGCTTCAGGAAGTAAGGAGCATGTGGGGAATTACGCCGGTGTGACCGTTGATGCCAAGGAGGGCACCTTCCAATTCGTGCGCCCCACTACGGGAGAGCGCTACACCATTGTGCTTGTCGACCTCCCTGGCACCTATTCGCTTTCTGCCTATAGCGCCGAGGAGCGCTATGTGCGTAGTCAGTTGATTGAGCAGACGCCTGATGTTGTGATTAATGTGGTAGATGCTTCCAACCTGGAGCGCAACCTTTACCTCACCACGCAACTCATTGATATGAACCTGCGCATGGTCGTGGCGCTCAATATGTATGACGAGGTGCGAAAGAATGGCGACCGCCTTGATTACGACCAATTGGGCATACTTCTCGGAGCGCCTATGGTGCCCACCGTGTCGCGTAGTGGTGAGGGCATTACCGCCCTCTTTGAGCAGGTCATTGATGTCTACGAATACAAGTCGGAGGTGGCGCGCCACATTCATGTCAACCATGGTGTAGAGCTCGAGAAGAGCATTGACCGCATTAAGGAGGTGATACAGAAAAACGGACAGATACGCCATAAGTATTCTACCCGCTACCTCGCCATCAAGCTCCTTGAGGGCGACAGAGAATATAACGCATTTGTCGACACGCTTAAGAATCACGACGAACTCGTCTCTGCCCGCTACGAAGAGCAGCAACGCATTCAGCGCGAACTATCTGCCGGAGCCGAGGAGGCGCTGATAGATGCCAAATACGGATTCATACAGGGGGCGCTGAAGGAGACGCACCAACTCTCACATGCCAAGAAGCACGGCGAGTCGCGCTCGGAGCGCATTGACCGTATCGTCACGCACCGATGGTTGAGTTACCCCGTCTTTCTTACGCTGCTTTACCTCATCTTTGAAGCCACTTTCACGCTGGGCGAATATCCCATGCAATGGCTCTCGTGGCTCGTTGATCAGTTTGCCGCCTTCATCACTATGAGCATGCCCGAGGGTGTTTTGCGCGACCTGATTGTCGACGGTGTCATTGGCGGAGTGGGCAGTGTTATTGTCTTTCTCCCCAACATCCTGTTGCTCTACCTCTTTATCTCGCTTTTAGAAGACACGGGCTACATGGCGCGTGCCGCCTTCATCACCGACAAACTTATGCACCACATCGGGCTCCACGGCAAGTCGCTCATCCCGATGGTTATGGGATTAGGGTGTAATGTGCCCTCTGTGATGGCTACGCGCATGATTGAAAATCCTAAGAGCCGTCTCATCACGATGCTCATCATCCCCTTCATGTCGTGCTCGGCGCGTTTGCCCATCTACATCTTGCTCATCGCCGCCTTTTTCCCCGACTCGGGTAGCTTGGTGATGCTTGCACTCTACGCCTTGGGCATTGCGGTGGCATTAGTGTCGGCAAAACTCTTTTCCCGATACCTTCATGTCGGTGGCGACCTTCCCTTTGTGATGGAACTACCGCCTTACCGCATCCCTACGCTTAAGTCCGTTGTGCGCCACACATGGGAGAAGGGGCAACAATACCTCCGCAAGATGGCTGGGCTTATTCTTGCCTTCTCCGTTGTCATTTGGGCATTAGGATATTTTAGTATCCCTGGTGAAGAAGCGAGCGTTGAGTCTCAAATGACGCCAAACCGAGCGCAATCAAGTTTACATGAATTGCCAAGGTGCGAAGGAGGGAAAGACCGCGAAGCGGGATTAACGGCCAGTGTTGCACCTCAAGAAGCGAGCGTTGAGTCTCAAAACCGCTCGTGCCTCGAATGGGTTGGACGCGCCGTTGCACCCGTATTCTCGCCCATGGACTTTGATTGGCAGATGTCAGTAGGCATCTTGAGTGGAGTGGGGGCAAAGGAATTGGTGGTGAGCACCCTCGGAGTGCTTTATGCCGACGACTATGCCGATGATGATGACCAAAGCACCACGCGCCTGCAAGCCGCCCTGATTGCCCACACCACACCGCGTGCGGCGCTTGCCTACATGGTCTTCCTGCTGCTTTACCTCCCTTGCATTGCCACCATCGTGGCCATCCGCTCCGAGAGTGGTTCGTGGCGTTGGGCGCTCTTCTCGGCTGCTTATTCCACCATTATAGCCTATGCCCTTGCCCTGCTTACTTATGTGGTTTATGGGATGGTAGGGTGATGACTTTATGGCCTGTGCGGCATCGCTCCTCGTGTGGGGTAATAATTTGAAACGATTCTACATTGATTTGATAGATGCGGGTGCTCTCCAGGGCGCTCGCATTTTTTCGTGCTGTTGGGTATCCCTTTTTACTTGTTCGCAGGTAGTTCTGTTGTCGAAGTCTCCCATATTTTTGTCATAATTTTTGTGTCTCCGTAAAAAATAATAATTTTGTAGGCGCAGGTCGTTTGTACGGACGACATGTTTGAGGGGATGACGATTGGTGAGAAGGATAAAACTTTTTTTTAGCGTGTAAGTCTATGAGTAATAACAATATGGTGGTTCGCTTGGTGGGTTTGCTTACGGCCCTGGTGATGATGGGTGCACATGCGTTGCCGCTTCATGCCGAGGCGATACAGCGCAAGAAGGTGGCGCTCGTGTTGAGTGGTGGTGGTGCCAAGGGCGCTGCCCACATTGGTGCGATTAAGGTGATTGAAGAGGCCGGCATCCCCATTGACATGGTGGTGGGCACAAGCATTGGCGCCATCGTGGGCGGAATGTATGCCATTGGTTACACCCCTCATCAGCTCGACAGCCTGGCGCGCAAGTTGGATTGGGAGCTCCTGTTGAGCGACCGCGTGAAGGTCATGAAGCGAAGCATGCTTGAGCGCGAGCACTCGGAGCGCTACTTGCTCTCGGTGCCTTTGCATCGAAGTGCTCCAAAGGTGGGAGGACTTATCCAGGGCGAGAACTTGAATTCGCTCTTTTCCGAACTCACCGTGGGCTATCATGGTGCGCTCGACTTCGACAGCCTGCCGCGCCCCTTTGCTTGTGTGGCTACGGAGATGCAGACGGGCACGGAGCATGTCTTCCGCCGTGGTGAGCTGGCTACGGCTTTGCGTGCGAGTATGGCTTTTCCGGGCATCTTTGCCCCCGTGCGTCTCGACTCGTTGGTCTTGCTCGATGGAGGGATGAGCAACAATTATCCCGCCGACATCGCGCGACAGATGGGAGCCGACATCATTATCGGTGTGAGCGTGCAGGAGCGCATGCGTACGGGCGATAACCTCAACAAACTGCCCGAGGTGCTCACGCAGGTCATGGGGTTCTTGTCGCGGAAGAAGTTGGAAGAGAATATAGCCCTGACCGATGTGTTTATTCATATCGACACACACCCTTACTCCACCATGAGTTTCAGTGCAGAGGCCGTCGACTCGCTCCTGACGATAGGGCGCAACACGGCACTGCGCCACCTTGATGCACTTGCCGCGATTCGCGAAAAGGTGGGCATCCCTGCTCATGAGCGACTGAAGGCCCCCACGCCCTATGCCTCGTATGCCTCGGGGGCGCGCTTGAAACTCTCAAAGGTGGAATTTACGGGAGCTTCCGAAAGCGAGCAGCAGCGCCTGTTGCTCCGCACCAGGCTCAAGGCGGGCGACTATGCTTCGTTGAGCAGTATAGAGTCGGCCGTTGCGCTCTTGCGTGGCGAGATGGCCTACTCGGATGTGGTCTACCGCTTAAGTCCCACTGGCGATGGCTATGCCCTCCACTTCATACTTCAGCAGCGCAAGGAGATGAACTTCAATCTCGGTGCGCGCTTTGACACCGAGGAGATTGCCTCCGTGATGCTCAATGCGAGTTTGAGGTTCAACACGCGACTACCCTCGCAACTCTCACTCACGGGGCGCGTGGGCAAGCGCTATGCCGCCCGCGTGGATTACCGCTTGACGCCCCACTTGTTGAAGCACCTGAATTTCTCTTACCAGTATTATCACGGTGATTGTGATGTGTATGAGAAGTCTACGCGCATCCTCAATGCCAAGTACAACCGCCACACGGCAGAGGCGAGCTACTCCAACGCCTGGTGGCACAACTGGCGCTATGACATCGGAGCCTCGTTTGATGCCTACACCAATATTGACTTGCTCACGGCCTCCACGCTTCCACAATCCTTTAAGCTGAACGATTCGAAGTTAGTGAATTACTTTCTCAGATTGCATTACAACTCCTTCGACCAAAGTAACTTCCCAACCTCGGGCAGTCGTTTCTCTGCCAATTACACCCTGTCTACCGACAACGGCTATTCCTACAACAAGCAGTCGCCCTTCTCTGTGCTTCAAGCTTCGTGGGAGGGTGTCATATCGTTTCGTGGAGGCTTCTCGTTGCAACCCTCCTTCTATGGCAGAGGCATCTTTGGCAAGTCGTTCTCACCCCTGTATTCCAATGTCATTGGCGGCTATTCCGCAGGTTATCTGCTTCCGCATCAATTGCCCTTCGACGGTGTGACGAGCGTGGTGCATGCCCCTCGTGTGGCGTGTGTAGGAGCGCTGAAGTTGACCAAGCGCATCTCGTCCTCCCACTATCTCATCCTGTCCACGAGCCTGGGCTTACTTGCCGATGAAGCCGATGCCCTTCTCCGCACCTCGCCCATCTGTGGGGCAAGCATAGGCTATGCGCTCAACACCAAGTTAGGCCCCCTCCAGGCCACCTTTGGATATTCGCCCTATGTGCATAAGGTAAACGCTTTCGTCAATGCCGGATTTTACTTTTAAGTTGAAAGATTAAAGGGAATTGGATGCTGTGCGAGTTCAGTTCCCTTTGTTGTATCCCAAACATGTTCGGCACTTACAATTCGGCAGATAGTTTGAACAATCAGGGAGATAGTTTAAAATCATCGGGACTTGCGGAAATCGCCCTTTTCCGCCCTCCGCTTGCTGGTGTTTATAAGCAACAGATTCACAAGTAAAACGCGCAGACAGGGTAGGGCAAACGAGATGATGTGCGCGCAGGGGGTAGTTGTTGCTCCGTATGCCGTCAGCTGTTCTCTTGATTTCTAATGCAAAGATACAACACGCGCCCCGCGAAGTGAGAATTAATGAGAATTAGTGAGAATTAATGAGAATTAATTTTCTTAATTCGCTGATAATCAGCAATAAAAATTTTCGACATATTCCTACCATACCCCTAGACACATTTATCTCTGCCGTGGGGTGTACTCAGATACTCAGATACTCAGTTAAATTATTTTACCCGAAACAATGCCGTGTAAAGAAGTAAAAATAAATTTTATTATATATATATAATAATTTTTCTTTTGTATGCATTGCGGTAGGGATGTGTGAATAAAAAGATACAACTGAGTATCTGAGTATCTGAGTATCCGTGTGTGGGATGAAAAAGATAAGTGCTTGAACACCAATTGATAAACAAAGCAGCCACCACCTTAATCCAGGGCGATGAAATTCAGATACTCAGATACTCAGTTATATTTTTGGCGATGATGATAGGAATTTCCCATTTGAAGTGAAAGAAAAAACACCTCTGACTCGTTTGAACTACAACGAAATACCCATTCATACACCCATCCATCAAGACCTGTTCACACATTTCAGTATCTCAATATTTCAATAAAAATTTCCCACATTTCCACACCTTAACCGTCAACTTTTCATGTAAAAAGTCAACAATACGGAGCGAAAAAGTCAA
>JAEIGA010016187.1_pt1 | contig 11353 bp, 10 predicted proteins | sample 9270691 | NCBI WGS metagenome assembly JAEIGA01 (sample SAMN17057246, study PRJNA624740) | gut metagenome | biome: biome; isolation source: fecal sample | host: Bos grunniens | place: China: Xizang | collected 2019
GTTACAGAGTGTTGAAAGATGAGCAGCAGGAGCTGATGTAATCTTTCCAGGAACACCACCGAGACCTTCCTGAATCAACTGCTTGAGTGACCAACCTGCACAGTAGCCTGTAAGCATTGAAAGGTCGTGAATATGAATATCAGCATTTCTGTGAGCACTGCCGATTTCATCATCATAAATTTCAGAGAGCCAATAGTTAGCAGTAACAGCACCTGAGTTTGAAAGAATCAAACCACCTACTGAGTAAGTAACAGTTGAGTTCTCCTTAACACGCCAGTCGTTAACATTAAGGTAGTTGTCGATAATAGCCTTGTAGTCAACCATTGTTGCGTTGAGGTTACGGATTTTTTCTCTCTGACGACGATAGATGATGTATGCCTTTGCAACATCGTCATAGCCAGCCTTAATAAGAACTGATTCAACACTATCCTGAATGTTTTCAACGGAAATTGTTTCATTCTCAATTTTAGGCTCAAATTCTGCAGTTACCTTAAGTGCGAGGAAATCGATAATATTTGCGTTGTACTGTTTGTTACAAGCGTCGAATGCCTGTGTGATAGCTTCAGAAATCTTTTTAAGGTCAAAAGATGCTATCTTACCGTCTCTTTTTACTACGTTATACATATTGTGCCCTCCTGTTATTTTAAATTTTCTGTGTATTTAGATAGAGATTCTTTTGCACAAATCAAAAGTCCCGCTACCATTTACGCACAGATTTTTTGGTTAGCGAGACTTATTATAATACATATATAGTGTGTTGTCAATAGGTTTTTGCACAATATATTGTGTTTTTTCTAAATTCCTCGAATTTCAACACTTGGTATAATTTCTGATGCTTTTTTCTGCATTTCTTTAAGCAAAATAGCCGAAACTGGCTTCAAATCAGGCTTTATAAGGTCACCTGAATCCACAAAATTCTGTAAAAAGTACTTGTGTGCACCTTTAATCCATACCACAATATCTTGTATATCGTCAAGATTGTGAAATCCATTCACGATAGTTGTTCTGAATTCAAAATCAACCTTGTGCTGCAATAAAAACTCTACACTTCTCTCAATTGGTGTAATGTCAAAATTTACAACACCGACAGTTTCACCATATTTTGCCTTGCTATTCTTAATATCCATTGCAACGTAATCCACAAGACCCTTTTCCACAATGGAAACAAGCTTTTCAGGAAAGCTTCCGTTTGTATCAAGCTTCACTGAATATCCCAAAGATTTTATTTCTGCAATAAAATCTTCAATACCCTCTTGCAAAAGTGGCTCACCACCTGTTATTACAACACCGTCAAGAAGTCCTTGTCTTTTCTTTAAATAATCAAGCACTTCATCATTATTAAGGTAAGTATCCTTATCAATATGAGTTACAAGTGAAGCATTGTGACAAAAAGGACAACGGAAATTACAGCCCGGTGTAAACACAATACAGGCAACCTTTCCGGGATAATCTAAAATTGTTAATTTCTGAAAACCGTTTATAAGCATAAAATCACCAATGAGATAGTTTTAATTTATTATACCACAAACATAATATAAAGCAAACTTTTTGTATATTGTATTTTGTTTTTGGTTATGATATAATCAGTTTGCGACACAAATTTAATATTACCCGTTATCAGTAGTGTATATTTTTATCCTTTTGGTAAAAATATAGGCTCTTTTTCGCATACTTCTGATAGTAGGGTGAATTTGTGTCGCAGCAAATGGAGCTATGTATTTTTCGGTGCGTAGCTTCGGTTGCGCACTTTTTTATTTTCAGGAGGAAAGAAAGATGAAGAAAAAAATCAAAATTGTGGTTGCTGTGGTAATCGTAATTGCTATCATATTGCCATTTTTCAACTCACGAATCAAAGAAGGTCAAGTAGGTGAAACATACACTTGGAACGACACTTTAGAAGTTACTGTAAATTCAATTGAATTTGCCGAAGTAATCGATGGTTGGGGTGGTGCAAACGATAACTTCTGGAAGCCTCTCACAACTGATGTTCAAATACACGACCGTTGGACACCTGAACAGTACATAACAGAACACGGATTAAAACCAACAGACAGTGATAAAATCATCCTTTGCATTTCTTATACTGCAAAGAATGTATCAAAAGACAATCAGACTGTTAATAAAATCGGAACAGTTGATTATGATGATGGATACGAATATAATGAAGGTGGATTAAGTTATAGAAGACATGATGATGCTGTGTGGAACGAAAACGCTGGGGGACTTGTATTAGAAAAACTCAGAGGAAATGAATATGAATTCAGAGCCTACATATTTATACCAAGCGAGGTTCTTGAAACTGACAAGCCATTAACATATACATTATATGGTCGTGAATACGATTTAAGAGCCCTCGCAAAATAATATTTTCAAGGTGGACTGATTTTTCGGTCCACTTTTTTAATGAATATATCTTCATTTTTTCTTCATAATATGGTATAAATATTACAGACTTTATTTTTGAGGACAGATTTATGAAAATAGCAGTTATTTTTACAGGTGGTACAATCGGCAGTTGCATTAAAAATGATTTTATTGGCGTTGACAACAAAATGCAGTATGTGTTGCTGAAAAATTATGAAAATGATAACGAAATTAAATTCGTCACAAGCTCACCATACAGCATTTTAAGTGAAAATCTTTCATCAAAGGAGCTTAATCTTTTGCAAAATGAAATCGCAGAAAAACTTTCACAGGATTTTGACGGAATCATTGTCACTCATGGGTCAGATACACTTCAATACACAAGTACAGCTATTGAAATGGCTTTTGGCGATTGTCAGTTTCCTATCCTTTTCGTTTCCGCTGACTATCCTTTAGAGGATACCCGTTCAAATGGCTTTGCCAATTTCCAGGGTGCAGTTGAATTCATCCGAAACAAAATCAGTAAAGGTGTTTTTGTATCATACAAAAATGATGATGAAGATATCACCAACATTCACATTCCGTCAAAAACACTTATGCACAATGAACTCCATGCGAATATTTATAGTATAGATAAAACTCCTTTTGCACAGTATGACGGAAAATTTACAGTAAACGGCACTTATTCCTGCAAGGGTAATGGAATTACAAATTATTCAGAGGATTCACAGATTCTTGTTGTTTCAAGCACACCTGCTGACAGCTACTCATATTCCCTTGAAAATGTAAAAGCAATTCTTTTCAAGCCTTATCACAGCGCAACGCTCAACACATCAAACGAAAAACTTGTGAATTTCTGCAAATCAGCAACTGAAAGACAAATTCCGATGTATGTCCTTGGTTCAAAATTAGACACAGGATATGAAAGCACAAGAATTTATAATGAATTGAATATTCAGCCTCTGCCTTATGGTACATTCATTTCAGCATATATGAAATTATGGGCAGAATTAAGTGGTATTTAAAGCAAAACACCGTAGGAGAATTAACTCTTACGGTGTAATTTTTTAAAGTAGCTTTGCAATTTCTTCTTCAAGCGCTTCCTTTGTAAGCATACCAAGACGACTTGAAACGATATTTCCGTCTGCATCAATGAAAACTGTCATTGGGAAGCTTGATAATCCATATGCACGATTTGCTTCATACATCTCATCAAAGAAAACAGGGAATTCGTATTTTTCCTGCTCAACATAAGCCTTTGCAGAATCAACAGTTTCTCCGTTTGTGCCTGTTGCATTGACCATAAGGAATTGCACGTCAGGATAATTTTTGTAAGCCTCATTAAAGTCAGGCATTTCAACCTTACAGTAATAGCACCATGTTGCCCAGAAATTAAGGACTACAGGCTTGCCTTCGAAATCAGAAAGCTTAACCTTATTACCCTCATAATCAGTTACTGTAAAATCAGGTGCTTTGTATTTTATCTCTTCCTTATTCTGCGCGTTTTCATTTGCATTTTCAGATGTTGTTTCCTCACTCTGCACTTGATTATTCATATTAAATTCTTCACTATACTTATTATATAAAGCTGTTGCACCTGCAAGAAGTCCCACAAGCAAAACTGCAATTATAATCCATTTAACAGTATTTTTCATAATTTAACCTCCTATGAAAGTAAGCCTAAAAGCTTACCGAAAAGTCCTGTTGCCATAAGCACACCAATCACCACAAGCAAAGCACCGCAAACAGTATTGATTATCTTGTAATGCTTTTTGATAAACGTAAAAGCACCACGTAATTTATCAATAAGAATCGCACTTATGAAGAACGGAATTCCAAGACCCAATGAATAAAGAAGAAGCATTACAATTCCTTCTGTGACGTGACCCTGACTTGCAGCAAGCATAAGTGCCGAGCCTAAAAACGCTCCCACACAAGGAGTCCAACCGATTGAAAATACAATACCGAAAACCATCGATGAGAAAAAGCCTAAATTGTCTGTCTTAACCTTTTTCGCACCCTTGAAAAGATTGATTTTGAAAACTCCAAGAAAGTTAAGACCGAAGAATACAACAATAAGACCTGTCACAATATCAACAATTGTTTTATACTCATTTAAAAGCTTACCGAATGTACCGGCCAATGCTCCCATAAGAACAAAAACTATTGTGAAGCCAAGTATAAACCCAAGAGCATTTTTAATCGTCTTTTTTGTGTTTCGTTCCTTGCCACCTGCAAAATATGAAATGTACAACGGAATCATAGGTAAAAGACACGGAGAAATAAATGTGATTATTCCCTCAAGAAATGATATGAAATATTGCATACTATCGCCTCCCTATGTATCTATATATTATATATTATTTATAATTTTCTGCAAGATATTTTCATATAAAGAAATTACAATTTTAAATACAATCAACATAAAGAAAAAGGACCTGACGGTAAAGTCAAGTCCTTTGGTTTTTTTAGCTTAGATTAGTAAGAAATCTTGTATTCTGTGATAACCTGAATACCAACCTTAGCACCGTTCATTGTAATCATAGCAAGTTTTGCATCAAGACCAAGAATGCAAGGTGCATTGATGTTAAGAGCAATAAGGTTACCTGTAGCCTTATCGATTGTAGCAACAGCTGTTACGTTTTCATAAGCGATATTGATGTTGCTGAGCTTAAGACCAGGAACTGAGCTGATTGAACCTGTAATCTGGCTTTCTTCGATAACACCTGCAACAGAACCAACACCGTCAGCACCAGCCTTAGGGTTTGTAGCGTTCTTTGCAACAACTGTTACGATGTATGAGTTACCCTTTTCTACACAAGTAATCTTCTGAATACCGTTGAGAGTAAGATTTGTTGCATCAGGAAGCTTTGTCTTATCCCATTCTTCATTCTTAACTTCGATTGCAGCTTCGCTTTCTGCCATGAACATACCCATAAGAGAAGATGCAGCACTTGAAAGTCCGCCTGCTTCAACAATACCCTTATAGTTGATAGCGCCGTCCTTAACACGGATAACTGACTTTGACTTTGTTCTTGCAGCAGCAACAGCCTTCTTGTACATATCAAGAGTTGCCTGGTCTGAATTTGCAGCATCATCCTGTGCGTTATCACCTGCGTTATCAACTACAGGAGCATCTTCACCTGTTACATCATCTAATGGTACGTCTGTCATTTCATCACCTGATGGTACATCTGATGTGAAATCGTCAGAAACGCTATTGTCAACGTTTGTTGAGCCACCGTCGTTAGTTGCAGGACCTGCAACAACTGTTGTCTGACCAGCCTTGCCAACGAATGTGTAAGCAAGAGTAACTGTGCTGAATGTAATTACAAGTGCAAGCATAACTGCGATAGATGACATAAACACCTTTGCAAAGTTTTCCTTCTTCATTGCACTTTTTTCTTCTTTTGCTTTGAATTCTTCAATTGTTAACTGCTTTTTAGCCATTTTTATGAACCCCTTTCAAAAGTTGCATATTTACCTTATTACTTTACAACAAAAAGCGTAAAAAGTCAACAAGAATATTACAATGGTGCGGTGTTATGTAAAATTTTGCATTATTTTTACTGACACGATTATTTAGTTGTTGTTTTATCCGTATCTTTATGGTATAATATTTTTCACGCAAAAAGGAGGCTGTGTTATGGCACAAACGAGAAAACGTTCTGCAGCAAAAAGAAAAAAACAGAAATTCACAATCAGAGTTGTCATAACCTGTCTTGTAATTCTCATAGCTCTTTTTGTTGGCGTGACAATAACTTCCGATAATGAACCAACTGTTTCACCACAAGCGGGTAATTCAGAAATTCTGAAGACTACAGAAAACAAATCGGTTGAAAATTCTACGAAAAAAACTTCTGAAACTGAAACAAGTGGAACAACAACAGAAACAACCACAAAGGAAGCTTCAACTGTAGGCACAACAAAAGAGCAGGAGACAATCGTTATTACAACAAAGCCTCTTACAGGCTCATTTTATGACGCTGTCAAATACCGTTCGCCTGACGCTGTACCTGCTGACATCTTTAAGCACGGAAGAAACCTTATGCTTTTAAACCGTCAGTACGAATTGCCAGAGGACTTCAAATGGGATTTGGTGTATTGGTCAAATGGACAGCATGTTGACGCTATGTATCTTAACTGCGAAGAGCACAATGCAGTTAAGGCTGTTGACAGAGCTGCATACCAGCCATTAAAGGATATGTTTGCTGCAGCAAGTGAAGCAGGAGTTCCTCTTCAGCTTGTATCCGCTTACAGAAGCATTTATCTTCAGGATAAGCTTTTTACTCGTTCAGTAAATTCATATATGAGTCAGGGATATTCAGAAGCAGATGCCATTAACAAGGCAAACTACTCCCGAACATTTTCAGGCACAAGTGAGCATAACACAGGCTTGGGGTTTGATATCCTTGAAAAAGGCAACTACTCACTTTCATCCTCATTTGAAAATACAGCGCAGTTTAAATGGCTTATGGAAAACGCTGAAAACTATGGCTTTATTCTCCGATATGCTGAAAACAAAACTGTACAGACAGGAATTATGTATGAGCCATGGCATTTCAGATATGTAGGTGTTGAGCACGCCAAGAAAATTAACGAGCTTGGAATGTGTTTAGAAGAATATATTGAATATTTAGAGGCGTAAGAATATGGAAAATTTTAAAGAAAAACTTTTTAGTTATGTTACATTCGGAAAGGTTTTCGGACATGTTCTTGTTGTTATGGAACCGAAAATTTTCTACCACAGACTTTTAGAAAAACAGGGTAAGCAAGAAAAAGCTGACAAATTCGGCTATAAGGCTGTAAAGAAGTGGGCAAAATTCGTTGTCAAGACTGCAAAGGTTGAAGTAACTGTTGAGGGTCTTGAAAAAATACCTACTGACCGTCCTGTACTCTTTACTCCTAATCATCAGAGCTATGCTGACGTACCTGTCCTTATTCACGCTTTGAAGGATTTCAATTTTGGATTCCTTATGAGAATGCAGCTTAATAAGCTTTTTGCTATTGAGCAAATCAGCCATATTCTCCATTGTGTATCTATAAATCAGGAAAATCCACGAGAGGGCATCAAGGCTCTTCACAAAACCGCTGAACAGATTAAAAACGGCTTATCAATGGTAATTTTCCCTGAGGGTAAACGAGGCTTTTCTAACACTCCTGACGAGTTCAAAAACGGTGCATTCAAGGTAGTACAGAAAACAGGTGTTACTGTTGTACCTATCTATATGCGAGACGTGTTCAAAATCCTTGAGGGCAGTGGTGGTGTTATCACTCCAACACACGTTAAGGTTACTATTCTTGACCCGATTGAAACAAGCGAAATGAATCGTGAGCAGGTAAAAGCACTTAACGAAAAGGTTCACGAAATAATCCTCAATGAATCAAAGAAATATGAGGATTAATACATAGGAGGAACTAATTATGAAAAAAAGAATTATGTACGATAATTCAAAAAAAGCTTTTCCTATAATTATTATGGTTGCAGGCATCCTTTTAGCCCTTGCACTCAACATTATGAAGCTTAATCTTCTTGCAGTTGTAAGCGTTGGATTTATGTGCATTGTTTCAGCACTTATCATCCTCGGTATTCTCATTTGCAAAAAGCTTTATCTCGGATTTTTTGCAGGCTACGGTTTTTCAGGGCTTGGAATTGTCCTTTATTACGCACTCCATGGTGCTGATGCAGGCTTTGGTGCATTTTCATCAGGAAAAGCAGGTTGGAGTTCAGTTGAAAACGCACTTTTTTCAGGTGCTGACAGCTTCAACTTCTTTGTAAGATTAGGCGGCAACCTTTTAATTATCCTTCCTTGTATCATTGCACTTTTCACACTTTTCCGTGTTGGTAAAAAACAAGCAGAAAATAAAAGTGCTCACTTTGTTGTGACAACTCTTCTCAGTATTTTCCTTGCAGGAACAACAGTTTTCTATGTTCTTACAATGAATCTTCGTTCACAGCCAAATGTTGAAAGACTTTGGGAAGGTCACGACGATTATCTTAATAAAATCGACAAAAACACAGAGAAGAAACCAAATGTGCTTTTCATTATGATGGACGACCTTGGTTGGGGTGATATTTCACTTAACGGTGCAATTTATGACACTCCAAATATCGACAGCATTGGTGAAGATGGTGTTAATTTCGACAACTTCTATTCAAGCTATTCAGTTTGCTCACCTGCACGTTTCAGCCTTATGACAGGTCGTTATCCATTCAGAGGATATGCTGATAACGTTATTTATCCTACTGTTGATACACTTTCGCCATTTGCATCTACAAGAATTTTCAACTCAATTGAAATGGGCAATAATGCTGACGGTATGCTCGGTGACGAAATCACAATTGCAGAGGTGTTCCAGACTGCAGGATATAATACAGGTGCTTTCGGCAAGTGGCATCTTGGTGACTATGGTGAATATCTTCCTACAAATCAGGGCTTTGACTATTTCTACGGAAGCCACCACGTAAATGATATGACTCCATTCTATTATGTTGAAGAAGAAAATGGTGAATATGAGATTGTTCATGGTACTGACGAATTCTTCAAGGACGGTAAAAAAGACCAGAGTCAGGCAAGTGAATGGATTCACGAGTCAATCAACGATTGGATTACAGATGCTGTTACAAATTCTGACGAACCATTCTTCGCATATTATGCAACTCCATGGCCACACGGTCCTGTTTTCGCAGGTGACGATTTTGACGGTACAAGTGGTATGGGCACTTATGTTGACTGTGTTACAGAATTTGACTATTACCTCGGTGAGCTTTTCAACACACTTGAGGAATTAGATGTTATGGATGATACAATCATCATCTTCACAAGTGATAACGGTCCTGCACTTGAAGGCTCAACAGGTGAGCTTCGTGGTGGTAAGTATTTAGCTTATGAAGCAGGTCAAAAGGTACCATTTATGATTAAGTGGACTAACAACGACGGACTCTGGGAAGCAGGCACAACAAGAGAACAGAGTGCAGTTCTTGCAGATATGTTCCCAACTCTTATTGACCTTTGCGGTATTACAGGTGAAAACGGTAAGACAAGTTATCTTCCTGCAGACAGAACAATTGACGGTGTTTCAATGCTCCCTATCCTTAAGGATGATACAGCAATTCACAACGAGGACCACCCTATCCTTCATATGAAACGTGAAGAGCTTAAAGCACTTCAATACACAATGACAACAGAAGATGTTCTCAGTCGTGAGGAGTATAAAGATTACAAATATCCTGTGCTTACTGAAAACGAATACATAACATTTAAATATTTCCGTAAGATGCAGAATGACAACCCTGCTTTCTTTGATAAAACAAGAAAAAATTGGTTGTTCGTTCTCACAGATGATAAGGGTGAAAATTACAACAGAACAAGCACTTACCCTACTATCGCAGAAGAGCTTAATCAGAAAATGACAGATGTTATGGATGACTTCAAGGCAAATCGTCGAGGAATAAATCACGATTATTACGCAAATCTTTAATAAGCAAATCAAGCCCATTGAAAGTTGATTTTCAGTGGGCTTTGTTATATAATTGTTTCGAAGAAAACAATTTATGGAGTGAAAAAATAAATGCCGCCACTTTCAGTAATGATTAAGCCTGCGTCAAGTCTTTGTAATATGCGTTGTAGATACTGCTTCTATCACAATGTTACAGAGCTTCGTGAGGTTTCGTCCTTTGGTATTATGACAGAGGAAACCGCTGACAATTTAATAGAAAAAGCTCTGACATTTGCCAATGGTGAAAGTGTAGCATTTGCTTTTCAGGGTGGCGAGCCTTTAATGGCAGGACTCCCCTATTTTGAGCATTTTGTGAAAAAGGTTAATGCTTCAAACAAGCTTAACAGTCCGATTTATTTCAGCACACAGACAAATGGTACTCTTGTTACTGATGAATGGTGCGAATTTTTCCATAAAAACAATTTCCTTGTGGGATTAAGCCTTGACGGAAATTTTGAGCACAACAAATTCCGAGTTGATGCCAATCACGAAAACACCTTTTATAGAATTCTCAATGCTGCTGAAAAATTCAGAAAGCATAAGGTTGAATTCAATATTCTCACCGTGCTTACAGGCTATTGTGCAGACCATATTGATGAAATTTATAAGTATTTCAGGGAAAAGGGCTTTAGGTATCTTCAGTTTATACCTTGTCTTAGACCATTTGATGACAACAGTGAAAGTGAATTGTATATGACACCGGAGCAATACGCCAATTTCCTTATAAAAGGCTTTAACTACTATGTTAAGGACTATGTACGAGGGCAATATACGAGTATCCGTTGGTTTGACAATATTGTTCATCAATTCCTTGGAAATCCTACTGAGCAATGTGGTATGTGTGGCCATTGTATGCATCAGTTTGTTGCTGAGGGTAACGGGAATATTTACCCTTGTGACTTTTACTGTACTGATAAATGGTATCTTGGAAATATCAACGATGAAAATGAGAATTTCGATACCCTTGCACATTGTGAAAAGGCTATTGAATTTTTAAAAGAAAGCCTCTATGTACCACAGAAATGTAAGGAATGTAAATTCTATCCCGTTTGTCGTGCAGGTGGTTGTAAGCGCACAAGAGCAGACAGAGATTACTGCGAAAGCTATAAAAAATTCTTTTCCTCCTGCCTCCCACTCTTCCGTGTGTTTATAACCGAAAGAAAATAAATCGGAGGTTACCGGACAGTATTGAATTTGCATCATCCCGACAAATTATAATTTATTATTGTATTTTCAATCATACCGTTGTATAATTATTCCATTAGGGAGGTTTTATTTATGAAAAAAATTATTTCACTTATTCTTTGCTTGGCTCTTTGTGTAAGCCCTGTGCTTTCACTTACTGCTTTTGCAGCAGAGGCTGACGATTATGTAATCGTTTCACCTTACCGTGATGTTATCTGGGAAGGCAAGAATGCTTGGGGAGCATATAAGGGCTCACTTCATTCTCATTCAACTTATAGCGATGCAAGTGTTGACCTTGCAACAA
>JAEIGA010016188.1_pt1 | contig 11353 bp, 11 predicted proteins | sample 9270691 | NCBI WGS metagenome assembly JAEIGA01 (sample SAMN17057246, study PRJNA624740) | gut metagenome | biome: biome; isolation source: fecal sample | host: Bos grunniens | place: China: Xizang | collected 2019
CATCGGAGATTCAGTCAAGACAGGAATCAACTCCAGCTTTTCTCCAGGTGTTAAAGTGGGTTACAATTCCACTATCGGTTCAGGGGTTTTGCTGTATGATGATGTACCCTCCGATACAAGAGTATTGGTAAAACAAGATCATATCATTCAAGATAAGAAAAAAATACGTAAAGATTAATCGGCGATATTATGGAAAATAAAAAAGACTCTATTGTAATATGCCCTGGCGCACAAGTATTCGGTGATGTTGAATTAGGTGAAAACGTATCTGTATGGCATGGTGCCGTAATAAGAGGAGATACAGACTCAATTACAATTGGCGATAATTCTAATGTCCAGGATAATTGTGTTGTTCACTGCACTCGTGGATTTCCAGTTGTAATTGGAGAAAATGTCTCCATTGGACATGGTGCTGTTGTCCATGGCTGCAAGCTTGATGATAATGTTTTGATTGGAATGAACGCCACCGTATTGAACGGTGCCCACATTTCCAAAAACTGCATTGTCGGTGCAGGTGCCGTTGTCAGTGAAGGAAAGGAATTCCCTGAAGGCAGTCTGATTTTAGGCGTTCCGGCAAAGGCAGTTAAGCAGCTTAGCCCAGAACAGGTGCAGCTTATTCAGAATAATGCGGATAATTATGTAAAACTTTCCAAACAGTATAAGGAAGATTAGATTATGAAGGCAAGAAAGATTGTAGATGAAATGGATTCATATGTGCCGGGCAGATCCCAAGACGAGATTGCTCAGGATTTTAACCTAAAAAAGGAAGACATTATTAAATTGGGTTCTAATGAAAACCCATGGGGTCCTTCTCCAAAAGCTATGGAAGCTATTAAGGATGAAATCAAAGCGATAAACAGGTATCCTGAATCACAACTGCATGAGCTTGTATCTGAAATTGCAGAATATTCTGGTGTCGAAGAATCCCAGGTGATCATTGGGGGAGACGGCGCTGACGAAATCATTGACGTTTTGGCAAAGACATTCATTGATGAAGGCGATGAATTCATTGTTCCTTTGCCATCTTACATGTATTATGAATACCTATTGAAGCAATATGGTGCAAATCCGGTTTATGCGAGATGGGATTTGGATGAAAATAAATTGGATGTGGAATCTATTTTTGATGCGATAAGCGATAAAACTAAGATGATTTTCCTCTGCAGTCCAAATAATCCGACCGGAACCTTGATTGATAAAGAGGTATTGGTTGAAATCGCCTCTAAAAATCCTGAAATTTTGATTGTCATTGATGAAGCTTACTTTGAGTACTCTGAAGTTACAAATAAAGATTTGATAAACGATTTTGATAATGTATTCATTATTCGCACAATGTCAAAAGTATTGGGCCTTGCAGGCATGAGAATAGGATATGGCCTTGCTTGTGCCGAAATCATAGAATTCATGCACAGAATCAAACCGGTATTTTCCCTTACAAGATTATCTTTCGTGGCTGCCCTCAACACATTCAGGGATAAGGCCTACATCGAGGAATCCATCAAAAAAGGAATTGAATCAAGACAATACCTATATGATGAGGTTTCTAAAATCGATGGATTAAATGTATTTCCATCAAAATCAAATTTCATGCTGATAAATGTAAAAGATACTGGTTTTACAGCAAGCGAATTGGCTTTGGAGCTCATGAAAAAAGGCATTATAGTAAGAGACTGCACATCATTTAAAGGTCTCGACGAATACTGGATCAGGATTAGTATCTGTACTTTGGATGAGGATAAAAAATTCATTGAAATATTAAAAGAGGTTTTAAACTGATGTATATTGGTGGAACTGTCATATCTTCCGTTGAATTTCATGGAAATATGTCTTTGGTTATTTTCATGTCAAAATGCCCATTGGCCTGCAGATATTGTCATAATGTGGAGCTTTTAGAAGACAATACCGAATGGTCTTTTGAGAAAGTAAAACATGAAATTGATTCATCAGCCGACTTTTTGGATGCGGTTGTAATTTCAGGCGGAGAGCCCCTGGTGCAGGTTGATGCGGTAATAGAAATATTGGAGCATGTTCGCCAAATCGGTTTGAAAACAAAGCTGGATACCAGCGGAATTTATCCTGACCATCTCAAAAAGATATTGGATTTAGACTTATTGGATTATGTTTCCCTTGATGTAAAGACAACTTTTTCAAAATACAGAAAGATTACCGGAGCCAATGTTGGTTTTCAAGTTAAAAAATCTATGGATTTGATAAATCAGGCGGGTGTTCATCTTGAAGTGAGAACAACCTATGTTCCTACATTGCATACTAAAAAGGACATCAGGAATTTGGTCGATGAAATCGAAGCCGAGATTTATACAATTCAGCAGTTCAGAAATAAGAACGTTCTTGACCCCGCATTGGAAAAGGTTGAAGTTCCAAACCCTCACGATTTGGCAAAATTGGCCGAAGAGATTAAACCTTATTTTGACGGGATAGTCAAGGTCAAGTCAGCGGAATTTGGAGAGCAGATAATTTAAGTAAGGTGTCAAAATGCCAATTTTATCATTTTCAAGCAATGACATAGATGTCATCACTGGTAAGAAAACCAGAACAATACGCAAAGCGTGGAAAACCCCTCTTAAAGTGGGGGATAGGCTTTATTGTTACTGGAATCTTGTTTCCAAAGAGAAAATGAAAATTTTTGAAGCGTTTGTCACCGACATTGAAGACATTCCTTTTGAAGATATTGAAGGCAATGATGAATTGGCTCGCCAGGAAGGATTTAAGGATTCCAAAGACATGTTGCGGGAATTCAAAAAGATGTACGGCGGCAAAATCGACCCTTCAGAAAAATTTCAGATAATCTATTTTGAAAAGATCCACATTGACGATTGGAAAGGCGACAAGATAGATGAAAAGGCAATGATTACAAAAAGGGCAGACATTCTCTTTGACAGCGGAAAGTTCGACAAATCCACAATGTGTTATGACGCCGCCTTAAAGCTTGACCCCACTGATGTCTATCTGCTGAACAAGCAGGGGGATAATCTGTCAAGGTTGGGCAGGTTCATCGATGCCATCGAATGTTATGACAAGGCATTGGAAATCGAGCCGGACAACATTTACATTTTAAACAACAAAGCTATTGCGCTTCTCAATTCAGGAAACATCAACGAGGCATATAAGGTAAGCACTATAGCCTATAACTATAGGCCAAGCAGTCCGATTGTCCTTTATTGGAGAGGATTCATTTTGGAAATGCTTGGAAGATACGATCAGGCGTTGAGGGTATATGACAAGCTCATAGTCATTGACAGCGAAAACCCTGAGGTCTGGAACTCCCGAGGCAACCTGTTGACCGACATGGGAAGGCTTGAAGAAGCTATCGAATCTTTTGATAGGGCGGTTGAAGTCTGTTTGGATGATTCCGAGATGGATGCAAGTGCCATAAACAGGATGGGCAATGCATACATTGATTTGGGAATGTTGGATGATGCTTTGGATTGTTTCAATAAGGCAATATCTTTAGAAAAGCATAACATTGACTTTTTACTCAATAAAGGTGTCGTGTTAATGGAATTGGGTAAATTTGAAGAGGCTGTTGACAGCTTTAACAAAGTATTGCTTAGAAATCCTGATAATGAGGATGCATTTTTCTTAAAAGAAGAATGTTTGGAAAACTTTTAGCTATTTTTGATAATTCAGATAGATGGCGTCAAAACAATTTTCTTATTTTCAATAGCACTTATTTTATTTTAAAAAGAGATGTATTTTGATAAATAGTTTCATGAAAAATAGCTATTTGATTTAAGCTACTTTCCATTTAATTGAAACAAATTTTTTAGGAATTTATTTTTTATATTTTTTGATTAGACCGATTCCCCATTCTGTCATTTCATCGGCCTTGTCCTGTGAGTCTGATTCGGCAAAGCATCTGAAAATAGGTTCGGTTCCGGACGGCCTAATGATAACCCATCCGTCATCTTTCAGAATTTTAACGCCGTCTGTTAGGTCAAGTTCAAAGTCAGTAGTCTCTTTGATTTCATCTGCAATGCTTGACATGACAAATTCCTTTTGATCATCAGGGCATTCGATTTTCATCTTTTTAGCATAATAAACAGGAAGTTCGTTGACTAACTCGGACAACGGCTTTTTCTCTTTTGCAATGATTTCCAGGATTTTCGCAACGGTCATTACTGCATCTCTTCCATAAACGAAATCAGGGAAAATCAAACCGCCGTTTTCCTCTCCACCGAATAGGCCATCTTCATCCTTGAGTTTACGTGCTACAAGCAGGTCTCCAACAGCGGTAGCTATCACATTGCCGTTGAATTGGTCTGCAACATCATAAATTGCCTGTGAAGTTGCAACGGTAGTGACGATGGTTCCGCCATTGTTTTCCTTAAGCATCTGTTTTTCAACAAGTGTGAAGGTTTTGTCTCCTAAAACGAAGTTTCCTTTCTCGTCAATGCAGATGGTCCTGTCAGCATCTCCGTCGTGTGCAAGACCGACGTCCGCACCCAACTCTTTTACAACGCTGATCAGTTCCTGAAGGTTTTCCTCGATTGGTTCAGGGTCACGGCCTGGGAAAAAGCCGTCTGCCTGGCAGTTGAGGGTTGTAACGTCACAGCCAAGCTTTTGAATCAGGTATGGTGCTGTAAAGCATCCCGCACCGCTTCCGCAATCGACCACTACTTTCAATTTGGCTTCACGGATTGCATCGGCATCAACTTTTGAGATTGCCTCATCGACATATTCGTCAATGATTTTGTCATTGTGGTAAATTTGACCAATTTCGGAGAAAGGCACTCTGATAGGTTCCTCGTCAAAATATAGTTTTTCAATTGCAAGGTCCATCTCATCAGGTATTCCGATTCCGTATTCATCTAAAAACTTAAGTCCGTTGTATTTTGGAGGATTGTGTGATGCGGTAATCATCACTCCGCCGTCATAATATTTGCGGACCGCATATTGAACGCCGGGTGTTGGCAGGATTCCTAAATCCACCACGTCACAGCCGGATGATAAAAGTCCTGCCTTTACGGCTTCCTTCAACATTGGTGTGGAGGTCCTTGTGTCTCCACCAACAGCCACGGTTCCCTGAATCTGTGAACCATAACAGGCCGCCAATCTTGATGCAAATTCTGGAGTTAATACGTCATTAGCTGTTCTTCTAACTCCAAATGTTCCAAATAATCTTTTTTTATCAGCCATGTTTTAAATTCCTATTCATTTATTTATACTATTTTTGAATTTAAACAAATAAATAGGTATTGTTAATTCATTATTCTCAGACTGTCTCCACTCGACAAAATCAGTTCCAAATCGGATTTATATTCCGTCACTGTTCCGGTAACCTCAACCTTCCTGCCCTTGAAATCTTCAATGTCCAGGTTTCTCGATTGGATTTCGGCCATCTGCTTTTCGAATATTATCAGGGGGATTTGGCTTTCGCCATCACCGAGCGTTAGAAAATAATTGGTCTTTGAGCTTGACTCGGCAATATCCGTTATCACGCCGTCAATACACACTTTCTCATCAATCATGGCTCTTGTAATGTCTGAAATATCAACTTTTTTGACTTCAATGGAAGGAGTAAAGATTATCAGCCCCACAATGCCGATTAAAGAGGTTATCAATGCAATTCTTAATAGCTTTTCATCTGTGATTTTCATAATTCTTTAATTGATTTTCAAGGTAAAAATAGGTGCTAGAAAGTCATCTTGTAAAATTTATCTATAAGTAAAAATATAATATGACCATGTTTGAAAATATGACAAAAACGGAATTGTATGCTATTTTAACCGGCGTTTTCACAGCATGCCTGATCATATCCAATACAATTGCAAGCAAGACATTCACTCTTTTTTCATTCACTCTGCCGTGCGGAGTAATAATCTTTCCGATAATCTACATTGTCAGCGATGTTCTGGCTGAAGTCTACGGCTATGAAAAGGCTCGCAGGGTAATTCTTTTGGGTTTTTTCATGAATCTTGTTGCGGTAATCTGTTTTAATATAGCAATATGGCTTCCGGCACCCGCATTTTTTGAAAATTCACAGGCTTTTGAAATAGTTTTGGGAAGTACTTTCAGACTGCTGATGGCAGGTTTTGCAGCATATATTGTAGGATCACTTGTCAATGCGAAGCTAATGAGCTATCTCAAGAAATGGGATGAGGAAAAGCTGTTTGTCAGATGCATCGTTTCTACATTGTTCGGTGAAGGTTTGGATGCACTGATTTTCATTACAATAGCATTTTTCGGCACAATGCCTACAGAGGTACTATTGGTAATGATTGTTGCTCAAGCGCTGTTCAAAACAGTTTATGAAATAATCGTATATCCGGTTACAAGAACAGTTATCGTCAATATAAAAAAGTTGCCTGAGAATTAATTTCCGGTATTGTACATGGAAATTAACCTCTCAACGGTATCGGCGTCCATCGGACTTTTATCTTTTCTTATATTTTTAACGACAGGGAATCTCAAGGAGTATCCGGTTTCATATTCAGGGGATTCGACGATTTCTGAAAATGCGATTTCCAATACTATTTTCGGCTCGACTTTAATGTCACGGCCTTTTGTTGAAATCTCAAGCTCCTTCATCTTGCCTGTGAGGTATTCCAGGGTTGCATCGTCAAGGCCTGTTGCGGCATAGGCCACGCTTTTGAAGTCGTCATTCTCATCTCGAAGAGCAACCAGGTATGATCCGACAAAGTCGCCTCTTTTTCCAATACCGTAGGTTCCGCCAATGACCACCATGTCCAAGGTTTCAGGCTCAGCCTTGTATTTCAGCATTTTCTTGCCTCTTAAACCAGGGATGTATGGCGCTTCGCTGTCCTTAATCATTATTCCCTCATGGCCCTCATTGATTGATGTTTCAAACAGCTCCTGAATCTCATCAAGATTGTCTGCGGTTCCGACTATCATGGTACTCAAGTTCATCTCATCAACGGAAGTGTCAACGATTTCCTCCAATGTCTCCCTTCTGATTTTCAAAGGCTCGTCAATCATTGGCACCTTATAATAGAGAACGTCAAATAGGTATAATTTCAAAGGAACGTTTTCCATCGCTTCTTCAACATTGTATTTTCTTCTCACCCTGTGCAGGATGTTCTGGAAAGGCAGAGGCTTGCCGTTTCTTGTAGCTATCACTTCGCCCTCTACAATGTAGTCTTCGTGCGGAAGGTATTCATCAAACAGCTCAACGATTTCGGGAAGTGCATGGGTGATGTTTTCAAGCCTGCGTGTGAATATGTTGATTTCATCACCGTTTCTGTGAACCTGCAGTCTGATTCCATCATATTTTGTATCGCAGACTGCTGTGCCTATCTCTGGAATGATTTCATCCAATGGCGGTGCAAGCTGGGCAAGCATAGGCTTTACCGGAGTTCCCGGAGTCAGATTAAGTTTTTCAAGACCTGCAGCGCCCTGCTCTTTGGCAGTTCTTGCAACCACTGAAAAGTCGTTTGTAAGCATTTGGGCTCTTTCGACTATGCTTTTGTCAATGTCGAATGCCTGAGCTATGGCGTCCCTGACCACTCCGTCTCCGACGCCGATTCTCAACTCTTCCGTGATTGTACGTGTCAGGTATTTGGCTTCGGTTGCGCTGGCCTGGCTCAATAATTCTAAAATGATTGCAATTTTACGGTTGGTAGACCTTGAACCGCTTATTGTGGATAATTTGCGCAAGCTATTGAAGACAAAGTCGATTGTAAGGGGCTGTGAGAAGAATGTCATCTGGGACTTTTTGGCGTATAATTTTATGCATGCAAGGCCGATGTCGCCTTCGTCACGAACCGCATCTTCCACTGCGGCCTGTGTGGTTCCAACGGCTTCTGCAACTGCCCTTTCCACAAGTTTTCCACCTATTCCGATTTCTTCTGAGCTCCAAGCCGGAAACACCACTCCCAAAATCAGCAGACCCACCTTTTCAATGGTGTCAGAATCCAATTTTTTCAGGTATTCGGCTATTATCTCGGTCTTTTCAAGTCTTTTTGTGGTTGCTTCAAGCGCTGAATAGACATCTACCAGTTCCTGATATTTCATCAGAATTCACCTTTGGCTATTTTTACTGCACAGTATTCTCCGCACATCGCACACATTTCATCATCGTCAAGCTCGCATTTGTCACGGTATCTTCTAGGTTTGGACTTGTCCAGCGCAAGGTCAAATTGGGCATCCCAGTCAAAGTCCCTTCTGGCCTTCGCCATTGCAAGTTCCCTGTCCCATGCCTGAGGCAATCCTTTGGCAACATCAGCCGCTTCCGCAGCTATTTTGGAGGCTACAACTCCCTCTTTAACATCTTCGAGGCTAGGCAATGACAAATGTTCTGCAGGTGTTACGTAACACAAAAAGCTGGCTCCGGCAGTAGCTGCAATGGCACCGCCGATTGCTCCGGTAATGTGGTCATATCCTGGAGCGATATCAGTTACGAGAGGTCCGAGCACATAGAATGGAGCTCCGTGACAGATTGTTTTTTGAATTTCCATATTGGCTTTAATCTGGTTTAACGGCATGTGTCCAGGTCCTTCAACCATCACCTGCACATTGGCATCCTGAGCCCTTTTGACAAGTCCGCCAAGGGTTACAAGCTCTTGAATTTGAGGGATATCGCTTGCATCTGCCAGACAGCCCGGCCTGAGTCCGTCACCTAGGGATAATGTAATGTCGTACTCATAGGCCAATTCCAAAAGATAATCGTAATTTTCATATAATGGGTTTTCCATATCGTTGTGGTTGATCCATGAAGCTATGAATGTCCCTCCACGGCTCACAATTCCCATCATTCTTTTTGCCGCTTTTAGCTTTTCGACAAGATCTTTGGTGATTCCGCAGTGGAGTGTCATGAAGTCCACCCCTTCCTTTGCCTGGTTTTCAATGGCCTTGAAGATGTCGTCAGGGTCCATATCAATGATTTCCCTGTTCTTGTTGAGTGTCACGACGCCTGCTTCATAAATCGGAACGGTTCCGATACATAAATCCACAGCATCCATAATCTTTTTCCTGAACAGCTTCAAATCGGAGCCTGTTGACAAATCCATCAGTGCGTCTGCGCCGTATTCCTGAGCTAATCTTGCCTTGTCGATTTCCAGTTCGATATCATCAATTTTGGATGATGAGCCGATATTCGCATTGACTTTTGTTTTCAGGCCTTCTCCAATTCCGCAGGGGTTGGAGTGTCCGTTTATGTTTTTTGGAATTACCACTTTTCCGATATCTATTAATTTAGCTAATTTGTTTACATCTATATTTTCTGCTTTTGCAACATATTCCATTTCAGGGGTGATGTTGCCTTTTTGAGCTTCACTTTTCTGAGTCAAGTTAATCCCTCTTATTGACTAATCATTATAAAATCTATTCATTCAAGTATATAGAATTTTTTCAACTTGTGTAGGGTTTAATTTACGATAAATTTTATATGTCTCAATTCAATACTATTACTCAACGGTGGTTATATGGAAGATAGACATGTAATAGAAACATTAGGAAAAGTAAAGGTTGTAATCGAAAACGGTGAAATTACTGAAGTGGGATCTTCAGAAATGAAATACTGTCCAATGTTTCATGCGATGCACAAGGTAGACGAGTTAAATGAAGAATTCATCCGCAAGAATATCAATTTCAGAATCCAGGACTTTGGAATGTGCACTCCGGACAGGGTTGTTGAAATGGATGACCTGGTGACTGTAGGGATTTCAGAAATCCTGAAAACCAACATGGAGAAAGGAAACATCGATTGTGTAGTCGGCGTTTGCGACGGTGCCGGAACAGTACTGATGACCAATCCACGTGTAGTGCAAGGTGTTGGCGGAAGAGTTTCCGGACTGATAAGCACAACACCGATACCTGAAGTCATTAAAAACTTGGAAGAAACAGGAAGTGTTGTTTTATATCCTGAAACTGCTGAATTGAACCAATTGGAAGGATTGAAGCTTGCTGTTGAAAAAGGATATAAGAACATTGCGATAACAGTCATACCTTCCCCGATGATTAAGGAGCTCAGGGAGTATCCTGTAGATGATGACGTTAACGTTTATATTTTTGTTGCACATACAACCGGCACAACACGTGAAGAGGCTGAAATGGTGTTTGAATATGGAGATATCGTAACTGCATGCGCTTCAAAGGAAGTTAGGGGCTATGCCGATGAAATCAAGCCTTATTATTATGGTGTTAAGGTGCCTATTTTCTGCGCCAGTGAAGCGGGCCGCAAGTTTTTAGATGTGCGTCTTGAAAAGATAGGCAAGCCTTTGACAACTACAGATTATCCTAGGGATACAAGCGATTCACCTCATAAATTAATCTGATCGGAGGAATTTGAATTAAAGTCATATTTTTTGATACAGAAACCACAGGCCTTAATTTTAAATTTGATCGGATAATCGAATTGGCGATGCTGACCGTTGAAGACGGCAAGATTACAGATGATTATGACGAGTTTGTCAATATCGGTCGGGATTTGCCTCCAAAAATCACACAGATTACCGAATCACTGATGATGATTTGATTTTGAGAGGTAAAGATGAGGCGCATATCGCAGAGGACTTGAAAAATAATTTGACTCCAGGCACTTTAATGATTGCCCATAACTGCCAGTTTGATTTGTCATTCGTTTTCAGTCTGCTTGAAAGGCATTATCCTGATGAGGCATATGAAATCGTTTCCAGCCTCAATTGGCTTGATACGGTAACCGTATTGAAGGACCGCAAGGAATTTCCCCATAAGTTGATTGATGCGGTTAAGTATTATGGAATTGAAGAGGTTAATTTTCATCGTGCGATAGATGATACAAAAGCATTGTATGGCGTCACTCAGGCATTAAAAGATGAACGGGATGATTTAAGGGAATACATCAATATCTTCGGTTATAATCCAAAATATGGCGTTAGCGGGTTTAAATTCTCTTTCATAGAGTATAAAAGACAATACTTCACTAAAAGAATTGTGGATTCGGATTATATCCTTCCAAGAAAATAAGCTTTTTTTAATTTTGGAGGTTTGGGGAAAAATTTCTGTATTTTTCCCCTTAAATATGGTCAGAATTCAATAAAAATTAATAGGAGGAAAAAGGAAGAAATGTGGTGTTTCTTCCTTACATATATTGAACTAACTGTTCATCGCTGGTGTCATTTCCAGGCTTCACTTTATCGATTGCATCTTTAAAGTATTTGTATGGAATTTCACTAGCTTCGAGGTTGTTTCTTAATGTCAACATTGCAGCTTCTCTGCAAACAGCTTCAATGTCGGCTCCAACGTATCCGTCAGTGTTTTTAGCTAATTTTTTAAGGTCAACGTCTTCTGCAAGAGGCATGTCTTTGGTGTGGACTTTGAAGATTGCAAGTCTTGCCTCTTCATCCGGTTCTTTGACTTGAATGTGTCTGTCAAATCTTCCAGGTCTCATAAGTCC
>JAEIGA010016189.1_pt1 | contig 11353 bp, 13 predicted proteins | sample 9270691 | NCBI WGS metagenome assembly JAEIGA01 (sample SAMN17057246, study PRJNA624740) | gut metagenome | biome: biome; isolation source: fecal sample | host: Bos grunniens | place: China: Xizang | collected 2019
ACCCCCCCCCCATGTATTTTGTCAAGAAAAAAAATTTTAAATTTTTCCCGATTGTGTCAATTTTCTTCTCTACGTTGACACACGTGTAATACACGTATAAAGTAAAAGCTGCAGGGCTTTTATAAAATAAGGAGGAAATATGAAGTATTTATATCCAACGATTTTTGAAAATGCGGAAGAAGGTGGGTATATCGTTAATTTTCCAGACATTCCCAACTGTTTTACTTGTGGTGACACTATGATAGAGGCTATGGAAATGGCTCAAGACGTGCTTGCCATGATGTTAGCAGATTACGAGGATTGCGGAAAAGAAGTACCAATCCCCTCTGATGCAAAAAAAATAGAAACAAAAGGCATGGTAAATCTTGTTTTTGCAGATACAGAAACGTGGCGAAGAACAGTAGACAATAAGGCTGTAAAGAAAACCCTGACACTTCCATCCTGGCTGAATAAAAAAGCAGAAAAACTAGGGATTAATTTTAGTCAAACGCTACAAGAAGCTCTTTGCAACAAAATGGGGATTACACTGTAAACGAAAACAATGGACTGATAAAAAGCCTAAAGTAGCAGTCGTTTCCAAGGCCACTACTTTAGGCTTTTGTCGTTAGAATAAATCTGAATGAGTACCAGCTCTATATAAAATAAGTTCTAATCTATTTTCTACAATTTTGTAAACAAGAAGAAAATCTGGCCTCACATGGCACTCTCGGTATCCTGAATATTTTCCAGAAAGTGCGTGGTCCTTCTTTTCATGTGGAAGCGGGATTCTCTGACAAAGCATATCAATGACTCGAAACAATTCCTCCACATCTTCCTTCCGCTTTACAGCTAACTTATAATCTTTTTTAAACTGATTTGTATAAACAATCTCAAGCATCTAGAGATTTCCTCAAGTCTGCAACAGATGAAAATGGACCGTTTAGATCCTTGCCAGCTTCTGCCAACTCAATAACTCGTTGTGTTTCAGAATTAGGAACATCAGCACGAATTTCAAAAGGAATACGATGTTCCCGAACAACAGCCTTTGCAAATAAATTTATAGCCGTTGAAACTGGCATTCCAAAGGCTTCACACATAGCAGAAAATTCTTCTTTTAAACTTGCATCCATCCGTACACTAAAAGCAATTTGAGACATAAAACCACCTCTTATATACTCATTTTATACTAATTCGGTTCAAAATACAACTCAAGCTACTTCCCGCCAGCCCACAGTGACGTCAGTCGTTTCCAAGGCCACTACTTTAGGCTTTCTTTTTTTGCAATTAGTACGTTTCAACCGTACAAGTTGCATTATTTTTTTTATTAGTCTATTATAACAGTATGATTATCAGAGAAACATGGCTCAAAAAAATAAGACCTTTTTATGAAAATGAACTAATTAAGGTGCTGATTGGGATTCGTCGTTGTGGAAAATCTGTCATACTCAAGCAAATTGCAAATGAAATAGAAACAGATGACGCACACAAAATTTTTATCAATTTTGAAGACTTAGAATTTAATGCATTGCAAGACGAGCTAACTCTGTACAATTATGTGAAAGCTCTTATCACCGATGAAAAAAAATATTATTTATTTTTTGATGAAATTCAAAATGTTCAGAATTTTGAAAAGGCAATTAATTCCTTCAGATTATTGAATACAAGTATTTTCATTACTGGGTCAAACGCAAAACTCTTATCTGGTGAATTGGCAACCCTGCTTTCTGGGCGATATGTTTCCTTCAAGATTTTGCCATTTACTTTTACAGAAGCAATTGAAATTCAGGGAATAAAAAATCCAGATGAAAAAACATTGATGGATTATATTCAGTGGGGAGGTATGCCTCAACGATTTACAGTTAAACATGATGATGAACTTAAAATTTTTCTTTCCGATTTATACGATTCCATTGTTTTAAAAGATGTTGTTGCCAGATACAAGATTCAAAATATTGCGTTATTAAATAAAATCATTGATTATCTTTCAATCAATACATCACAGATTTTTTCAGGAACCTCCATTGCTAATTTTCTAAAAGCAGAAAAGAGAGTTTGCTCCAAAGAATCACTTTATAATTACCTTACTTTTATTACAAACTCATGTATTGTGAATAAAATTTCTCGTTATGACATTCAAGGCAAAAAGATTTTAACGACTCTTGAAAAATTTTATCTAACAGACGTAGGACTAGCCAGAATCCATTCCACAAAGATTGATTTTGGAGCTAGTTTGGAAAATATCGTTTACAATGAATTGGTAAGTCGTGGTTATGAAGTGTACATTGGCATTTTACGGAATGCTGAAATAGACTTTATTGCACAAAAAGGAAACCAAAAGGAGTATTTTCAAGTTTGTTATTTGCTTGCCAGTGAAGAAACGGTCAAACGTGAGTTTGGAGCTTTTGATTCAGTAAGGGACAATTATCCAAAATACGTTTTATCCTTAGACAAGTTTGATTTTTCCCAAAATGGAATCATTCACAAGAATATTATTGATTGGCTTTTAGAAACATAAACTATCTTTAGGTTTTCCATAGAAAGTAGAGTCTATCCCACTCCGCAAAAGTCTTGTTCAAGGTGACACCTCCTTACAAGGCGGGGGAATGTTTGCGGTGGGGACTATACAGGCAATTCCCCATTACAAGTTGCTTTAGGTTAGGATACCGTGCCCCGCAAAACTTGCAGTGATACATGGATTTTTCACTCCCCTCATACAACTTGTGACGACCGTGAGCCCTGTCTGGATTGTACAGACAATATCCAGTTACCAGTAGATTCAAGTTAGGCTGTTTGATGCCGCAATATTCACAATAATAGAACTTCATGATGCCTCCATGAATAAATTTTCCTGTGGAAATGCAGTGAATTCCCACAGGAAATTCCCCAAGAATTCACTGGTTTTTGAAGGAATTTCCACTGGAAATTGGGGGAAAATCCAGTGGAAAATTTTTATTCTGGGATGGGATAGTAAGAATTAATCAGACTACTCTTCCCATCCAGCTTCGATTGCCCGCTGCTTCCAATACTGATTTCAACGCCTGTACCATGCTCATAGCACAATCCAAGAAGTGCCATGCCATAAGCATCCCCGGCTTCGGCGGATTTGCGGTACCACTCATAAGCTTGAGCATCGTCCTTTTCTACTCCAGCACCATTCGCATAGCACGATCCAAGAAGTGCCATGATTCTTCCCTCTCCAGACTCTGCAGACTTACAAAGGTACGTAAAGCATTTCTGAAGATACTCAAAGCCCTTGGGCGTATCTTTTTTTAGACCATGTTTGCCTCGAATATAGCAGTAGGCAATGCTTGCCTGTGCGTTGGGGTTGCCCTGCTGTGCCTGGGCCATGCATTCCTCAAGGTCAAAGTCCTTGCTGTAAATGTCGTATTTTCCTATTGTCATATGTTCCTCCTGTGGTGACGAATGATTGATTAGTTTGTTGGTGCCGTTGTGGTGGACTGGAACAGACTCAGGTGGGAGTCAACCTAACTTTGGTCTCCACCAATGTATTTTTTCTCCAATTCATCTGCAGTATAGGCAATGAATCTTATAGGATCCAGTAAACTTTCTTCCGAAACAGAATCAATCAAAACAGCATAACGTAACCAATGCCGTTTCTCCATTTTCACTAGGCCTCCATAACAGAATTCTCCCAGTTCTTCCAATACTTGATCAATATCATCGTCATCAATTAGACCAATACATGAAAGTACTGAAATCCAAACAGTTTTATCCTTTGTCTCCATTTTTTCTACAAACACTCTCTGCGTTCTATCCTCATCACAACCGGGGAAATCAAGAGCTAGCACAGTCTTCTCTTCATCTGCAACCTTGTAGGTATTTTTAATAAATTTCTTTACACTAGCCCAAGTCTTCTGAGATTTGTTTTTTGTAGGTACAGGAGTACTATCTTCTTCTTCCTCATCATCTGACTTATGAGATTCTGATGACTTTGGAGAACTCTTTTTTGTCTCCTTTGTATTTTCACCCTTCTTGGAATCAGCCCCTATGTCATTTCCTTCTCCTTGAAACATATCTGACTCGGACAACAATTCCTTGATGTACTCCACGGGAATCATGTACTCAATTGACTGAGTAGGATCTGAACCAAGAATAGCTCCGGTAAGATGGCCAATTACCTTGCCATTATCCTCGCTGATGATGGGACTACCTGAATTTCCCGGAACGGCATGAATGTCTAGCGTGGTAATCCGCAGGTCATCCCGCTTGTTGTTGGAAGAAACGTATCCCTTTGCAAAGGACACATTCAATGTCATGGGGTTGCTGTCAATCCGTGTTCCCAAGGGATAGCCATACATGACAATCCCCTCTCCCAAAGCGGGCTTCTTACGCTCAAAGTCAAGCTCCAGAAAATCTAAGTCCACAGACTCATCTTTTATCTTGAGAAGTGCGGAGTCCGTCTTCTTGTCTGCTTTGTATACCACCGCCGCATGGATATCCCAATCTTCCTTGCTCTCATTCCAAAGTTTAAGATGAATTTTTTTTGCATCACTTATAACGTGCTCACAGGTAGCAATCAAACCATCTGAACGAATGACAAAGCCAGACCCCTCTCCTTTATCAGTTTGAATGAAAGCAATACAGTTTTCTATCTTTTTTTTATCTTGCTTGTAGTTTATCGCCTGACGATTACTTTTTGGAGTAATCCCCTTCATTCTTTCCTCATAAACATCCTCTAAAGATGGAGGTGCGTTTTCCTCTTCAGGCTCCTGATAGCCCTTTTCCACAGCCTTGCGGTAATAGGTGGAAGCCATATCCTCATCCTTTGCAACGCCAACTCCTTCATGGTAGCACCAACTGAGCCAGTAGAGGGCATCCCCATCCTCATATTTTACGGCGGCTTTGTGAATCAAGTCATACGCTTTATGATCATCCCTAGTAACACCCAGTCCCCCGTGATAATATCTTCCTAGCCGAACCTGACAGTCGCAATCTCCCAACTTCATGCCCTTTTTCAGGTAATTGAAGGATTTTTCCCATTCCTCCTTATTCTCATGGTGAAGTGCTAACCAGTACATTGCAACAGTGGAGTCCTGATCTGCTGCCTCCTCTAACAAATGCTGCCCCTTCTTTTCGTTCTTTTTTGTGCCAACTCCTACAAGATAACACCATCCCAAACTTTCAATGCCTAGAAGGAACTTCTGATCTGCCGACTTTTGATACCATTCAAAGGCTGTCTCCTCATTTTTTTCTGTACCGATGCCATATTCATAACAACTGCCTAATTTCCACATTCCATACAGACTTTCCTTCTCTGCAGCCGCCTGATAGCACTCAAACGCCTTTTTTTCATTCTCGTCCGTGCCAATACCATACTCATAGCACTTCCCCAAATCCTTCAGGGCTGGTACCTCTCCTGCCTCCACTGCCTTCTGGTACCATTCAAAGGCAAGCCTCTCATTTTTCTTTGTACCACATCCTAACTCATAACACCTCCCTAAATCATGCATTCCTTCTGCAAAGTCTTCCTCAGCAGATTTCTGATACCAGTAAAAGGCTTTTTTCTTATCCTGTTTAACTCCACAGCCATTCTCATAACAATCGGCCAGGCAGTCAAACCCGTTAGGAGAGCCTTGGTTTGCAGCTAGCTGGGCATACTCAAAACCCTTAGCTTCATCTTTATCTAAGTTATGGATCCCCATAATATAGCAGTAGGCAATGCTTACCTGTGCGTCGGGGTTGCCCTGCTGTGCCTGGGCCATGCATTCCTCAAGGTCAAAGTCCTTACTGTCAATGTCGAATTTTCCTGTTGTCATCTGTTCCTCCTGTAATGACCAGTTATTGTTGAGCTTCTGGTACTTCCGTAGTTGTTTCTATTTCCATCGTGGTAGGCGTGGGGGCTTCTATATCTGTAGCGGAATTCCCAGTGCAGAAGGTGATAATAGCTACCAACAATGCTGCGATACTTACAATCAGAGTAACAATGGAAAGAGGCTGAATCTTTCTCTTTGCTTGCAGTTGGGATTTAAGTTCTTCCAACTCCTCCTGCTGTTGCTGGAGCAGTTTTTCTGTTTCCTGCTGTAGATTAGTTTGAGCATCTGTAACTATTGTCTCCAGTTTACTTTTTAGGGAATCATAACTTGATTCTATGGATTTTTGAGCCTCTTCAATTTTCTGAGTGGTAAATATAGAAATTTTTTCTGAGGCAGATGCTTGATATTTTTCAATTTCTTGCTTACAAATACTCTCAAGATCACTTTGACGAACAAACTTATTGTTTTCTTCCTTAAGAGACTTAATACCTGCATCCAGATCTTTCTTAAAGTCACCCTGATTGTTGTGAATTGTTTCTATTCTCTCTTCTAATTCCTCCATCTTTTGATGTGTCTTTTTTTTGGATTCATCGAGTTGTCTCTCATAAGCAACTTTTAAATCATCAAATTTATTTTGTTGCTGTGAAACAATATCATGTAACTCACCAAAGACTTCTTGACGAACAAATTTAGTGCTTTCTTCCTTAAGAGAGTTAATAGCAGCTTCAAAATCTTGCCGTAAATCACCATGATTGTTGTGAATTGTTTTTATAATCCCTTCCAATTCCTCCATCTTTTGACGTGTCGTTTTCGTGGATTCATCGAATTGTCTCTCATAAAAACCTTTCATATCCTCAATTTTTTTTTGTTGCTGGGAAACAACCTCATGCAACTCACCGAAGACGTCCTGACGAACAAACTTATTGCTTTCTTCCTTAAGGGAGTTAATATCAACTTCCAATCCATTTACTTTTTTTGAAGTATTAATAAATTCAGCTTCAATCGCCTCTTGATTTTCTGTAAAAGTCTGTGCACTCCTGAGTATCTGCTCTGCAATCTCTCTATCCTGACCTGAAAGCTGCCGTATCTCCCCATGAGTATCCTCCAAACCTTTTTCAAGCATCTTTCCAATAGTTTTCGTCATAGTTTGGGCATGTACCATCGAACGACAGGATAAAGCCATAGCCTTCTGTACAACCTGGGACAATTGCATTACTGCCACATTTGTTGAGCCCATGGCATAAGCCAAGTTCGTAATTTTGTCTGTCGTATTTTTCCCGCTGATTTTATCCCAAATTCCAGTTTTCTGTGTTGCGACAGCCTCTATCAAATAGAATGAATCCGATACATGATCATTTATATCCATGATTTGATTCATTATATTCTTTGTTTCTTTTTTTATTACTTCAATCTCTTTATTGTCACTCATAACTTCTCCTTTGTTCTTTGGCGTAATTCATCCAACTGACTCCATATATTTTCAATGCTTTTCCAATTTTCTGCTATAATTACTCCTGTATCATCAGGCATTCTCCCTACTTTTTCATTTATGTCATAAATAACTTGCTCCAGCTCCTGCTCCCGTTCCACAGTGAATTTTGCCAGCCCTTCCACAAATGCATTCAAGTCATTTGTCTGTTGAACATTTATCTCAGCAGACTGGTGTACTACCTGCACCACCTCAGCTGAATATTCTCTCAATTCTTTAAGTATTAATTTTTCTAACTGGGAACATTCTCGCTCTATGTATAATTCATTCCTTGGATGAAACCTCTTTGCAAAATACCTGTCATTTAGCTTGAGGCACACCTCCTTAGACTTGGTAACGATTGTTTTGGGTAAAGAATATAACTCCTGCTTACTGGCAATAGTTCCAGGATCATGAACAAGATTGTTTGCAAGAATTTTTATAAGCGATTCTTGTTCCTTCCGTATCTTTTTTACTGAATATTTTGAAATAAGTTTTTTTTCTAGATCCTCATCCTGTAATCCCAAATTACGCAGTTCATCTCTCAAATCAGTCTCAGAAAGTTTTTTCTCATCATCATTCTCTCGTAAAAAAATAATGACAGGTATCACTGTGGAAACTAGCAATGTTATGTACGCATTTTCTAATCTGCTCCAGTCAATTCCCTTACACAGACATGCCTCAATTTCTTGTATACAAGCATCAGCCTTACTTTTTTCCTGACCAATGCTATTTCGGAATTCCTTACATTCCTTTATTGCTACTGCTACAAGAAATGATAAGTCCTCCAGTCCCACTTCTTGAGAATCCAATCGGCCCATTATGTCTTTCAGTTCATCCTCAGACTTACTACCATATTCTGTCACAAAGTCATTTGCATCTGCTTCCTCAAAACCATACGTTTTTTTTAATCGCAGAACAATTTCAGATGTTTGATACTCCAACTGCCCCATCCGCTTCAGAAAGAAAATAACAGGAATATAAACTATTCGAGAAGCAACTTCAGCATTTGCAGACAAAGAACCAGTATAAGAACCAAACTCTGAAACTAATTTGTTATTTTTTTTATCATTCACTATTTTTATAATTGGAGTGGCAAACCCCACAACAGCTATTACAGCAGCAGCACCTGCCAACAATGGATTTGTAATTCCCAAACTTACACTAGGTAGCCAAGCCAACCAAGATGGTATGGCAGTTGTAAAACTCCCAATAGTAAGAATATTTCCCAAAAACTGCGGGACAAACGTTGCAAGAGCAACCCCTCCAACAAGTATTCCACCCCCCATGATTCCTGATGTAATCAAACTCCTTTTTTTGTCACGATGATTTTTGAGAAGTTCCTTAAATCTATATCGATCAGCCATTCTTCCTCCTTGTAAACCGAAATACAGCATGGGCTGTCCTATTCTTAAGACAGCCCTTAAAATTTTATAGGAATGCTGCCGAGGCAGTGGCAAGCCGTTTTGCCCCACCCATAGCAAAGTTGTTCATGGCAGCAGAAATTGCAGACTGAATTTCATCCCGTACTTCCTGTTTAAAGTTCTGATTCATTGTATCGCGGAACAAGGCAGGAACTATTGTAGTAACCCCCAAGAGCAAAAAGACCAGCGGAGCCAACAACGTCCCCACAAGAGGAATCATAGACACGATGAAGGTGATAATTGCAGTTAAAATAATGGCAGTAAAGGTCTCCGGGAATTTTTCCTTAAATTTAAGGATGATTCCCATGATAAATTTACCTATCTGCACGGCCTTCTCTCCAACCCACACCACCTTCTTATAGGCTTCTTTCAAGAACTTCCTTGTCTTTTGGTCCACAACATTCTCGTCAAGCCATTCCTCCAAGTCAAAGCCAGGCTTTACTGTATCCGCCACAAGATTAATTTCCTCTGGCGGAATCTCAGATGTAAAGCGAATGTTATCCTCCCGGTTCTCATATACGTAGGTAGTTGCCACTGGCCGAGGCTGAGCGGCTTGCTGCAGCTGAAGGCCACAGATATGACAAAATGCAGAGCCCGGAGTCAAGGCATTTCCGCACCCACGACACTGAGCAACAGCTGCTACAGCCACTGCACTACCACACTTGTTGCAAAACTTAGAGCCTGCAATCAGTTCATTTCCACATGAACTACAAAACATCTTTTCCTCCTAAAATCTATCTCTTGGGCCGTGCCCAAAATTTAATTGCCCATTATACACTACAAGTGGTATCAACTAATGATAGGATAAGAAAATAAATTGATTTTTTTTGCTGCTTCTTGCTGAGTAAGGGATGCTTTGTACGATAAAATCCCTGCCATAAAACGGATTTTCCTATCCATTTCTAGGATTTTATAGAAATATAAGATATAGTTCAATAACTATTTATCGGAAAAGATAAAAAATAGACGGTTATATGTCCTGCAAGATTTATTAAAATTAAGGTATGACATCTATAGAAGAAACCATCAGAATCTGTGCCAGAAATGTAAAACGACTACGTACTAGTCGCCACGTAACCCAAGCCACCGTTGCAGAAAAGGTGGGTATAACAGAGAAATATCTAAGCGACATTGAAACTGGCCGTAAATTCTGTTCCTTAGACACACTAGTGGCAATCGCCAACTACCTTGAAGTAGAACCCTATGAACTGCTACTACCAGAGAATAGAGGCATCAACTATGACAGTCACCGTACTCAAGTAATGATGGAACAACTCAAGTCCGACTTTACCCGAATGGTAGACACCATCGGCACCTTCCTAGAAGAAGGCAAGACATGTAAATAAACTCTGGCCACATTATACACCATAGGTGGTATCAGTTAATGATAGTATGAGAAAAAAATAATTTTTTTTAGTATGTAAGGTAAAAATAAAATCTTTCTAATAGACTGACGGAATTATTCTGATAAGCTGTCGGAATCTTTCCTATAGACTGACGGAATTATTCTGATAAGCTGTCGGAATCTTTCCTATAGACTGACAAAATCATTCTGATAAGCTAGTAAAATGATTCCGACAGGCTGTTCTTACTTCCATCCCGCCCACACCTCAGGGCAATAACCCACAGTGGCAGCTGTTTTTCCGTTGCGGACAATGGGCTGTTTCAAAAGCATGGGATTGTCTAAAAGCTTTTGAGCCTTGGCACTATCTTCAAGATAGGCGATGGAGGCATAATCCTTGGCATTTTTGTCTATCAGCTCCTCGATGGCATCCATTCGTGAGCCACAGGCTTTTGCAAGACAGCTGATAACACTGTCCAGCTCCCCATTGCTTATGCCCTTATCCTTCAGATTCACCATTTGCACAGGAATTCGCCGCTCGGCAAACCACCGTTCAGCCTTCTTTGTGTCAAAGCTCTTTGAAGTACCAAATATTTGTATTGCCATAATTTCTCCTTAATTTTTTAAACCTGTCAGCTGCTTCACAATATAGGATGCCATCAAAAGACCTGCAGCAGAAGGCACAAATGAAATACTCGCAGGGGTTTGACTGGGAATTTCTGCATGGGGCAATTCAGTGGAATACACCACAGTGTAACCCGAGGTAATCCCTCGTTGTCGCAATTCTCGACGCATAACACGAGCTAGGGGACACACGGAAGTTTTAGAAATGTCTGCAATCCTAAAACCTGTAGGATCCAGCTTGTTCCCCGTGCCCATGGAGCTGATGATGGGAATCTTCTTTTCAAAGGCTGCTTCTGCCAGCAAAAGCTTCCCTGTCACATTATCTATGGCATCGGCAATAAAGTCACAGTCAGAAAAATCCACCTGACTAGCCGTTTCCTTACCATAAAACAATGGAAGACAGGTAACTTGAGCCTGAGGATTGATGGAACGAATCCGATCTGCAGCCACATCTGTCTTTAGCTGCCCTAAGGTGTGGTAGCTTGCCACCAGCTGCCGATTGATGTTGCTTTCCACCACTCGATCCTTATCCAGTAGCACAAAGCTTCCCACACCAGAACGAGCAAGGGCTTCTACCACATAGGAGCCTACACCCCCCAAACCTGCTACAAAAACCTTACTTTTCCACAATCTTTCCACCGCTTCTTCCCCCACCAGTCGAATGGTGCGAGAGTGACGACCGTCAAGAAAGTTTTCCTCCGTAGCTTTAGCTTCTTCCACCAGCTACCGCCTTTTCATAAGC
>JAEIGA010016190.1_pt1 | contig 11352 bp, 7 predicted proteins | sample 9270691 | NCBI WGS metagenome assembly JAEIGA01 (sample SAMN17057246, study PRJNA624740) | gut metagenome | biome: biome; isolation source: fecal sample | host: Bos grunniens | place: China: Xizang | collected 2019
AGGTAATCCCATATCACAACCATTCTGCACCGGAATACGGTCACGCGAAGTCGCTATTTGGTGCATGTTTTTTCGACTTAATCGCTTTACATTACACACATTGCGTTCAACTATGGTTTCTTCCCATTTTCGCACTGGATTGGAAATAATTTTATGTATAGCCTCTTGAAAAGCGTTGCTTTCAACAATACTTCTAACAAAAGCATAACGTTGGTAAAGTGTTTGTTGTGGAGTATCATAATCTATTTCAAGTTTTTGCGTAACAGGACTTCCCTGCATTAACACCAAATCGGTATAATATGCCGTAATATCCTCCATCATCTTTCGATAATCAGTTCGATATTCTGCCTTTACCGATTTAATTTCTACGTCCACTTTAGCTACCTCACAGTTTAGAGCCGTATCTTTAATAAGAAGCGTCAGTGAACCGACATAGATTCCAGTCTTAAATGTACCGGCATTAAGATGTCTCGGAGAATGTGAAAAACGTACAATTTCATTCTCTTTCATGAATTGATACGTGCGTCCATTGTTTGCGACCAATTCATACTCGTATATACATCCTTCCTGCAATTGCCAACGAGACTCACCATAATCCACAGCATCCTCCTCCTCAAACAACATAGCGTTGTTTGATGAAGGATAAACACACAACTTGATTTCTCCGAAGTCGCCTATTATTGGTATTTCTAATTTTTCTACTTGCATTCTTTATGCTTCTGCAAAACTTGTAAAACCGTTCTCAAGAGCAGTCTGCATCATACGTTGAATCTTGTCAGCTGCTTCAGGAAATTTTGCATGCTGCAAATTTTCACGAATGATAGCCTCTGTTGTATGATTTTCTTTCATACATAGTCCCCAAAGAGCTTTCAATGCTGGTTCTAACTTCTTTCGACTACCGTGCAGTTTAGGTAATAACTTCTGTACTATGGCAGCATCTAGAATTTCTTCATCTGTCATACCTTCTGCACAAACTTTGGCATTGGCAATAAAACGGTAAATTTCTGTTGCTGAGCGATAACCAAATTCTGCATTTACTTTTTTAAGCACTTTGAAGAAATCAATAAGCGTTTTCTGGGCCAAGTCACTGCTTTCTATGTTCTTATTTGTAGATTTTTCGACAAAGTCTAGTCCCATATTTGCACACAGTCCATCAGCTCCACTTATATTTATGTCCATATCCTGCTTGAGGAATCTTTCCATTTCATCGTCTGTAATTTTAAACTCAATGACGTTAGCACGGTCAAGTACCTTAGGTGAAAACATATAGGTTGTTTCATCCACATTGATTGTACCAATAACAAAGAGATTCTTTGGTAAAGCAATCTTGGCCGGCACTTCAGAGTCACACTCATCTGGTTTTTCCCAAAGCGGAATCTCTTGTTTGCTTTCCAAAGCTGAAAGAAAATCTGCAAAATAACGCTCAACATAGCTGAGGTTCATCTCATCGAGCACCAAGAAATATGGCTTATTAGGATTGCGCAACGCACGCATCATAATCTGCAAAACTCCACTCTCCGGCTGCATATATTCCCCTTGTTTCAACGCATTTGGATATCCTAGCAGCGGCTCACGATTTGTCCAGTCAGCACCCACAGGCACTACACACAGTTGCTGGTCCACGTTCTCGCTCATAGCACGTGCAAAGGCTATAGCCAACTGTGTTTTACCCGAACCAGCCAAACCACTGAGAATGACAAAAGGTTTTGTCATCAGCGAGCACACATAACGTTGTATGAGTTTATCCTCATACAAGAGCCCCGTTTTATTGACATTCTCAACAAGTGATGTCATGCTGAAAGGAATTTGTTCTACTTTTACTTGAGGGTCGAAAAGACTTTCCAATCGCTCAACCATTTCCTCATAATCATTGATGCGAGTTAAAGTCTTCATAGGAAGTTTCTTGGGGTACTCCCATTCTCCAAAATGTGTCCATTCTACAGCGCGACTGTTTTTATACTCATATCGCTCTCCATTGTAAGTGTAACCACCTTTAACAATACCTCTACCAACTATCAGTGTCAATCCACGCTTTACATATACGATGTCACCTGGGCGCATCTCACGGCAGAATTGCCAAATGGCAAGACTGTCATTAGTATATGCATTTTCAGTATTACCATAAACCTCACGCAAACGCTCTACGATATCTTGACGAGTTTCATAGTCACGGAAATTCTCCATATCATCCCATCCAAGTAGCATTACGTTTTCGTCCAGGCATTCCTGCCATTTGCGTGCGCCCTCACCAGGAGCATACACCCAAATGCTTGGTGTCGCGTTTGGTGATACTTCCATCAAATCATTTTCTGTGTCAGCATTCGAATCAAGCACATCTGGATTCAAACGTTTTACATCAAGCCGCTTACCAACGTAAAAATAGAAGTCTGTCGTTGTAATGTGTCTGGCAGTATCGTTGTAACAGGAAGACTCATTATTAAGTCTTTCGTGCATCATTGAAAGTAATTCTTCATCAGATGCAAGCCGTTCGCAAAGGCTGTTAAGATATTCAATGCAGGATGCATAGAATGTCCCGTTGTCGCCCTTACCTTTAAACGAGAATGTATCTCCAAGAATTTCAACAGTCTTCTTCAGTTCTGTGTATTTATAGATGTAGTATTTCTCTGGGTAGCGAAACGTAAGATAGGCACTAATGGCTCTAAGATCTTGATAGTGGTTTCTCCACTCAGATTCATTTGTCTTACGAAAAGCTTCCGCTTCTGACATGAAGTCTGTAATACGCTGTGCAAGGTCTTTATCTTCGTCATATAGCATACGGAACATGTTTCGTGTTCGCTCTTGATCCACAGACGCAAAACTTTGTATCATACCCACGGGGAAATAGTTCATCGAAGCCAACAAGTTTACGTGCTTTGATGTAGCTTCCTTTATCATAGCACCAAAGTCTTCAGCTTCGATATCCCATTTCTCTTGAAACTTTTGTACTGCCTCCCACTTATATTTTTCATTATCCCAAAATGAAGGAAGGTCTTGCTTATAGAGGGAAAGAGGGGTTAAGTTTGTTTTTATTTTTTCCATACCAAAAGTATCTGGAGAATTAACTAACCATAACTCATGCGTACCTTGAGAATTGCGATATACATATTGACTACCATAACAATCATGTACAAGATTAACAAAATCAGGTATCATCAACTGTTCATCTTCTCCATTTTTGTTTTTACCAGGATACCAATCTACATATAGATAGCAATCACGACCTTTAATTGAAAAAACATCCGAATACCATCTTCTACCTTTATTCGTAGAATTGCGTCTATTAATCTCATCTGTTGATGCGAACATAAACATATTCAATAAATTGAAGCGACCAGTCTTAAAGACTTTTATAGGCATATTGTTTTCTGTTGTACTAAAATATGGATACATTTCATCCAAAAGTTCTTTAGCACGGAAATAATCTAAAGTTAGATGGACAAATGTGCGATGTTCATTTGAAACGGCAAGTAAAATATTATCCTTGTCATTTTCATACTTTTGAGATACAATATTATCAAGCTTTACAATTGTTCTAATATGAGATAATATCTTAAAAAATTCGTCCATTGAAGCTTTAAAGACTTTCATCTGAAAATCAAGGCCTGTAATATCTTTTATTGTCTGATAATCGTCTGAAAGACTGTTAATAAGCCAGAATACAGGAAGCTGGTTATCTAAGGCGAACCAGACAAGAATCCATTCTATTTTAGAATCAGAAGCAATATTCCTGATTTGTCTTACTACAGATTTTACCTGTGTTGAAGTCGTTGAATCTACCTTGGTACTTCTTTTGTTCCCAATCTTACTAAAGGCACATTCGACAAAAGAACATGATCTGTTATATATTAATATACCATCACGCTGCTCTGGAGTGTTGGGCAGATACTTAAGTACTTGTTCAGACAAACCAATGTGTGTCTGACTACTGGACGAAGACTCCCAACCCAAATCCGCATCTGATAACTTTTTTACTCCAATGGAGTATTCTTTGTATAACCTAATCATATTATATCAAAATTTTCTGTTAAATAATCCAACTCACCTTCTGAAACGCCAGATTCTAGTCTTAGAGTATACCCATCAATAGAATCATTAAATATCAATGCACTACTCATTTCGACAAGATAATCACGAATGCTAAAGCCATTTTGTTTAAGACCTTTGAGATAAATTCTTCCATCTTTTCTACAATAAAGAACTACGGTATATTCAATACAATCTTCGTTGGCAAAAAATGTCTCAATGGCGTTTTCTAACTTTGCTAGTATTGGGTCATTTTGACGAACAATATCACTTGACCTTGAGGAACTACGATATAAAGGTAACTGACTTCTTATAAAAACAAGAGCATTAACATAATCCTCTTTAAATATCCTAAGAGTAACACCACATTCTTCGCCACCATCAACCATACCTAGAGATAGAAAATCAAAAATCTCATTTGAAAGATTTATACTCGTTTCCCCAGAACAACCGGCGGCTTGTTTCCATCCGCTGTCTTGCCGCTTGATGTATTTAACGATAGTCATAACTTTATTATCTTGTTTGTAATCAAATAGTAAAGGACTGCGTAAATAGTATTAACGCTCACTGCATTGCCAGCCTGTTTATATAAAGAGCCATTTGCTACACCATTATTTCTGCTATTAGTTGCAAAACATGAAGGGAATCCTTGAAGCATAAAAGCCTCTTCTGGAGTCAATTTCCTTATTGGAATCATGGCAAGTTCTTCTTTATTCATCCATGTTGATGGTCTTTTTGTACCATGGCTTTTAATAAAAATATCACTGAAATAGTTATCTTGACATGCTCTATGCATCTTGTGCATTGATGCGGTCAGAGGTCTTGCAATAACCTTATCAATTTCTGAACTAGATTTAAACCCAGCAGATCCATCGGCCAAAATTGTTGGTTTAATTTTAGACGATAAATAATACTTTTCATCTACTTCTGACTCCAAAATGTCAATTGTGGAATCAAAGAAACTTAAAGAACATTTTGATTTATCAACTTTTGAAAATGCATCTTTTACCACATTTCTCGTAAATACAAAATCGCCATCTTTTTCCTTTCTAGCAAAAATCAATGTTCTGTTCCTTGTCTGGGGTAATCCAAAATCACACGTATTAAAGACATCAAGATGAACGATATAACCTGCATTGTGCAATTCATTTAATATCCTAGTAATAGTATTTCCTTTATCATGATTCATAAGATTTTTCACGTTCTCTAGAAGGATATACTTGGGACGTTTCACATTAATTATATCCATGATTCTGAAGAACATCTGTCCTCGTTCTTCTTTAAAACCTGCTTGACCTCCCATCATGCTGAAAGTTTGACATGGGAATCCACCTGTGAGAAGATCAAATTGAGGTAAATTTCTGATATTAGCAGTTTGGGAAGTAAACGCCACAATATCACCCATATCAACCTCATTTTCAGTATTGAAATTAACACAGTATGTTTGATGTGCTTTAGAATCAATTTCTGAAAAACCTACACACATTGAAGGCACACCAAAATCATGACAAACTAAGTCTATAGCTTGCCTAAATCCACCAATTCCAGAAAATAGTTCTAAATGTGTCATTCCTTCAAAAATTTCATTATACCCTCACCGATAGCCTTTGCAAGCTTAACGGGAACGGCATTTCCAACTTGTGCATACCATAAATTCTGAGCGCCAGTCAAGATGTAATCATCAGGAAAAGTTTGTATACGCGCAGCTTCTCTCGGACTTAATCCTCGTGCTTCCCAAGGATGAATATACATATTGCAATCAAACTTCATATGCGAAGTAATTGTTTTGCATATTTGTGTTTCATCCAATTTGAAATATTTATCTTTGAATATGCCATTTCTCCTAACATATGGCATAATATCCGCTATTGACTCATGTAATGAGTTCGCTCCTTGAGGCAAACGTCTGTATATTTCTATATCACGAGGATTGTTATATCTATTCTTGTGATTATAAAGCTTAGTTATGCGCTTATTACCATTTATGAAAATGTAGAAATCATTAATCTCATATTCAAAATCCCTTTCTGTAAACCCGGAAATCTCGTTTTCTTCGTTTTTACCAACTTCTTTTCTGGATTCAAGATGTGGTAATCCAATTAACGCATCACGTAGAACAAAGGGTTGCCTCTTTTTCTTAAAGATTTCCTCAAAAATTAATTCTGGATCAATGCCCATACGATTACCAACAAGAATAAAGCGTTCTCTATTTTGAGGAACTCCAAAATCCTGAGCACGTAAGAGCTTATAATCAAACATATATTCTTCTCCAAGGTATTCCTTGAAATTATCTTTGATTTCACTAATCTTATTGGCCATTCCCTTAACATTCTCCATAATAAAGAACTTAGGGCGAACCATACTTAAAAATGACAAATATGCTTTATATAACTGATTACGAGGGTCGTCGAGTATTCGCTGCCTATTTGCCATAGAAAAGCCCTGGCATGGTGGACCACCACAGACAAGAGTTATATTGCTTAAATATTTTTCATAACATTTAATATTTGCATTCAAATCATTAATATCTCCAACAAAATAATGGTCGTCAGGCAATTCATGATTACGTTTATACGTATTGCAAAATGGCTCTATGATTTCATTTACAAACCATGGTGTGAATCCAGCTTGTTCAAGTCCAAGACTCAGTCCTCCACAACCTGCAAAAAGGTCAACCATTAAAAACCTGTTATGTGTATCTATAGTCATATTAATTAATCTATCTTTTCAAGCTTACCATTGATATGATAGCTGGGTGAATCAATTGTATTCTTAATCTCTGCTATACCTTCAATAAACGGACCGATGAAATAGTACTTTGGCTTTACCTTGATAGTACCGTTCTTGAGCATGATGCCCCATTTGCCATTGAGTTTGAAGGGAATGTAACCTTTATAATAAGGATGCATTTCATCATACATGGGAGGGACTAATGTGCGGTTCCTGCGGTCGCATACTCCATATAGACCAGTCCTACGGTCACGAAATACGTTATACTCTCCAATACCTTGTTCTGTATCTTCCGATTCAGAGGAACGAATTTGCTTTTTACCTTCAGCATGCTCCACAACCTCCATCTCTTCATCCCCTTCAGAATAATCAGGTTCACGATCATAGATTTCAATATCCTTTGTAAGCAAGCTGCCATCATTCCATCCGTCTTCACCGCTTGTTTCGCTACCGTTGAAATGATGACGCCAATGGCGGTTAGCCATTGGAGTTCCAAAACGGTTGTACAGACCTACATTGTCAAGGATAAGACTTTTTTCCTTACCCGCAGATATACGTAATCCACGACCCACCTGCTGGAGATACATAGTTAATGAACGTGTAGGACGAGCTAATTGTATGAACTCAATGTCTGGACAGTCGAAACCCTCAGAGAAAATATTTACATTGACGATGACTTGAATGATGCCTTGTTTAAACGAATCTATTATGTCTGCACGTTCTTCTGCAGGTGTAGTACCGTCAATCATAGCTATGCTCACACCTTTTGCAGCATAAAGGTCTCTTATGTTAGCAGCATGCTTGCGGTCGATAGCATAAATGATACCTTTCTTGCCCTCCGCAAACTTCTTGTAACTCTTATACAGCTCTGCACGAATATGGTCGCAGTCGAACACATTACTCAATTCTGCTTCCAAGTAATCGCCATCCACACCATAACGGTCAATAGAGTTGACTGCCTTTTGAGTTTCTGAATTGCGACGAATGCTGATGTAATCGTAATTACTCAGATAATGTTCATTGACAAACCATTCTATCGGCTTTGAAAGAATTATCTCCGAAAACAAGGAACGGAAACCGCAATGGTTCATGCGCCAAGGAGTGGCCGTTACTCCCAATTTCTTTGAGTGAGGATACATCTCCCAAAGCTTCTGATAGCCCGATGCAATGCTGTGATGTGCTTCGTCTATAATGATGAAATCGAAACGATAATGACGCATAGTCTCATAGTTGCGGCACGACATAAAAGTTTGTATGCTGGCCACTTGGACCATATGACACAAATCCTGTTTCATCCCTCTCATGATAATGCCATGAGGTATATCCTTGAGCTTGCCGCTTGCCTGCATAATAAGCTCTTTCCTATGAGCGATAATCAAAATCTTAGACTCTGGGCTATGAACCAAGCACCAACGTTGAATATCACGAACCACAGAAGTGAATACAATCGTCTTACCCGTACCTGTCGGCATCTGAATCATAAGGTTGTCCATATTGTCCCAAAGGGAATAGACATCCTCTTTCATTTTCTGCTGGTAGGGACGTAAACCTGTTGTATCTGCCTCTATGTGTGAGAACTTTATTACAGGTCCTGCAAATGCTTCTACACGTTCAACTTCTTGGTCGAGATAATCTTCCACCATAATGCTATTATTTATTACTCATGCCAACCCGCATTCTCCGCTTTTTCGTATATGGCAAGTGCCCATTTAGCTTGTTTATAAGTATAGGGTCGATTACGTTTTAACATATATGCGAAATTTCCAATAAAAGAAACTTCTGCAGGAGTGAGTCCATCATGCTCCTTTCCCCATTTATTTATATCGAACCAAATTTCAACATCTATTTCACCTGCTTGCGAAATAACCGCCTGCTGGGCTTCATTGATTTCTATTTCTTGATCACTTGAAGCTGCAAGAACATCTTTAGGGAGAACTGAAACTGAACTTTGGTTGTTAAGCTTAGTTTTTAGTGCATCCCAACAACGTGTAGCTTTTGTCCATTCGTTGATATTAGTACCTTCATCAACATTGATAATATGATCCCAAATAACAGGTTCAATCACCTTTACAAATTCAAGTATTTTGTAAAGAGTTGTATTTTTAACTTTTTCAAGGTCTTCTTTAGGAATGTCAATGCTTACAAAACGATTTCGCTTCTTACCCTCTGTAGTGGTGTATTGCTCCTTTACTTTGTATGAAATATGCTGCTGACCATTTAATAGTTTTGCATAGACACTGTATAAGTCGATAGTCATATTATTCTGTACTGCAGGATTCATTACGTTCTGCTCGTTCCAAATAGATATCAAATCAAGTTTTTTACTAGACAGAAAACTGAGTGCAGAAAGCGTATAGGCTACCATATTTGATTTATACCCAGGGAGTGCAATACCATCTTTTCCATAAAAGGCATCTATTGCTTTAAAAAGAATACCTTTAGCTATAGTACGATGGTAGACATTGGAGTCAAACTTAATTCCAAGAGATTTAATACGATTAAAGAATACAGCATAGTTGTTCTCTCCACCTTTGCAGACACTAGCAGGATTTTCCATCCAAGCCATCATAAACTTAGACAAAAGTGTTTTATCAAACATTTGGTTCTTTGGATATTCTGCATAAAACTCTCGTTCTGTAGCCGCAGTATTATTCCGTTTAGCTTTATCAAGATACTGACCTCTAGTACGTTCAAAAAACCATTTATTGACAGGTTTGCCCATAGGTGTTTTACACCACTCCTGTCTTGATTGGTTCTCAATATCAATAAGAAACGGTTCATTTATATTAAAGTCCGACTTCTTTACAGCAGACTGAGTATTGGCAAACCTTGAGATTTTCTGTACTATTACACCTTGTTTCTCTTTCTCTTTGATGACAGAAACTTTCATAGCAACAAATATCTTAGAAAGTTGAGAAATATTAACTCCCTTCATTTTCATTACTGTGCTAATAGAAGCAGTTGTCTGACCTCCATTCACTATTTGCCAATCCTTTATACGTGTAATTTCCATACCATTTTCACCCTTTCGGATGGTAATATCTGCCGCAGTGGTAGATATTCCGTTATTATATGCAAAGAACATGTCTGGTTCAGGATCTGAATCTTCTATACCTTTCAGTTTTTCTCTATAGGTTGCCTTATGACCTATCATTGTATCACGAATTCCTTTATTACTTGCCCCCTTGAATTGTAAAAAAGTACGGACATTTTGTTCAAGAATTTGTTGATGATACTTGTGGTATATCTGAGAAAGCACAGTGCCAGGTATGACACAAAGATAGCAAGCCACATTCTCTGATACATCTGGCATTTGGATACAAGGGAGTGGACTATTGTAATCAGCATCAAAATCTACAACAATTGGATCTTTTCCAGAAATTATATTATTTTGACGCATAACACGTTTTGCATCCCAAATAATGTATTCGCAAGAAGTACCATTTTCAAGTTCGGCTGTTTCTTTTTCATAATTAGCCGGAGCAATGGCATTAGTCAAAAGAAACAAACGAATACGGTCTATCTTTTCTGTACTATGGATGAGGTCTGCAACTTGATACAGTTCACTCTTGGTATCATGTATCTTGCCTAGAACCTTACCATTCTGCGACTGTTCAAAGAATCTATAAAGCCAGTTGAAATGACGATCAAGTTCGTTTGCAGTAATACGTTTACCATCATTGGGATCTTGATAAACACTAAGAAAAAGGTCAATAGAAATGAGGTCTTCATCGCCATTAAATCCCCAGCCATCAAGCGCCACACCATTTCCGTTATCATAACTACATATATTTACCTGATCCACATCACCCATGGCTTGAATATAACCAACGACTAACTGTGTCAGCTCATCCTTTGGGCTATCAGCCATACCAAGGATTTCATCAAGGACCTCTTCCTTGTATTGTTCTACCTCTGTCAACTCTTTTGCAACAATTGTATTGGCAATTACATTCTCTGTATCAAGAAGTTCTTCTGCCACCTTAAAATCGTCAAACTGGTCTTCGCTTGGATACATATTATCTTATTTTAAATAAATTCTTAGAAACTTGCTTATATCAATTTCACTAAAACTAACTTCTAATCGTCGCTCAATTCGAATTTTATATTTGCAATTAGGTTACAAATAAGGTTTGTAAATAATAATATTCATTTTATTTAGAGGGCGTTATCAGTTCTCGCCTATCAACATTCAAGAGTGTGGCGATTTTGTCTAAAGTTGCCAAATCGGGCTGAATAGTATTGCTACACCATTTACTGACTGTGCATGTAGACTTACCCAATTGCTCAGCTAACCATTTACCTGTTTTTTGTTGCTCAACAAGTACAACTTTTATTCGATTTAGATTTGCCATTTCATCCTAATTTATTTAACTTATATGCAAATGTATTAAAATTATGGCAGAAAAAAGAATAAGCCATAGGAAATTTGCCCATTTCGTGTATTTTTCGTAACTTTACATAAGAGTTTGATACTGATAAAGTCATGGAAATAGTCAATCTACTCCACTTTGAGAATCGTTCCGAGCTACGCCAATGGCTCAAAGAGAACCACAACAAAGAGAAATGTTGTTGGGTGGTGACTTATCGCAGTAAGTG
>JAEIGA010016191.1_pt1 | contig 11352 bp, 8 predicted proteins | sample 9270691 | NCBI WGS metagenome assembly JAEIGA01 (sample SAMN17057246, study PRJNA624740) | gut metagenome | biome: biome; isolation source: fecal sample | host: Bos grunniens | place: China: Xizang | collected 2019
GGAGCAGAAACTTTAAGTTTTCTTGAAGAAACCATAAGTTTACCACCCTGTTTAACACCCTCTGAGTTACCTGTGATAACTACAGGCACGTCAATTACAACTGGTTTCTCTGGGTTGATAGCCAAGAAATCTGCATGAAGAGCCTCGTCAGTTACCGGATGGTACTGGATAGCGTGGAATACGCACTGGTATGTTTTACCCTCAACCTCAATGTCAATAATGTAAGAAGCTGGTGTGTGGGTAATTTTTTTCAACTCGTTTACCTCCAATGCAAAGTTTACATTCTCTACATTGTTACCGTAGATAACGCAAGGAACCTGCTCGTTTCTGCGGATCTGTTTCAAAGTCTGTTTGTTGCCGATAGTTCTTGCAACGCCTTTAAGTGAAATGTGTTTCATTACTTTATAAAAATTAATTGTGTTACTCAGTCTGGAGTTTCCAGACCCCATTGCACCAAAAAGCAGCGCTTTTATTCATGCCCACTTTTTGTGAGCCGCAAAAGTAGTGATTTTCTTGGTATTTACAAAAAGTATTTCTAATTTTGGATAACTGTTACCGAAATAATTTTACAAACATTCAAAAACTTATACTATGGCTAAAAAATTCATTTGTACCGTTTGCGGTTATGTTCATGAGGGAGATGCTGCTCCTGAGAAATGTCCGCTTTGCAAAGTTCCTGCTGAGAAATTCAAGGAAGTTGTTGAAACAGAAGGTGAACTTGCCTGGGCGGATGAGCACAGGATCGGTGTTGCAAAAGGTTGCGATGCTGAGGTTTGGGAAGGCCTTCAGGCACACTTCGTTGGAGAGTGTACAGAGGTTGGAATGTACTTGGCTATGAGCCGTCAGGCAGACAGGGAAGGTTATCCTGAGGTTGCTGAAGCATATAAGAGAATTGCATGGGAAGAGGCAGAGCACGCTGCAAAATTCGCTGAGCTTATTGGTGAGGTTGTATGGGATACCAAAACCAACCTTAAAAAGAGAATGGAAGCTGAGAGCGGAGCTTGCGCCGACAAAAAGAGAATTGCAACCAAGGCTAAACAACTTAACCTTGATGCCATCCACGACACCGTTCACGAAATGTGTAAGGACGAGGCTCGCCACGGACAGGTATTCCAGGGCTTGTACAAGAGATTCTTTGAAAAATAATCAAGTGGATTCATATAGAAAAAGGGTGGCCGTAGCCACCCTTTTTCTGTTATTCCACCTCCGGTGCAAGATACCCGGTATCCTTGCTCCATTTGAATTTTGAATAATATTCCAGCAATACAGGATCTGCCGTAGGGCTGGGAATATAAGTGCTCAAGCCAGAAAACTTCTCCGGATCAACAGTAATTTCCAGGAAGTTTGGAGTTGCCGCCTTATAAACTACAGCATCCTCAAGAGCTTTTCTGAATTCACTGTCATCCCCTCCCGACAACTCATGGATATAATTTCCAAAATCATAAAACCAATGCTTCTTGCCCCTATAATACTTCTGCAGTACCAACGTATCGATAACTGAAATATTACCCTTATATTCCTCCACTATCCTGGAGGTTTCCTTGGCCAAGGTCTCCAAAGCAGAACATTTGACCATTGAAATTGTTGCAGACCTCATTGATCCGGATTTTGAATTATAGAAATCATAGTACTCCCTTGCAACTTTATCCAATGCCGTAGGGGTGCTGTAAAGGTGCTGCATGATCCTTGAATAAGGGAATCCCTGGGAAAGGATCTCGGCAGGAGAAGAAATCACATAATTTACAGAATCCTTCAACTCATAAGCCACCTCGATACCGCCCATAAGGCATGCGTCAAAAATCACAAACTCCAACCTGAAAGGCAAAGCAGCCGCCAAATCCTTTACATCCATTTCTTTTCCGGCATCAGAGCCGAACGATTTGGAATAATAGCCTTCAGGCAACCATCCTGTACCGTGGGACCACAACACAAGACCGTACTGGTCTGCCGGATACATGGTTTGGGCAATTTTAAGCACACTCTGCAAAGATTTTGGATCTGCAGAGTTCTGCGCAGGAAACCTGTAAACAGTATCCTGCATTATAGCTCCCCTGTCATCCTTATATAAGCGCAACAGTATTGGTATCTTATTTGAAAGATGCGTATAAACGAGAAGATTATCCTCCTCCGGAACAAATCCCTGTTTCATCGCAGACAAATTGCTCTCCGCCTGTGATGACAGATTATTATTGGCCACCATATATACCAATACAGTCTTATCTTTATGTGCAAACTCCGGAGGATCTGTCTTTACAGGATCACACGCCACCAGTACCGAAACCAGAACCAAGCAGGACAAAACAAAATATCTCTTCATAATCTTCTAATTTTTAAAAACAAAGTACACTGCCAAAACCAAAAATACAAAAGCAATAAGATGGTTCATCCTAAAACTCTCTGTCTTGAAAAACACAGCTGAAAAAGCCACAAAGATAAGCAGTGTTATAACCTCCTGTATAACCTTCAGCTGAATTAGGTTGAAAGGCCCGCCGTGCATATTTGAGCCTATCCTGTTGGCCGGCACCTGAAAGCAATATTCAAAAAAGGCTATAAGCCAACTTATTATAATAATCCCGAACATTCCCCACTTTGGAAGCATCTTGTCTGCCCCAAACTTAAGATGGCCATACCATGCCAGCGTCATGAAGCTGTTTGAAACTATAAGCAGTATTATTGTAAGTATACCTTTACCCATTTTTAATAAACAATTAAACTAACCCATACCCAAATGTGTTAGATAAGCGACAAAAGTAATAATTTTTTACATATATTTGCTCGTTATGAAATATAAAGGTCTATTTGCGTTTATTGGCGGTGCACTTGCAGGCGCTGCTGCTGCAATCCTTCTAGCCCCAGATTCCGGCGACAACACACGCAGGAAAATAAGGGAAAAGGCCCAGCAGGAGTATGACAGGATGAAACAGAGAGTTGCACAAGCCAAAGGCCACTGCGATGATCCGGATTACGGATGCGAGTAGTGTGCAAAAAGACTTGGCCTGATTTGAAGAACTGTTCCATTTGACCTAAAACAACAGACAAATGCTGGAAGATATCAGGCAAACTTTAAAGGATTACATGTCCCTGAAAATGACAGAGTATAAACTCAAGGGGGCGGAAAGCTCTGCAATTGTTACAAACAGGCTGCTTGTAATCCTGGTTATGACAATACTCGGCGGAATAATTTTACAACTGCTGGGATTTTCGGTTGCCTTTATGGCAAGTGAACTGCTTGGCAGCATCCCACTGGGTTTTGGAGCAACGGCACTGGTATTTGCAGCCGTACTTGGAGCCGTATATGCCAACAGAAAGAGATTGTTCCTCAACACAATGATAAGGATGTATGTAAAGATGTTTTTTGAAAACGACTGAAACCAAATTATAAAAACTATATGAATTTCTTAAAAACTATGTTATGCGTATGCGGGTTCGGCCTTGTTGCAGCATCTTGCTCACAGGTGAACCAGAAAGAAGAGCCGTTCAAATATACGGTAGACGAATTTGCAGATATCCAGGTACTCAGGTACAGAATACCGGGATGGGATTCACTTACACTAAACCAGAAGGCCTACATCTATCACTTGAGCGAGGCAGGCAAATGCGGAAGGGATATCCTTTTCAGCCAGAATTTCAAATACAACCTTGGAATAAGGAAAACCCTTGAGAGAATCATAACCAACTACCAGGGTGACCGCGAGTGCGAGCAGTGGCAGAAATTTATGGTATATGCCAAAAGGGTATTTTTCAGCAACGGTATCCACCACCACTATGCAGAGGACAAGATTATCCCTGAGTGTACCCAGGAGTATTTCCAATCTCTTCTCGACGAACTCAAGATGGAGAAGAAATGCTACACCTACATTCCAATCATGTTCGATCCTGAACTTTATCCCCAGAGAAAATACACAGGTTCTGAAAAGGACATTATTGAGGCTTCTGCTGTAAACTTCTACGGTGAGGGAATCACCAAAGACGAGGTAAACAAATTCTACACTGCAATGGAAGATCCAAAGGACCCTACCCCACTTGCATACGGAATCAACAGCCGACTTGTAAAGAAAGACGGCAAACTTGTTGAGGAGGTCTATAAAGTTGGAGGAAGATATTCAAACTCAATCAACGCAATCCTCAATCACCTTGAGAAGGCTGCACAGTACGCAGAAAACCAGGCTCAGAAAGATTACATTGCCAAACTTATGGAATACTACAGAACTGGAGACCTTGAAACTTGGGACGAGTACAACGTAATGTGGGTACAGGAGAACGAAGGCCAGGTAGACTTCATCAACGGTTTCATTGAGGATTACAACGACCCTCTTGGACGCAAGGCAACCTGGGAGTCTTCTGTAAACTTCAAGGATATTGCAGCTTCTCACCGCACACAGGTAATAAGCGACAACGCACAGTGGTTTGAGGATAACTCCCCTGTAAATAAAGAGTTCAAGAAAAAAGAGGTTAAGGGTGTAACAGCAAAAGTCATCAATGTTGCATGCATTGGCGGAGACTGTTTCCCTGCAACCCCTATCGGGATTAACCTTCCAAACTCAAACTGGATAAGGAAAGAATACGGTTCAAAATCTGTAACAATTGCAAACATTACAGATGCATACAACATGGCTGCCGAGGAGTCTCCAAAGAGCATGACCAACGAGTTCTCATGGAGCGATGAGGAGAAGAGACTTATCAAGGAGTACGGCAACCTTACCGGCAACCTCCATACAGATTTGCACGAGTGTCTTGGCCACGGTTCAGGCCAGTTGCTTCCAGGGGTATCTGCTACCGCTCTTGGCGAGTACAACTCAACACTTGAGGAGGCAAGGGCAGACTTGTTCGGCCTATACTATGTGGCTGACCAGAAACTTGTTGAGCTTGGTATCCTTCCAAATGAGGAGGCTTACAAGGCTGAGTATGTAAACTTCATCCTTAACGGCCTGTTCACCCAGTTCGTAAGAATTGAACTTGGCAAGACCAACACCGAGGCTCACATGCAGGACAGAAAACTCATTGCAGAATGGTGCTACGAGAACGGCCTTAAAGAGAATACAGGTGCAGAGAAAGATGTAATTGAGAAAGTTGTAAAAGAGGGCAAAACCTACTTTGTAATAAACGACTACCAGGCACTTCGCGGCCTCTTTGGAAAATTGTTGGCCGAGGTTCAGAGAATCAAGTCTGAGGGCGACTACAAGGCAGGAAAAGAGCTCGTTGAGAAATACGCAGTACACATCAACCCTGAACTTCACAAAGAGGTTAAGGAGAGATATGCTTCACTTGAGCTTAAGCCTTACAAGGGCTTCATCAACCCTACAATCGTTCCTGTAACCAACAGGCATGGCGAACTTGTAGACTACGAGGTTATCTACAACGACAACTTCCTTGAGCAGATGCTTGAGTACGGTAAAAAATACTCGTTCGAGAGCAGTTTGAGCCTGTAAAATATGACATAATTACCGCCACTATCAGGCAGTACCTGTTAGTGGCGGTAATTCTTCTTTAGTTTCATCTCATTTGTCATATTTAAATTCTTCATTACACTTTTATATAAAATCAATTTCCCTTGGGAGAACTCTGCACTTTCTATTATTTCTCCACCCGAGCCGGTATTGTATATCAAAGAACCTATATAACGGTAACCGTTGCCCTGTATATTCTCCACGCTCCACTTGCTGCCGTCTGCACACCATCCGTAAGTGGCAAGTATTGTACCCCCTTGTGTTACCGCCTCCTGCAAGTTAAGGATATTGTAGCTAATCTGCAAGTTTTTCAGGCCGTCTGTGATGGTGTTGCCGTTATTGTCATAACATAAACAGCAAAATTCTCTGGTTCCCATTTCCTGTTCTCAAAATATTTTCCTATATTTACAACGAGCCAACATTTTGGCTTATTGTCTCTTCCGCGGCCATCCCCTCAATGGCTTTGGCCAGTAGCATCACTAATTCATTTAACAACCATTAAAACTGTTAGCGTATGCGAAAAATAATCCTCATCCCAATTCTACGGGCATCAATCCTTGCAATTGCTTTATTGTTTGCAGTGCAGCCTTTATTCTCCCAAGGCAACCTTGTGGTTGGAGAAGAGATGAAAGCACCCTCTACTGATACCTGGAACTTCATAAAGTATGGGGAGATTGGAGCGAACCTGCACACAGGTACAGTACACCTCTCTATTCCTGTATATACATATCAGGACAATGATTTCAATATTCCCATCACACTCAATTACTCCAGCAATGGTCTCGTTGCCAATATGCGTGCCGGCATATTGGGCCCGGACTGGGTTTTGAATGCAGGAGGCAAGATATACATAGAGGTGAAAGGTATAAACGATTTGAAGTCAACCATTCAGGATGCCGACACCTACTATCAATACCATAACCTCACCAATCCCAATCAGAACGGCACATATTGGCGGCAATGTAACTTTCAGGACCGAGACTTACAACTGGGCGCCATAGAACCACAGATTATATATGTTCCGGAGCCAGGCAAGTCCATTGTCAACAATACCCCCAAATATGATGCGCAGCCCGATTTCTTCCATTTCAATTTTATGGGATATTCGGGTACATTTCATCTTGGCACAAATGGCAACATATATGTCTATAACACTGCCGGTGACAATAAACTCCACAAGATAGAGCTTATAAAGAATTCAGAAAACAATATAGATATATCCTTCACCGACAAACATGGCTACAAATACGAATTTCACTTCAACGATATAGACAGGGGGCAGGATTATACCGGAGAGACAAAGCAACCTGTGGCATACAACCTGTCCCGGATAACAGCCCCTAATGGCCGTACTGTAGACTTCTCATACAGTATGGACATTATTGCCACCTACCGTCCGGCCACATTTGCCAATACAGGTGCACTGCTGGATTACGGCAGCGAGGGGAATATAGTCCAGAACACAGAAAACTATTCCGACCGCCGCACTATTGAAACAACAACCCTCAGCCGTTCCATTTCCGGAATAAAGGTGGACGGAAAAAGCATAGCTGAATTTACATATACCTATATGTCCTCCGGTACAAGAGACCAATATGCAAGAACTCAGGATGCATCATTATCCGAGTTTGATGAATGCATCAGATTGCAGGGAATACGGATTCTCAATCCTTATTCCAGTACCAGACCCGTTGTAAAGGAAGCCGGTTTCTCATATACCCGCACACAAGGAGCCAGGATCAACTACCTTGCATCAGTGGAAATGAGTGGGGAAGGAACATACTCTTTCAATTATTACAATGTCCCCAACGGATCATTCCCTCCTATAGGGACCTTCTCAGTAGACCATTGGGGATACTACAATGGGAAAAGTGTCTCATCATTTCTGAAGATTGTATCAACCAACACAACCACATTGGATGAAACCCTCTCCTCCACCACCAGAGACCCCAATGCCTCATATGCAAAAAGCGGCATGCTGCAACGTATCACATATCCAACGGGAGGATACTCAGTATTGGAATACGAAGCACACTCCTACGGCAAGGCATTCGTGAGGAATTCGTCCAACAACTTCATTCCCGCCCTTGTCTCCCAAAGCGGCACATGTGGGGGACTGCGCATCAAATCCATATCCAACCATACAGAAGACGGTACATTGGCCAGTAAGAAAACATACGGTTATACTACCTCCACCGGTGCCAGCAGCGGGATACTGCTTTATTTTCCAAAATACTGGCTCAACTATTCAGCGCAAGCGGGGAATTATTCCGAGCAAAACATCAACTATTGGTCCAACAGTCTTCTTTCATACAACGGTCAGCATATAGAATACTCCATTGTTACCCAAACCAACATGGACAACAGCAGGGAGGTATACCATTTCTCCAACAGCGCAATGTCTGTGCATTACAGGGATGCAGTTGATATCAGCAGCATAGAAGATGAAGTATCCCCACAGGATGGAATATGGTCAGTAACCAACAGCCAAAAGATAAGGAATATCGTAGCACCTCTTGTTTCCCGCAAGGCTGAACGGGGAAAACTCCTCAGGCATGAAATCTATGCTGCAGGAGGAGTTGTGCCGCAGAAGGAGACAATATACACATATGACACCACTAGGCCCCTTGCTCAGACATCGTATCCTGTATACCTTATCCGCAAGTTCGGCCAGTCAAGTATCGTCACCGACAACTATCGCCTGGCATCAAAGACAGAGAAAGAGACAAACAATGGTGTAACGATAACGCGAACCGAATCCTATACCTATAACAATAAAGGTCAGGTGGGCTCCATAACATCAACTTCAAGTACCGGAATTACAGAAATTGCCCGTTACACCTATCCTGCAGACCACACTGTTGAAGGGGGAGTATACACTGCAATGGCAAACAATAACCTGCATGCCTACCCTGTCACGCATACAATACATATCCTTGAGAACGGCATTGAAAAGCAGATTTCCGGCAAGAAATACACCTATTCCGTTGTAAACGGCATGGTAAAGCCGTATTCAACATACAGATACAATTCTATAAGTCAGGGCTGGGAGGTGGAAACCAGATATACGCAGTATGATACATACGGCAACCTGCTGGAAAGTTATGACAGCAATAACATTCCAACATCATACATCTGGGGCTATAATGGTATGTATCTGGTAGGCACAGCAACCAATACACCCCGCAGTGTCCTTTCCCAATATATAGCCAATACACCATTAGCCGGAGAGATTGCAGAGAGCACAGCCACAAGCATAAACGGCAACGGCACAGCCCTCCTCACAACCTATCACTACACACCTCTTGTAGGCCTCACAAAGATAAGATACCCCAACGGCATCACAGAAACCTACACCTACAACGTGGCAGGCAAACTGATGGACATAACAAACCATCTTGGAAAGAGGAGACAAAGTAACTACTATTCTCCCGACAACAGATACTAACCTACAAAACAGCACATCATGAACAGAAAGATATACAAAATCATGCTTCTCATTGCATTTGCAGTGAATGCATCCGTATGTGTCATGGCTCAAGATGTGGCCATAAGCATACCTCAGATAGCATTTGAGGATCCTATAGAGGAGTACCTTGGCAGTGAAGGGGGCACAGTCTCAGTTGCTGTAATATACTCGTCAAACGATATCCCCAATAATCCCGATGAATATATAGAACATATAAACAGTGCCATCTCCAAGGATTATGATGACTGTGTACAGGTATACCAGATCAATCCCACATCCATAGTATTCACCGTAACGGAAAATACCTCCGAGGATGAACGTACCATCACCATTCAGGGCAACACCTCCAAGACACTCACCATAATACAGGATGGAGCCGCAATACCCGATTCGGGAGATGATACTGCTACAGAACCCAAGTTCAACATATCCGGCAATTGGATAATCAAGCGCACCTATACCAATGATACTGAAAGCACCTGGTATGATGACATAACATTCTACAACGGACTCGGATACCCCGACCAGATAATCCAGGTAAGGGCTTCCTCTGTAGGAAAGAATATGGTTACCCCAATAGTATATGATGCTCACATGAGAGAAGATGCAACTTCGTATTTACCTTATGCCAGCAACAATACAATCCATGTAAAAGAATCCTCTCCATTGACGACTCAACAGACATATTACACCGGAAAATACGGTTCCGCAGACGGGGCAAGGGCATATGCACAAAAGATATATGAGGCATCATCTCTTGGAAGGGTTGCGGGGGAGAGAAAAAGCGGCTCGGCATACGATTCAAAACAGGTATCGTACAATTACTCCACAAACACGGCCAACGAGGTTTTCCAGCTCCGTGTTACATACGGCACAGAGGGGGCATTGTCTACAGCAACCCTTTCGGTATCATATTACTCCGCCGCCTCGCTATACAAGACAACCGTTACAAATGAAGATGGAGGGCAGAGGATAGAGTACAAGGACTTCAAAGGAAACGTAGTGCTTGAGAGAAGGCTCATATCAGGCACCACATATGCAGACACATATTACTGTTATGACTACAAAGGGCAGCCTGTATGGATTGTAACACCACAGGGGAGCGTATCACTCAGCAATGGTGCATCATACTCTGCTTCACATGTATTGGCTGTACAGTATTCATACCTCTATGCGTATGACGGCAACGGGAACATCATTGAAAAAAGGCAACCGGGCCGGGAACCGGAGTACTATGTATACGACAAAGGGAAACGGGAGGTGATGTATCAGGACGGCAACATGAGACAGAACAACCAATGGATATACACCACCTACGACAACCATAACCGCATTGCGGAAAAGACCGTTGTCACTACAACCCTCACCCGCACTTCATTGCAGGGACTCTACAGTGCATCATCATTCAACAACAAATACGAGAACCTCACAAATCCCAACATTCCGGCAAATGCACAGGATGTATCTGTGGTCAAGATTCTCTACAGCGGGCGATACTATGGTTATACCTACAGTTCATCAGCCAACCCGGCAGCATTCCTTCCGTTTGTGGCCACAGATATTGCACCCCAATCGGAACTGTCAACCCTTACCCATGGAGAACTCAAATATGAGAAACATCTGCTCCTAACCTCTGGAGAGGCACAGCAGTACAAGGAAACCGCATATTACTACAACAATCTTGCTCAATTGCTTCAGAGTGTAACAAAATATCCCAACGGAAATATCCTCCGCACAAGTTTCAAATATGACTTTATGGGGAATATAATTGCACAGGAGGAGAAGTACGGCACAATAACCAAACTGACCACCTGCACCTACGACAACAGGGGGAAACTCTTGTCTGAGAATATAAAGATAAACGGCACAACGGCGGCAACGGTAACCTATGCATACGACGATATGGGCAGAGTGGCGAAAAGGACACTGGGGAATGGGGTAACCGAAGTCCAGGGTTACAATATCCAGGGATGGGCAACTGCCTTGAGTGCCACAAAGGGTACCACAAACATCTATTCCCAGAATCTTGGTTACTACACAACCGCCAAAAGTACAACCCCTCTTTATAGCGGAAACATAAGCGAATGGGGAACCCAGCAGGGAACAAATGCCCAGAATACCTACGGGTTTACATATGACCTGCAGGGGAGGTTGCTCTCCTCCTCGCTGTATAAGGGGACATCAACCTTGGCCCAAAATGCATACACAGAGCGGGGTATCAGTTACGACAATAACGGCAATATCCTCAAAATGCAACGTTATGGTGCAAACTTGCAGGACAACTACACCTATACCTACAGCGGCAACAAATTATCATCAATTTCGGGGCACAACAACGGCACGGCAATTGCATCAGCGAATTTCAGTTATGACAATAACGGCAACACCATCACAGACGGCCTGAAAAACTTGCAGATTAGCTACAATATCCTTAAC
>JAEIGA010016193.1_pt1 | contig 11351 bp, 9 predicted proteins | sample 9270691 | NCBI WGS metagenome assembly JAEIGA01 (sample SAMN17057246, study PRJNA624740) | gut metagenome | biome: biome; isolation source: fecal sample | host: Bos grunniens | place: China: Xizang | collected 2019
CACTGACCAGGCATACGAACTCTCACACCCCTGCGGCGCCGAACTCATGCGCACCAAATACTGCATCCGCTACGAACTCGGCATTTGCCCGGTACACCAAAAAGGCCTTGCCCCAAAAGGACCTGACCAGAACCTCCCCGCAGGCCTCCGCGACATAAAGCCAGACACCCGCCTGTTCCTTCTGAACAACGGCCGACGCCTCGCCCTGCACTTTGACTGCAAAAAGTGCGAAATGACGGTGAGCGAAGCATAAACCAGTTTCTTCGCTCACCGAACAATCGACTTTTCGTGACCCCTCCGGCGAGTTTCAGGTCAAAGTCGACGAAGGGGTCACGAAAACACATCAAACTGTGGCTTTTCCCGCACCGCTCCGGCTAGTTTCGGGTCAAAGTCGACGAAGGGATCACGAAAACACATCAAAAAGCCGCCTTCCACGCACCGCTCCGGCTAGTTTCGGGCATTTCACGCCGGAGGGGTTAGTCCACCAGAAGTCAGTTCATATTTTTCGACATCGGCGGCTGTACGCCTGCAGGGAAAGTCATCGCCTTGCCTTGTTCCTGAAGTTTCTTCATCATTTTCAGGAAGTCTTCACCCATTTGTTCTGCTTCCTTACCAAGTCCTTTAAGCACGACGTTACGATCGGGACTTATCGCCATATCTGCAACAAACAAGGATCTGATGACAGCAACTACAGACTGTTCGTTCCCGCCCCATAATTTGGTTGCCATACTGAACATAGCGGCAACCGTCAGATCCATTATTGCCATCGGATCCTTATACACATCGAGGTCAGTGTTGAATCTCAACTCTCCATCTCCATACTGGAGCACTTCTAAAACCTTCTTCATAATTTTATCGTTTGTTAATCATTTATATTCCATTACCAGGCAGCGCCTTATCTGGCTCTCACTTATATGCAGCGCCCTATATAAATATTCTGCGATCTGTTGTTTTTCCTGCCGGGTAAGTTGGTACACGGAAGCCTTATTGTACTTTGGGAGGATATTTTTATCGATTTCCGCACATATATCCATATCAGAGGGTCTTCTATAATTGGACTTTCCGTTTTCGTGAATAAGCATTTCGCCCCGGGAGGTCAACTGTATTCCCTTTTCTATTACAGACAGATTAATCGGAGGCTGACCATTATTGTCCTTTGCCTGCTCCGACTCCCATTCTTCGGATGATTTTCTTGTCATATACCAATTGAAAGCCCTTGGTGAAACAAACAGATTTTCAACTTGAGGTATATCAAGGACTGACTCCCTCAAAAAGACACCACTTTTACTCATCACATAATTAGCGGGAACTTGAGAGTATTTACCAATAAAACGACGATGATACCTTGGGTCAAGCCAATCTCTATCCGGAACCTTACCCATCTGGGTCATGAAAATTGAATTTACGGTTGAATATGGATATGCATACGGAATTGGTGCCACGCCATGATGCAATGCATTTCTCAGGACATAACTCATAGCAGCAATCATATGATTATACCCGACAACTTCCATAGTATAGTGACTCTTCTCTCCAAGTTTTCCACGGCGATGGTATTTCCTATTGAAATACATACTATAAGAAAGTCGGAAGGAACGCATAAATTCATCAGGATTCCGAGATTGAATCATCTGATGGTAGTGGGTTGACATTTCCGACTCCACAAGTCCGGTAGAATCTGTGTTGAACAAAGCCAACGCAAAACAGTTGAAGCCTCTGTTATAATCCTCAATGTCTCTAAACAGTACTTCATCACCTGCGGAGAGACATAAATGATACGTCTTTTTCATATTAAAACTAAATTAGTATCCTCACTACGCGAATGAGTACATTCCTTGCGACACAGCTCCGGCGACTTTTGCTTGTTTTACGCCGAAGGGGTCACGAAAACACATCAAAAAGCCGCTTTTCCTGCACCGCTCCGGCGAGTTTCGGGCATTTCACGCCGGAGGGATTGTTATTATCCTCAAGGATATGAGACACAAAGTAGCAGACATATGTAGGGCACTCGATTTGGGTGCCCTTATATTTTTAATACTCTGCCAGCTCAAAGGTAAGGTCAAGGTCACCGAAACTGCCGGGCTGTCCGGAACTGGCGGAGAGCCAGCGCTCGGAGAGCTGGCCGCGCCAGACGACATCGTCGCGGGTGTTGAAAGGAAGGTTCAGTTCCACTCCGTAACTCATGGACTTTATGCGGACCAGAGCGGTACATTTCCATTCGGTCCTTGTGCCGCCATCGTCCTCGGTAATCATGAAGGCACAATGAGACATCTGCCCATTCCAGTCTGAAATCAAGAGCGAGTTAACCTGTTGAGGCTTTCCAATCTGGTTTCGCTTTACAACGATCATAAAATCCGTAATCAAGGGGTTGAACATCCTCAGTTCGGCTTCGGTCGCTGCGGTAAAATCATCAACAGCACCGATTTTCACGAAAAATTCGGACGCTCCGGCAAACCAGGAATCATAATGCCGTTTCATCGTAAAACTCTTAAGCACCAGGCTTTTTACCTTCTCAGCTCCGTCAGCAGTCCTGGTTGCAAACATATCTCCCGCCTTCGTCCCGGTCACAGACCCGCCTCCCGCCCCGGCCCCAGGCTTGACAATGATAGTTCCGCCGCCTTCGCCCCAATCAGGGTCTTGCCTTCTGAGCAGTTCCAAGGACGTAAATTCAGCATCCGAATTCCTATTCACCACCCACACCGGCTGCTCACGTGCCAAGTCTTCATCCACAATCACCTCCTCAACATGGCGCAAGCCATCTTCTCCAGGAATAATCCTATAACCGATATTTGCGTCCGCACCATCCTCCGGATCGAAGGTTATAACCGGCATCTGCACGCCATCCCACGAGTCTGAAAACGGCCAATATATCTGCAAGTCCGAATTGACCAGGGCTTCGAGAAACTTGTCAGGATCGGGTATGTCCGAAGAAGATGAACGCGTAGGGACATAAGATCGCACATGCTGCTCGATAAGTTCACGCAGGGGAGATTGGAACTGCCGGGTGACACTTTTTGTGGGCAGCCTGTCATCACCAACACCTCTTCCCGGGTCGGTAAAAAGGTCACGCATCGTGTATTCTTCATCATATCCGTTAGAAGAAGAGGCCTGCACTGCCGTCCTCACCTCTTCCAGATGCTGCTTCTGTAATGGCACCTCCGAGAGAATCCTCGCTACCTGGTCAAGTCGCACATACTCCGTATCATACCCCGCTGCATGCTTATCGACATCGTCATCCAATATCTCACAAGAGGTCGCTACAAGCAGCAGAATCACCGACACTGCCGCCGATAAATGTTTCTGTAATTGTAAGTGTTTCATAACATCAATAAGTTTGTCGCTGCAAAGTTCCAAAGACTTATCCGTGTTATGAAAAAGAAAACGGATAAATTTAAAAATCACCACCAGAGCACTCTCTAATAGCGATTTTAATTGAAGATTTTATTGAAAAATATATCATTTTTTGATAAAATTTCGTCCATAGAACCTGACGAAACGGTCTTTTTCATGAAGGTCTTTCACGATTTCCACGTTTGTAAATCCTGCCTGCAGAAAGAGTTCCGCTGTTTCCTTACCTAGGGCCTCATTGATTTCCACCATACCAACCCCGTCCTCTGACAGCAACTCTATAGCCCATACGGCAACGGCCCTATAGAATATCAACGGGTCTTCATCGGGAACGAATAGGGCGAGATGCGGCTCATATTCAAGTACATTAGCACGCATCAAGGCCTTCTCAGAGTCCATGACATATGGAGGATTGCTGACTATAATGTCGAACTTCTGACCTGCCATCGCCTCCTGTGGACCTTGCAGCACATCTGCCTTAACAAACTGTGGTCTGACAGCACCGGTCCTGTCCATCTCCTCTACAAAATCCTGCGAGCAGGCGACCTTCAATGCACCATCAGAAATATCAACTGCTGTAACAGCCGCACCTGGCATCTCCAGAGCCAGCGTCCATGCTATACAGCCACTTCCCGTACACAAATCCAGGATATTAGTCCGTCTATCATTAATCTGCCAGATTAATGACTGACAAAGCAGTTCTGTCTCCTGACGGGGAATGAGCACATCAGGCGTAACGTGAAACTCACGACCGTAGAAATGCGCCTTGCCGGTAACATATTGCAAGGGTTCTCCAGACGCCATACGTCTAAAATCGGCCAACGCCTTCTGGGCATGGTCATCAGATAATCTATATTCAGGGTAAAGTATGTGACAATGCCGTGCGATGCCGAACATATCCTCCAAGTACGCGGACACCATCTCCTTTGCTTCGTATTCTGGATACAGAGCAGAGAGAATCTTGCGACCTTCCGATATTATAGCCTGCAGCAACATTGCTCCTCTATAACGTCTATGAGTTCTCTATGATAGTGGTAAGGAAATCCGTCATAGAAAGGCCTGCAGCACGCACCATCTGCGGAACAAGCGATGCGGAAGTCATGCCTGGAATCGTATTTACTTCGAGGAAATATAAGTCACCGTCCGAACAGATATAGTCTACACGGACAAGTCCTGAACATCCCAGATGGGCATATATCTTCTTGGATACTTCCTGAATCCTATCACGAAGATCGTCAGAAATTTCTGCTGGGCAGACCTCACGGCTGAGACCCTGATATTTGGCCTCGTAGTCAAAGAATTCGTTTTCGGTAATAATCTCAATGACAGGCAGAGCAACATTCTCCTTACCGTCAAAATATACGGCACAAGTAAGTTCGCGACCTACTACCGCAGCCTCTGCAAGCAGCATGTTTCCTTCAGAAAATGCCACCTCGACCGCCTTGTCAAAGTCCTCGATCCTCTTGACCTTGGTCACACCGAAACTGCTTCCGCCGTCTGTCGGCTTTACGAATAGAGGGAGTCCGAGTTTCTCCACAGCCTTTGCTGCCAGACCCTCTGTCTGCTCGCCCTTACGCAGGAATATATCGTCTGCACATTTTACGAAATCAACATCCTTCAGATAACTCTTGCAAGAGAATTTATCGAAAGTGATTGCCGCCACAAAAGCATTGCATCCGCTGTGAGGAACACCAAGCATTTCGAGATAGCCCTGCATAAGTCCATTCTCGCCAGGAGTGCCGTGCTGCATGATATAGGCATAGTCAAATTTTATCTTTTCGCCGTCAAGCGATACTGAAAAGTCGCATTTGCATATCTGTGGACGCTCTCCCTCCGGAAGAAGCACTCTATCGCCGCCATTGCGCCTGTAAGCCTTCAGAGTCCACTGTCCAAAGCGAGCGAAGATTTCATACACATCGTATTTCTGCCCGTCTATCTGCGAAGCGGTATACTCACCGCTTTTTACCGACACTTCCCATTCAGAAGAGTCGCTACCATATATTACTGCTATTGATTTCATGTCTATAATTGTATTAGATCCTTCACTTCGTTCAGGATGACAGTAGGGTTGTGTAAAATAACTATTCAAAGAAATAACTATCGTCTTCCTGCTCGGTAACCTGGGCATCGCTATCTGATCCATCGCAGTTCAAATCAAGCGAAACACCAGGTGGAGCGACAAAACGGTCTGTTTCGGAAATGCCGAGATTTCCATTTTCAAGCACCTTCTTCATAAAGATTCCCCAGATAGGAAGTGCCATATTAGATCCTCCTCCGAGGGAAAGCGACTCGAAGTGCACGCTTCTATCCTCTGCTCCGACCCAGACTCCAGCCGTGAGTTTTGGAGTATATCCGATAAACCATCCGTCTGACTGGTTGTTGGTAGTACCGGTCTTTCCTGCTATCTCGCCCTTCAATCCATATTTTGCACGAAGCCTGATACCTGTTCCGCTGTTTACAACGCCTTGCATCAGGTTGGCCATAAGATATGCTGTATGCTCTCCGAGGGCCTCGCGTTTCGGATTATGGAACTCTCCAAGAAGGTTGCCGTATCTATCCTCGATTCTTGTGACAAAGATTGGGGTTACATATACACCCTTTGACGGGAAGGTATTGTACGCAGACACCATATCGAATACGGAAATGTCCGCCGATCCCACGCAAAGAGAGTAAGTCTCATCTATATGACAGCCGATACCCATCTTTCGCATCATCTCCGCCATCGCATGCGGGCCGTACTGCTTCATCAGATATGCTGAAATATTGTTCGAGCTCTTGGTAAGTCCCCATTTCAGGGTCACAGTCTGACCGATCCACTCATCCTTGTCCGTACTCTTCGGTGTCCATGTGGTATCTCCGACAACGAAGGTCTGCGGCACATTCACCACCTTATCACAAGGTGTCAGACCCTCCTGCATTGCCAGAGTATAGAGGAAAGGCTTGATAGTCGATCCCACCTGACGCTTACCCTGACGCACATTGTCATACTTGAAATAACGGTAGTTCGGACCTCCGACATATGCCTTGACATGGCCGGTGTGCGGCTCAATGGCCATAAACGCGGCACGAAGGTGGGACTTATAGTACCTGATCGAGTCGTTCGGGGTCATTACGGTGTCCGCATATCCCTTCGAGTTCCATGAGAACACCCTCATCTTTACCGGCTCATTGAAATTCTTCTCAATCTTTGCCTCCGAAAGCCCGCCCTTCTTGAGGTTTCTGTAGCGGTCGCTCCAGCGCCTTGCCTGCTTCATCAGGCTTTCAACAGTCTCATCATCCACATCGTCCGAGAATGGCCTGTTCTTTTTCCATTTGATATCCCTCCAGAAACTCTTCTGCAGATCCTTGCCGAGATGCTCCGCAACAGCCTCTTCCGCATATTGCTGCATTCTGGCATTGATGGTAGTGTTGATTCGCAGACCGTCTGTGTAGAGGTTGTATTTCGATCCGTCCGGCTTGAAGTTCTTGTTCAGCCAACCATAAAGAGGATTGGTCGCCCACTGAAGAGAATCGACGATATAATCTTCCTTGAAATAATAGTTGGACCTCTTTGGTTGCTTTGCGTTCATGGTACGCAGGAGCATATCCTTGAAATAGAGTCCCAGACCGGCATGGTGATCCTGTCTTGTATACGAAAGAACTATCGGCAACTGCACCAGAGAGTCCTTCTGCTCCTCTGTCAGATATCCTGCTTTAGTCATCTGACCCAGCACGAAATTTCGTCTTTGCAGCGATTTGTCCGGATTTCTTACCGGGTTATATCTGTCAGTCTTGTTGATGATGCCGAGGATAGTTGCGGACTCCTGAATATTAAGGTCTATCGGTGACTTGCCGAAATAAGTCATTGCAGCCGCCCTGATGCCGAATGCACTGTTACCGAAATCGAGCTTGTTCATATAAAGCATCATGATCTCGTCCTTGGTGTATCGACGCTCAAGTCTTGCAGCGATAACCCACTCGATCATCTTGATCTTGACCATTCGGAACATTCGTCCAACCTTCCCCACACGTCTTTTACGAACGCTATCATCATTACCATCAGCATTCATGGCCCTGAGATTTTCCGTATACAGGATTTTTGACAACTGCTGGGTAATGGTACTTCCACCACCCTGGCTCGAATCACCTCCGAGAACTGTCTTTACCGCCACACGGGCAAGGCTCCTGAAGTCAATACCAGAATGCTTATAAAACCTGACATCCTCGGTCGCCACAGCAGCTTGAACCATGTATGGAGATATATCCTTATAGTCAATGAAGATGCGATTTTCCAGATGGTATGTCGCCAACACCTCGCCATCATCGGAAATCACCTGAGTGGCAAGATTCATATCCGGTCTTTCGATATCATCCACAGAAGGGATGTCTGCGAACAGTATTACACACAGAAGAGATACCGCCACTGTCAACACGCCGAAACCAAACAGCGACCACATGGCAAGAAGCACCTTCCTTTTTGTCTTGGATGTCATATTCTTCAAAAATTTTTCAAAAAATGTCACCTATGGTGACTTATTTATCTTATAAGGTACAAGACGACAAAATTAGCAACAAAATTTGGAAAATTGCCCGATTTGTAACTTACTTTGCACAATCTTTTCAATAAAGATGATAAAACATTAACAACGAAGGAATGAGCACGACGGAAGGAAAAAATCTTGTTATTGTCGAGTCTCCCGGCAAGATAAAGAAACTGCAGGAGGTTCTCGGAAACGACTACATTGTAAAAGCCAGCATCGGTCATATCAGAGACCTGGATGAAAACGGGCTGAGCATAGATATCGAAAACGGATTCGCGCCTAAATACGTGATTCCGACAGATAAAAGGAAGGTGGTGGAAGACCTCAAGAAAGAGGCAAAAAAAGCCTCTATGGTATGGCTGGCATCCGATGCCGACCGTGAAGGAGAGGCTATTTCGTGGCACCTTTTTGAAACCCTCGGACTTAATGCAGAAAAAGCAAAACGCATTGTATGTCTGGAGATTACAAAGCCTGCTATTCTCGCAGCCATTGAAAATCCGCGGGAAATAGACATGAATCTGGTGAATGCCCAGCAGGCACGCCGAGTACTTGATCGTCTTGTAGGATTTGAACTTTCGCCGGTACTATGGAGAAAGGTCCAGCCGAAACTTTCTGCAGGTCGCGTACAGTCAGTGGCATTGCGCCTGATCGTTGACAAGGAGAGGGAAATCATAGGCTTCAAGCATGAGCAGTATTATAAGGTTGAAGCGCTTTTCCATCCGGAAGGAACCCCAGAAAACACCTTGGTAAAGGCAACGCTCGACACCAGATTCCCAGACCTGGAGTCTGCAAAGGCTTTCCTCGAAAAGTGCATCGGGGCAGATTTCAGCATATGCAGCATTGACAATAAGGAAGGTACACGCACACCTGCCGCACCTTTCACAACCTCAACTCTCCAGCAGGAGGCTGCTCGCAAACTGCGCTTCTCGGTAAGCCAGACCATGAGCGTAGCCCAGAAACTCTATGAGCAGGGTCTGATTACATACATGCGTACCGACTCGACCAACCTTTCGGGCCTGGCAATAAACGCTGCAAAGCAGTTCATCTGCGATAACTTCGGAGAAGAATACTCGAAGGTAAGACAGTACAAGACCAAGGCGAAAGGCGCACAGGAGGCACATGAGGCCATCCGACCTACATATATCGGCAACCCTACAATCCAGGGAACTCCGCAGGAGCAGAAACTATATGAACTCATCTGGAAACGTACGGTAGCATCACAGATGGCTGATGCAAAAGTGCTCAAGACGGACATCAAGGTAGCATGCAGCAATACAACTGAGAAGTTCAATGTACAGGCAAGCCAGGTGCTCTTCGACGGATTCCTTAAACTTTACATCGAAAGCACTGATGATCCGCAGCAGGACGATGAAGAAATCATCCTACCTGAACTCCATATCGGCGACATGATGTACGAAAACGGCATCACGGCAGAGTGCAAGTTCACAGCCGCACCATCACGATATACCGACGCCTCCCTTATCAAGAAACTTGAAGAACTGGAAATCGGACGCCCGTCGACATATGCACCTACCATTGCGACCCTCACCAAAGCTCGTGGGTATGTGGTAAAGGGTGACAAGACCGGGGAAAAGCATCAGGTAACAAACCTCTCGCTAAAAAACGGAACCATCAAGACTTCAAGCAAGACAGAAACCGTCGGAGCAGAGAAAGGTAAACTCCTCCCACAGGAAATCGGAATCATCGTCACAGACTACCTTGTCAAGAACTTCCCACAGATTCTTGACTATAAGTTCACGGCACATGTAGAGGAAGAGTTTGACAAGATTGCGGAAGGAGAGATGGTCTGGAACAGCATGATTTCAGAATTCTATGAGCCATTCCATACAAATGTTCAGGAGACAATGAGCAGCAAGGAATACGGAAGTTCCGCAAGTCGCGAACTCGGTCTGGCACCAGACGGACAGATGCTGGTGGCTCGTTTCGGACAGTATGGTGCTTATGTGCAGAAGGGCGACGGAGAAGGAAAACAGTACGCAAGCCTCGCTCCCGGCCAGTTGATCGAAAGCATAACACTGGAAGAGGCTCTTAAACTTTTCGAATTACCTCGCACCGTAGGCCAATATAACGGCATCGATATTATATGCACAAAAGGTCGCTTTGGACCATACATCAAGTACGGAGATAAGAATGTATCACTTCCTCGTGGCACAGACCCTCTGAAAATCGATCTTGACAGTTGCATCAGCCTCATTGAGGAGAGTGCAAACAAGACCACCGGGGGAATCATCGCAGAATACCAAGGCAGTGATATTCAGGTAATTGACGGAGCATACGGACCGTACATCAAACACGCTGGAAGCAATTATAAGATTCCAAAAGGCACAGATCCTGCCACACTTACAGAAGATAAGTGCAAAGAGATAATCGCTAGTAGCGAACCTACGGGTCGTAAAAAAAGACGTAGATAAATTTAATAAATGTAAATTTATGGCCGCGATTTTTTGACAAATGAAATATAGTCATTAAATTCGCGGTCATTAATCTTTTAACCTATAACTGCTATGTCTAGTTATCAACTCGACCACATCGACCGGAAAATACTTTCTTTCCTGGTGAAGAACGCCAGAATGCCGTTTCTTGAAATTGCAAGAGAGTGTAATGTATCCGGCGCAGCCATCCACCAAAGAGTAAAGAGACTTGAAACAAACGGTGTCATCACCGGCTCGCGCATCCTCGTCAAGCCACAGGCTATCGGTCTGAATGTCTGTGCCTTCGTAAGCGTCTCCCTCTCCGAGGCAAACAAATATCCGGAAGTAATCGAGTCGTTCAAGAATATATCAGAAGTAGTCGAGTGTCATTTCGTAACCGGAAAGCACAATCTGCTCATAAAGATTTACTGCTTTGACCATGATCACCTGATGCAGATTCTGCTGAATACCATCCAGAAGATTCCATATGTGCAGCAGACAGAAACTCAAATCTCTCTTGACCAGGCGATAGAGAGGCAGGTATGGGTCAGGGAATATCAGAACACGAGCTTCTCTGAAACCGTGAAGAAAAGCAAAAAGGAAAGTTTGTAATCACAAACTTTCCTTTTCTTTTCTCACAGCCAAGACCGCTTCCGCAAGGATAAGATCCTCTGGCGTTGTTATCTTGAAGTTGAGCCGGTCTCCGATTATATATGAAACCGTCTTTCCTAATCTCTCTACTACGGAAGCGTCATCAGTGAAGGCGGTATCATAAGGCTGGCGATAAGCCGCATTCAGTACCTCCGAATGAAAGGCCTGCGGTGTCTGCGCGCCATAAAGGACCGAACGGTCCGCAGCCGCCCCGGGAACCGCCACATAAGACTCGCTGCCATCTTCCCAGGTCTTCTTATGCAATACCTTCATCGTATCTATGCACGGCGTTATGGGAACGGCAGCACCAGTGGCATCCGCCTTGTCGAACACCGCACGTATAAGGTCTTCCGTAACAAGCGGTCTGACTCCGTCGTGTATTGCAACCAAGGCTCCGTCC
>JAEIGA010016194.1_pt1 | contig 11351 bp, 7 predicted proteins | sample 9270691 | NCBI WGS metagenome assembly JAEIGA01 (sample SAMN17057246, study PRJNA624740) | gut metagenome | biome: biome; isolation source: fecal sample | host: Bos grunniens | place: China: Xizang | collected 2019
CCGTCTATAAATGAAGAACTTAAAAAGTATTTTATAGATGGGGCATTGAGTGGAAAATTTCAAAATACAGACATTATATTTAGCACAATGAATTTAAAAGAAGCATTAGAAAAAAATTAAAATTTATAAAAAATAAATAATGTCCCAAATTTATCCACTCCGTTTTGTTATACTAAAAACAAAAACGGAGTGGATTTTATTTATGGATGAAAATATTTTAGAACAATTAGAAAACGTACCGCCAAACGCAGAAGATGCGTTTGAAAACTTAACCAAACTTTGCAATTCGTTTGCAGAAGTTAATGGGATAAGTGAAGAAGAACATAAAAGATTAAACTACGAACTTAATTTAATAAAAAAGTGGGGAATAGCAAAAGTCTTTTTGTTTGGGTTAGATTTAATTAAAAATGACGGGTTTGGAGTAACTTACGGCATAGAAGGCTATTCTTACGTAAACTATTTGCTAGGTGTTTCAACGGTAAATCCGGTTAAGTACAATTTGCCATTTGAAAGATTTTTTAACGAACATAGAAAGCATTTACCAGTTTATAATATTATCGTTAAAAAGGGTAGAAAGGGCTATTTATTAAAGCATTTATACGAAAAATTTGGCAAAAGCAGATTTATAAAAAGTAAAGAAGATAACGATATTTATTTCGCATCAAGTAAACCTATCAATCCTAGGTTGATTAGTGAAACTAAAATAGTTGCAAAAGAAAATGAGGAAGCGTATCAAGAAAACGTGTCGGCGCTATCATACGTGGAACTACTAAGACTTGGATATTACAGTTTTTCTATTATTGAAGTTAAAGACATTAAATATTCGGAAGAATTGTTTTATGAAGGAGATATTTACGAAAAGTATAAAAATGAATTTTCTTATGAAAATTGTAGGGTAGAGACATTTACAGGTATTGATGAGATAGAAAAAATTTTAAAAAGTACAGAATATAAACTTATTTATCAAGAACAAGTTATAGAAATTTTAAATAAAATTTGCGGGTTTGATTTATCAAAAGCAGACTATTTTAGGCGTGAACTTGCAAAGGCAAAAAGGTCTACAACGGAAGAGTTGAAAAATATTTTAACTGTTCAATATGGCAACGCTGGTGAAAATCTTTACGAGTATTTGATTAAAAATACAAGATATACCGTACAAAAAGCGTACGTTATAGCAAACTTGCACGTTTTAATAGAATATTAAAAAATTAGCCCTGCCCTTGACAATTTTTGGGGTAGGGGGGTAAAATAAATATACAAAAACAAAAGGAGAAACTAAAATGATTAAAGAACTAAACGAAACTAATGTAACTATAGAAAATGCAAGATTATTAACAATTGCAGAATTTGAAGAGTTTGAAGAAAGTTTGCAAGGGCAAACCACGAACGTTTGTTGGTGGCTTGCTGACATGGATGAGAACGGAGATGCTGCATACGTTGAAGGCGATTATAGAGAAGAAGACATGTTTACTTCAACAAAATATGAAAACACTTATATAAGAGTGGCACTTGATATAACAGGTGGCGTAAAGGGTGAAAAATTTATATATTGTGGATATGTGTTTACTGCACTTTCCGAAACCCTTGCTATCTCTGATAACGTTACAGGGCCTGCAAAATATTATGATGAAGAATTGTTAGGTTATATTTATGAAGATGACGTAACTTGCACTATAAGTGCTGTTATAAACACTATTTTTGGATAAAATAAAAATTTTTCTAAAAACTTAATAACGTCCTAAATTAAGGACAAGGTGATTGTTAAAATAGGGTTGCAAACTTGGTTAGCAACCTTATTTTTTGTTGGAGGTAAATTATATGAAAGAAAATAAGTTAGAAACAACATTTAGCAATAAAGTATTAAATCAATACTCACCTGCACAAATGGATAAAATAACAAACTTTATTAAAAAGAAGTTTGGTGGTAGGGGTGAAGGTTTGATTTGCCACGAACTTAAAAGCGACAATATTCACGTTGACGTTGACGTAACAAGTAATGAAGATAATCAACATTTAGTAACGTTTGGTATGGGTTCAATGGAAATGTGTAATTACTTAGTGCTTGGGAAAGATGAATTAAAACGTTTAGAAATTCTTTTTAACGTTTCGTTAGACTATGAGATGACAAACGAAGAAAAATTATTGCTTGCAAACGAACTTATGAGGATAGCAAAATACCCATATAGAGAAAACACGTTTTTTGGACCGGGGCATACAATAAATGCAAGTAAAGAATTTAAAGAAAAATTTGGATACGACTATTTTTTGTTTTTTCTGCCTATTGAAAAAATAAAACTTGGTAAACTTGGCTACGTTTATTTTATTCCGTTAATTCCTATATATGAGAAAGAGCGTGAGTGGATGGTTAAAAACAATAGTTTTGAGTGGCTATATGCAATGGATGATTTAGATGCTGCTATTCTAATTGACAAAAAGAGAGAAATGTTTATTCCTTAAAAATAAAAATAGAGGTAAATATGAAAAACGTTATTGCTGAAGAAATAAAAAGACAAATAAATGATAGAGTTCAACTTGCCAACAAATACGGCAAAGACGTGGAGCAATTTTTTAATAATCTTATTAATTTAGGAAGTTTTGCTAGCGCGGAAGATATTGATATTGCAATGCACTCGTTAAAGGTGGCGGCTCTTGAAATTAAAGAAAGAGAAGCAAGAAAAAAGGCAGAGGAAGAAGCGGCAATTCAAGCAAAAAAACTGGCGGACGAACAAAAACGCCGTGAAGCAGCAGCAAAACGTGCGGCGGCAAGGGCTGAAAGATTAAGACTAAAACACGTTGAAGAAGTTACCGCAATGGACTTGCCTATGGACTACGTGAATGCTTTTGTCGATGATGAAAGAGCAAATGCTAGGTTTGATAACGTTTCAGACGGGCTTATGATGAGTTTAGATATGCTTGGCATGGTAGATATTGAGTTTATTGCTTCCGTTACAGGAAAGACTTTGCAAGACGTTATTTTAGAACTTAAAGGTTCGATTTTTCAAAATCCTTTGCATTGGGGAGAGTGCTTTTATAAAGGTTGGGAAACTGCAGACGAATATTTGTCTGGCAACATTATGCACAAGTATAAGATTGCTCAAGAAGCCAATGCCGAGTATAACGGTTATTTTAGCGCAAACGTAAAAGCGCTTGAAGGCGTTATGGAACCAGACCTTGACCCTAAAGATATTTACGTTACGCTTGGTTCTCCGTGGGTGCCAACTGATATTATTGACGATTTTATTATTCACCTTTTAGGTAAAGATCCACCTAATAAAGAACAATATTATGGCGAAGACTATGCCGTTCGTCACGATGAAATAACTGGTATTTGGGAAATTCCTAAAAAGACACGTTTTAGAATGGCTTATTGGGCGGGAGAGTATGATAATATCTGTTTTAAAACGTGGGGTACGGATAGAATGGATATGCTTCGCCTACTTGAAAACATCCTTAATATGAAAACCATATCTATTTATGACACCATAGATACAGGCACTACTAAATGTAGCGTACTTAACCAAAGTGAAACTATCAAGGCAATAGAAAAGCAAGAGCAAATGATAAAAGAATTTCAGTCTTGGGTATGGGCGCATAAAGGTAGAAAGAAAAGATTGCGGGCGGCGTATTGCAGAAAATACGGCAATATAAGAAAGCGTGTGTTTAACGGTGATTTTTTAGCCTTCCCTGAAATGAGTAAAGAGATAGACCTTTATCCATATCAAAAAAATTCGGTAGCGAGAATACTTTTTTCGCCAAACACATTGCTTGCTCATGACGTTGGTTGCGGTAAAACTTACGTTATGATAGCGGCTGGCATGGAACTTAGAAGGCTTGGTAAATCTAAAAAGAATTTATACGTTGTTCCAAATAACATTGTTGGGCAATGGGAAAATTTATTTTATAAACTTTATCCTAACGCTAAAATTTTGGTTGTTACAAACAAAAACTTCAACTTAAAAAAGCGTGATGAAACACTAAAAAAGATTAAAGACGAAGATTTTGATGCAATTATAATGGCGTATAGTTGCTTTGATATGCTTTCTCTTTCATTAAAATATTATATAAAACTTCATGAAGAAAGGTTAGAGTTGCTTCATAAAGCAGAAAAAAACTTCCACTCGGAAAAGGCACTTAGTAGAAGAATAGAATCAGTACGTAAAGCATTAGAAAAAGTTAAAGAAACTTATAAAGATAACGTTTGTACGTATCCTTTTGATGAACTTGGCATAAATACTCTTTTCGTGGATGAAATTCATAATTATAAAAACGTAACCGTTCATTCAAGTATTACAAAGGTTTTGGGTGCAGGAGCACAAGGTTCAAAAAAATGTGATGCAATGCTTGATAAAATTCATTGTATTCAACGCCAAAATCAAGGCGGAAGAATTATTCTTGCAACGGGTACGCCAATCACTAACTCTATTACCGATATTTTCGTAATGCAAAAGTATTTACAAGATGGCGAACTTGAATTTTTAGGTGTTCATAATTTTGATAACTGGGCAGGTATGTTTGCGCAAAAAACAACCGAGTTTGAAGTTGGTGTTGATACAAATAGCTATAACCTTACAACAAGGTTTGCTAAATTTTGCAACGTTCCAGAACTTACGAATATTTTATCGTCTATTGCAGATTTTCATAAGGTAGAAAAAGACGTATCAAACCTTCCTGATTTTGATGGCTATACCGATTCTTTATCGACGGGCAGTGAAGATTTTAAAACGTATCTAAAAGACATTTCTAACCGTGCAGACGATATTAGAAATAAACGTGTAAAACCTATGGAAGACAATATGCTTAAAATTACTTCCGACGGTAGAAAAGCAGCACTCGATATGCGACTTATCGACACGGCGTTTGGGCTTGATACCGAATCAAAGGTTATGCGTTGCGCCGAAAACATTATGGAAATTTACAATAAAACTCGTGAAGAAAAGTCAATTCAACTTGTTTTTTGCGATATTTCAACTCCTAAAGATTCATTTAATATTTACGATGAGTTAAAAGATTTGCTTGTTGCAATGGGCTTAGAAAAACATCAAGTAAAGTTTGTTCACGAAGCAACTACTGAAACTCAAAGAGAACTTTTGTTTGATGATTGCCGAGATGGTGAAGTTGCAGTTTTAATAGGTTCAACTTTCAAAATGGGCACAGGCGTAAACGTACAAGAAAGATTAGTTGCTATTCACCATTTAGACGTTCCGTGGCGTCCAGCAGATATGGTTCAGCGTGAAGGTAGAATACTTAGACAAGGAAACACAAGCGAAAAAGTTCATATTTTCCGCTATATAACAAAAGAAAGTTTTGACGCATATTCTTGGCAACTACTTGAAACAAAGCAACGCTTTATTTCTCAAATTTTATCCGGTATGGCAACGGAAAGAACGGGTATGGACGTTGATGAAGCCGTACTTAACTACGCAGAAGTTAAAGCGCTTGCGATTGGTAATCCTTTAATTAAAGAGCGCGTTGAGGTTGCAAATCAACTTGATAAACTTCGCATATTGCAAGCTGATTACGTATTAGATAGGCAAAAGATGAGTTTAGAGATGGAAAGCCTTCCTGAAACGATAGAAAATCAAAAGCGTAGAATTAAAGAGTGTGTTAAAGATATTGAAGCGGCTAAAAATGATAAAACCGATTATAACGCTATTCCGTATAAAGAACAAAAGGCAATGCGTGAACAAATATATAAAGCAGTTAAATGCAGAGAAAATTGCCCCGAAGAATATTTTATAATGAAATACCGTGGTTTTGATATAGTAGTTCCTCAATATATGGTTCCTAGAAGTCCTAAAAATAAAGATGGGGAAGCAAAGGGCGCGCCTATTCCTTATATTATGTTAAAGGCAAACGGAACGTATAGAGTAGATATTGAAAGCGAGTCAGGTATTACCGTAAGGCTTAACAACTTTATTTCAAGCCACGTGTCTATTGATAAAGAAACAAAGCAAAAAGAAGTTGTTCCAAGCGGTCTTGAAAGGCGTTTAGAATTATATAAAGAAACGTTAAAACAATATGAAATAAGGCTTAAGAACGTTGCGAGTGAACTTTCAAAAGAAGGTGGATTCTTGGATGAAATTCAAGAAGTGCAACTTAAACTTATGGAAATTGATAATGAATTAGGCTTAACAAGAGAGGTAGCGTAATGAGTGAAACAAACTTAAATATTCCCGTAATGTCAGTAGGGGAAGCAACGGATATTTTATCTGAAACTTATACTATAGCAATAAAAAATAATATTAGCCCTAAACTTATACCGTCAGTTATGATGTGGGGCCCGCCCGGTGTTGGTAAATCACAAGCGGTAAGACAAATAGCTAAAGAGATTGAAAAAGAAACTGGTAGAACCGCTAAAGTAACTGACGTTAGACTTTTGCTTTTTAACCCCATCGACCTTCGTGGCATTCCAACGGCAAATGCAGAAAAGACGCTTGCAATATGGCTAAAACCACAAATTTTTCAAATGGATGCAAGCGAAGATATTGTTAATATTTTATTCCTTGATGAAATATCGGCAGCGCCACAGTCTGTTCAAGCGGCGGCATATCAAATTACGCTTGATAGGGTTGTTGGCGAACATAAACTTCCCGATAACTGCATTGTAATTGCTGCTGGTAACCGTGTGACTGATAAGTCGGTATCGTTTAAGATGCCTAAAGCGCTTGCCAACCGTTTATTACATATCGAAATAGAAGGTTCTTATGAATCGTGGAATACTTGGGCGGTAAAAGCAGGAATAAATGCAAAGGTCTTAGGATATTTAGCATCGCACACGAGTAGACTTTTTGGTTTCAACCCAGCAAACGACGATTTAGCGTTTGCTACTCCTCGTTCTTGGGAAATGGTTTCAAGTTTACTTAATAACGTTAATGATGATATCAAAAAAATGTATCCGTTAATTGCGGGGCTTGTAGGTTCTGGCACGGCGATAGAGTTTATGACGTGGACAAAAGTCTATGAAAAAGTTCCTAAAATGGAAGACGTATTTAACGGTGTGGCTAGCGTAAAACCAACTACTATGGACGCCCTTTATGCAACTGTTTCTGCAATGTCAATTTACGCAAGGGGCGTTAAAGATAAACCTGAAAAAATAGGGCATTCGCTTGCGTATGCACAAAGTTTTCCGTCTGATTTTAGGGCGTTATTACTTACAAATTATAAGGCGATAGAAAAAGATTACGAAATATTTTTACAATCTATTCCAGAATACTATGAGTTAGCAAGAAAAGGTGGAATTTTAAGAAATGGTTCAGTTGAGTAAAGATGAAATCATAAAAATAACACAAAGGCTACAAAGCGTAAGACAGGGGCTTGTTCAAAAAGCCCCTTTTTATGCCATACTTTTATTTGGGCTTCGTTTTTCGCTTGACGATATGGTAGAACGTGTTTATACGGATGGTGAACGTATAGCGTTTAACCCCGACTTTCTAAAAGAAATTAGTGATAAAGAGTTAGAGTTTATTATGCTTCACGAAGTTAGCCACGTTGCGCTTGGGCATCCTTTTAGGTGTGTTCACGATTATGATATTGAAATTTTTGATGAAGCTTGTGATATAGTTGTAAATTCTAATATTTACCATTATTTTGGTGATGACGAATCTTTTATAACGATTAAAGAGTTAGGTGTTATGCCACACAAAAATTATAACGGAGAAGAAGGTTATAAGTTTACTGTTGAACAAGTTTATGAGCATCTTTTTAAGATAAAGGGGAAAAAAAGAGACGATGGAATAATATCGGATTTAGGCTTGTTTGATGAAGAAGGTTTTGATAATGAAGATGATTTAGAAACAATAGAAGAAGACGAAGTTGAAGAAAATGATTTAGATGCTGAAGACAGTGAAGATGGCGACAATGAAGCCAATAAAGGAAATAATGCAAAGAAAGGTGGAAAAGGTAATTCACAAGGTAAAGAAAATAGCAAATGCTTATCGCAAAATGGAACAAATTCTAATCAAATGGGTGGCGGAGATTGTTCTAGCCAATCAAATTCAAGTTCTAAAGGGAAAGGCATAGTCGTTGGTAAAGGATATAAAAAGGCATTACAAAGCCTTAATTTATCGCAAATCAAAAACTCAAATGCTACTTCTGTAATAAGGTTTGACGACCATTCTTTTTGGAAGGGGGAAGATAAACAAAACCTCTCGAAAGCAACCTGGGAAAGCAGAGTATTGCAAACTTATGAAACTATAAAAAATGCAAAACTAAATCCTAATGCTAACGGTGGGAAGACTTGGGGGAATACACCGTGTTTTGCTGAAAGAATATATCAAGAAAAAACCGAAAGAAAACTCGATTGGAAAACACTTCTTAACGATTTTATTCAAGAAGACGTTTGTGATTATTCTTTCTCTCCTCCCGATAGGCGTTTTGGGGATAGTGATTTCTTTTTACCTGACTTTAATGAAAAGGAAGAAAGTGTTGAAAATCTTTTATTTATGATAGATACTTCTGGTTCTATGAGTGATGCTCAAATAAGTGAGGTATATTCAGAAATTAAAGGAGCAATAGAGCAATTTAATGGAAGAGTTAAAGGTTGGCTTGGCTTTTTTGATGCTATGGTAACCGAACCGAAAGAGTTTAATGACGAACAAGAGTTTAAGGCTATTCGTATTCAAGGTGGCGGTGGTACTGCATTTTTGCCTATTTTTCATTACGTTCGAGACTATATGAAAGATAAAAAAATTACAAGCATTATAATTTTAACAGACGGCTATGCTCCTTATCCTGAAGAAAAAGAGCGAATGGATATTCCGGTGCTTTGGATAATTAATAATGATGAGGCAACGCCACCTTGGGGTATGATTGCAAGAATTCCACAAAATAATAATCAAGATATTATCTAATGTACCAAAACAAGCACGTTGAGACTGCTAAAATAGTGCTATAAAGGAGATAAGTATATGTTAAATGCAAATAAAGTTTCTCTTATGAAAGAACTTATTCTAAAAATTAAAGATGCAGACAAAGCGTATTTCGTTGACGATAATCCTATTATGACCGATAAAGAATACGACGAAATGGTTGAAAAGTTAAAGGCGTTAGAATTAGAAACAAGGATAGTCTTTTCGGGTTCTCCATCTAAAAAAGTTGCAGGTGGAGTAAAAAAAGAACTAAAAGAAGTTAAGCACACAAAACCTATGCTTTCGGCTCAAAAAACGAAATCTTTAGATGAAATTAACCGTTTTGTTGCTGATAAAGATGCTGTCGTTTCGTGGAAACTTGATGGTCTTACTATCGTTCTTAGATATCAAGGCGGGTTTTTAATTCAAGCAATTACGCGTGGTAGAGACGGACTTGTTGGGGAAGACGTAACGAATTCAGTAAGATATTTTAGAAACGTTCCAAAACGCATTAAAGAAACAAGAACGGTTGAAGTTCGTGGCGAAGGTGTACTTTCTTGGAAAGACCATAAAATTTTAACGGGAGATAACGAAGAAGCGTCAAATCATCCTCGTCACGTAGCGGCAGGCTTGACAAGAACGGTTGAACCAGATAAAGGAAGAACAAGCCATATTGATTTTTTTGCATTTGATTTAATTGAAGCACCATATATTCCTAATCGAAAGGGAGAGCAGTTTAATTATATGGCTGAGTTAGGCTTTCCCGTTGTTCCTTATGAATATTTTGGAGCAAAATCTTCTAAAACGTTAGAAGAAGTTGTTCAATCATTTAATCCTAAAGAATTCTATTATCCGGTTGATGGACTTATTTTTGAATATGACGACGTTAAATACGGCAAAAGTTTAGGGGCGACAGAACACCACGAACGAAGACTGATGGCCCTTAAATGGGAAGATGAAGAGTTTGAAACAAAGTTTACGGGTGTTGAACTTATTACAACGAAAACTGGTGTTGTAAATATTATTGCAGAGTTTGAAGAAGTAAATCTAAACGGCTCTCACGTTAGTAGGGCGAACGTACATAATTTATCTAAGTTTGAGTCTTTTGAGTTTGGTATTGGCGACACAATAAAGGTTTATAACGCAAATATGATTGTTCCACAAGTTGCAGACAACGTAACTAGAAGTGGAACGTATAAACTTCCTAAACACTGCCCGTGTTGCGGTATGGTTTTAGAAGTTCAATTAAATAAAAATGGTGTTAAAAACTTATACTGCCCAAACGAAGATTGTATTGCAAGAAATGCGCAAAGAATAGCACATTTTTGCGATAAAGAAGCAATGGGCATTGAAGGTTTAACAGCGGTTATGCTTGAAAAACTTATGGCTTACGGTTGGATAAGAAATTACGTTGATTTATATCATATTGAAGACCATAAAGACGAAATTATTAAAACTATAGGTTTTGGACCAAGTGTTTATAACAAAATATATAACGCAGTTGAATCAAGCCGTAAAACAACGCTTGGTAAATTTTTAGCAGGCATGGGTATTCCGTCAGTTAGTAAAGAAGTTGCTAATATAATAAGTGAGTTTTGCTCAGATAGTTTTGAAATTTTTGAAAAAAGAATAAACGAAGAGTATAAGTTTTCACATATAAGCGGTGTTTCTTTTACTGCAGAAAAAAATATTTATAATTGGTATAGCGATAGAAGGGAGCAAAGGTTGTTTAGGCCACTTTTACGTGAACTTAAATTTGGCAAAGAAGAAAAAAGTGATGAAAAAAAGAACGAGTTTACCGAAAAGCAAATTGCAATTACGGGAACGATTAGCACGCTTTCACGCAAAAACGCTTATAAGCTTTTAGAGTTGTTGGGGGCAGAACCAAGTGATAGCGTTTCAGTTGATACTGATTATTTAGTAGTAGGTAGTGAACCGGGAACAAAAAAGATTGCAGATGCTCTTCAATACAATGTTAAAATTATTTACGAAAAAGAGTTTATTAAGATGCTGAGGGGTAACTAAAGTGGAATTTAAGATAAACTTTGAAAAACTTAAAGAAAAAATAAAAACACATCTAATTGCAGAGTTTAATGTGTTTGATAAAAACTTGTTAAGATATTTGTTTATAGAAACACACCCAAAATATAGAGAAATTATGGGGCAACCTTATATAAACGTGCCATATTATAGCGTTGATAAAAAAGATAGGTCTATAACGCCATTGATTATGAAGGAAGAAAAACCTAAATTGTCGATGTTAAACGATAGCCCTTTTTGGAAAGTAGATTTGTATTATGGTTCAATAGATAAGGAAAAAGATAGCAAAATTGACGTTGCGTTTGATTTTTGTTTTCATACGGAAAAGTTGTTTAATAAACGTATTAAAGGCAGAGAAGCTGGGGAGTTTTTTAATAGCTTAAATAAACTTTCACTATTAGAAAATAAAGAAAAGTATTTTGTTTACGTGTTTGATTTGCCAATAAAAAAATATTATGATAATCA
>JAEIGA010016195.1_pt1 | contig 11350 bp, 10 predicted proteins | sample 9270691 | NCBI WGS metagenome assembly JAEIGA01 (sample SAMN17057246, study PRJNA624740) | gut metagenome | biome: biome; isolation source: fecal sample | host: Bos grunniens | place: China: Xizang | collected 2019
AAAAACAATACCCTTCTATATAGAAAGGCACTGAGACGGAAGCTCCACTACTTTGATCAACTTCTATTGAGCCACTTGTGCTACCTGTTGTAGCAGGGAAAGCTCCAGATGCCCAGCTTACTTTACCAGAGTTATAAACTTGTCCGCCATTGACACTAGCATATAAATAAGCATCATACCAAGAGCCTCCACCCCCAGTACTAGATAAGGACCAGTTGACAGTTGTCTTTTTTGTTGATGAATTATAACTTCCTTCAGTAACAGATAAGGTATATACTCTTCCTCCGGAACTATTCCAACCACTAATTGATATACTAGCCATTTATCTCACCTACCTTATGCAGTTCTCTTCCACATATATACAACTAAATAAGGTGGTAATATTGAGAATGATGACCCACTACCTGTACTGCCTGTAGTTCCACTAACACTATGCGTATGGTTTGCACTATTATTTCCTGTTGAACCAGATGATGCACCTGTTGTGCTTGCAGTTGTTGTTACAGAGTGGGTGTGGCTACCATCGGCAGTTCCACTATTGGTCCATACATTTTGTGCATAGTCAGAATTCGTTCCAGAGAAAGATAAGCATCGCCATGCACTTTGTACCCCAGAAGCATATGTTGTTGTTCTTGGTGTAACTAAGTGGGTGTGAGTACTTGCAGCAGCTGTTCCTGATAAAGCAGGAATACTGTGCGTATGTGAATTTAGACTATGAGTGTGGTTCGCACTTTGATTGCCTGATGTTGCACTAAATGAGTGAGTGTGTCCAGGTAAATGCGAAGATGTTAATGTTACAGTTGCAGCTCCACCTGTATTTCCGTTAGTATAGGTACTTCCTGCAGCCATTAACATTCTATCTGTAATTTGTGTCCAAGTAGTTCCTGCAAATAAAGATGCTGGGCTTGTAGAATTAACACTCATATAAATTGAACCAACTGGATACATACTATTCCATAATGCAGATAAGTCAACTGAACCCGTTGGGTCAATCCAAACATCTACATCTGTATCACTAGGTTCTGCTGTTCCTACGTAAACATTTGAGCCAATTTCATCAAGAGTCCAAGATACATTTGCAGTTCCATTAAAAGATTTAGCAGTTTTCCCAATTGTTAAATTTCTTGCGGTTGCTAGTTTAGTAGCAGACCCTGCATTTCCTGAAACTGTAGTCTGTGCTGCGTGCACATGGTCTTCTCTCGCATATGCAGTTGCAGTTCCTACTGCGGCAGTCCCTGCGGCTGCAGGTGTTTTAGTTCCTGCTGTAATACCATCTAATCTTTTTTTATCTGTCGCACTCATTAGGCCCGCTGCAGATTGAGTTGCCGCGCTATAAGTTGTATTAGTATCAGCATCTGTTACAGAAGTTTTTGAGCCATCGCTTCCTGTTAATGTAATAGTCGATCCAGATTTGGATAATGAATAAGTTGTATTATTATTAACTGGATTTGCTGTATTAGAGATATATAATTTTTTTGTATCTGTTGTAAAGGCCATTTCTCCTTCGGCAAGAGTTAAGTTGTCTAAATCAGCTTCTAGCCCTCTTTTAATTTTTATGGTTGCCATAAAATATTCCTCCTTATATATCCTTTATAAAAATGGGAAGAACATTCAGTTATTAGAATGTTCCTCCATCGATTACGCTTGACGCGTCTAATTTAGTTTTTAATAAGTTGTCTGTTTCAGTTTTAGTATAAGCATTCGTGATGCCATATCCTGATAAAGTTGTTGATTTTGTAGCTTTACCATTAATACTTGTATTTAATGTTGATACTTTACTATCAATTTCAGTTTTTGTATAAACGCTATCTGATGCCGCTTTTGTTGCAATAGAGTTATTAATAGTAGTTACTTTATTATCAACTTCAGTTTTAGTATATACATTCGCTGTACTAGCTTTTGTTGCTAAACCTTCGTTCATTGCTGTAATAGTTGCATATGTTGCGGCAGCACTTTCCTTAGTTAAATAAGGAGTTAAATCAACTGAGATACCTAATTTATCCCATTTCGTTCCGTTCCATGCAACATTCATTCCAGTGTCTTGAATATCATATACATCTCCAACTGTTAGTCCAGTTGTAGGTAAGTTAGATTCAGTAGCTACGCTACCCTTATATTTATAAACTGATGCTACTTTTGCGTCTACTTCGGTTTTTGTATAAGCGTCTGTAATACCATAACCACTTAATGTAGTTGCAGAAGTTGCTTTTTTACCGATTGCTGTATTTAATTCGTTTACTTTTGTATCAACTTGAGATGTTGTATATACAGTTGATGCATCTGCTTTATTTCCTAAACTAGTATTAATTGTACTAATATCACCTTCTAAGCTTTCAACTGCAGTATTTAAAGCTGATGTAGTAGCTTTGCTTGATAATAATTCATCAGTTTCAGTTTTTGTATAAACATCACTGCTATTTGCTTTTGTTCCCACTGTTGTAGTTAAATTAGCAATATTAGTTGTATTAGTGTTAACTTTTGTTTCTACTGCTGATACTGATGCAGTACTTGCCTTACCATTAATAGTAGTATTTAAAACTGAGATTTTATTATCAATTTCAGTTTCAGTATAAACATTTTCCCAAGCAGCAGCAGTTCCATCTGTTGTTAAGAACTTTCCACTATTTCCGCTTTGAGATGGTAATGAATCTTTGTTATCAATTTTTGTATTTAAAGCTTCATAATCTGAATTATGCTTAGTTAAAGTAACATATTTTTGAAACTCTTCACTTAAGCCATTTACATCTTCAACAGTAATTGTAGGTAAATCTGATTTTTCTAAACTTGTTCCTGTTGTAACTCTACCCTTTGCATCTACTGTTACTTTTGTATATGTTCCTGCAGAAACACCACTATTTGCTAATGCTACTGCAATATCAACATTAGCAGAACCATCAAAAGTAGTTGAACCTGTTGCATCTCCTGTTAAATTAATATTTCTTCCAACAGTTAATCTATTAGCACTTTCAACAGCACCTGCTGAACTTGCTTTTACCATTACTACATTTTGATTGGCATCCCCAACATATAATTCTCCAGTATCTAATGCAACGGCAAGTTCACCTGATAATAATGCAACATTTTCTAAATCAGCTTTTAGACCTCTTTTAATTAAAATTGTATTTGCCATTTATTTTTCCTCCCTTTATTTCTCTACTCCTACAATACCACCATCAAGAGTGGCATTATGTAAGTATTCTTTTGTAACTAATTCTAACCTTTTCTCAATTGGTTTTTCTTTATCTTCAAAAGGTAGAACTATATAGTATTGGGTTGCGGCATATGGATTTCCGTCCCATAAAACATAATTTTCTTCTTCGGAAGTAAGTATATAAGTTTTTAATGGAGCTAAAAATGGCTCACTTGTTTCTGTCGCTCTTATCATTCCGGAGATAACATATTTACCTTCTTCAAGAGTAGATAATATAATAGGTTCTTCTTCTGTTCCTTTTAAAACTTTTGTAATCATTGTATTAATTTTTTTAGAAGAATAAGTGCTTTGTTCTCCTTCTTCGCTATCATTGATTACTCCAATTTCTGCAGAAGTTAAATTCCCTATTAATGTAACTCCATTAATTGAAGGTTTATATGATAAATTTTTATAATTTTTTTCATATCCTGTGGATACTTCAATTGTAGCCCCACTTTCTGCCATTGGCACGATAGAGGCTTCTTCGATTTCTGGCACTGTAATAGTTCCAGATTCTTGCGCAATTGTCTCAAGAGATGTTTGATTATCTTCCACATTTATAGTGATAGTCTTTGCGGGAACCTCGACATTTATTACTTTAGTTTCAGGTGTAATAATTTCACCCGCAGTGTTAATTACCTCAAGAGTAGATTTAGCACTTTGAGCTCCACCTAAAACTTGAGTATTACTTAAAGTGCTTGACATAATTACTCACCTTCCTCTGCGGCAATTGCTTCAGGATAAATAATAATTTCTTTCCCACCATTCTTGTCACATCCAATTAAAGTTGTGATTTCATTATGTTCAATCTCATACCAATATGTTTTTGAACCAGATTTGAAAGGTGGACAAACTTTTCTTGTATCTTCTGGTGTTAATAATATTCCGAAGATATCGCTTTCTTCTTCTACTGTAAAGCTCTTTGTAAGAAGAACCTCAGTAATATTCCCTTGCTTAGTAATTGAAAATTTAATAACGTCTCCAATTGCAAAGGTTGTATTTGCTTTGTTTTTTACGTTGATTATAACTTGGTCTCCTCTATTAAAAGAGATTGTATATCCTTCAACTTCCATGTTTCTAATCTCCTTTCTCTTTTCTTACACTTAAATAAAAAAGAGTAAGAAACTAGTTCTTACTCTTCTTCAACTTTCCAAGTAATTTCTTCATCGCTTGTGCTAACGTTTGAAAGAGTGGAAATCCCTGTAATAGCTTTTTTAGCTTGCATAACTACAGTAGCCATTACGATACCTAAAATTCCAACACTAGATAAAACTTCTAATGTTTCATTAGATACTAACATTACGCCAAAACTTGCTGTTATCATTTCGTTTACATATGGTAACATCGTGCAAGCAACGCTAATTGCTACTGCACTTAGGTAGAATACTAATGATTTACCAATTCCTTTTAACATTTTTTTCCAAGAAAATAATTCTTTACTTGACCAAACATTATAGATTGTGCTTGTTGTAATGTTTACAACTACTAGAATTCCTAAAATAATTCCTAACCAACCCATAATTTGTAATGTTTCTATAATTGCTTCTAACATTTTAAATCCTCCTTATTATAGTCTTTGTAATGCGCTTGCTGCGTAGAATCCAGTTGTTCCAGTTGAGTTTCCAACTCTATATGGGAATGGTCTTCCAGGATAAATATCTAGGATTTGTCTTGTCCATCCTAACCCATAAGCTGTGTTAGAACCTCCATAACTTGACCCATTTCCTGTTCCAACTATTTTTACTGAATCTCCAACTGCTAATTCTTTAGGTGCTGGAGCTGGTGTAGGTGTTGGTTCTACATATTTAGTAATTGAGCTTTCATCCATCCATCCTAAATCTCCAGTTGTATTATATGGATGAGCTGCCCCTACAGCTTTTCTTGTGATATTAGTAACTTTATTAGATACTGAACCACCTGGAGATGCTGCATTTGAACTTACATATAAAGGTCCATTGATTGTTACTTTATCTCCGATATTAAATTTATCGCTTGGTCCTGGTGTAGGTGCTGGAGTTGGTTGACTTCCGCCATCTACAATTTTTTGAACATCGCTTGGTAAATAAATGAATCCGCGGAAACTATATCCACTTCCACATCCCCACTTACCATTTGAGTTACTTCTGTTTTGATTCCAGAATGCTGTTGAACCATATCCAGATTCAGATGTATAAACTGAACTATTGCTATATACTCTTTCTACGATAGCAACGTGCCCTGCTCCATCTCCTCCTCCATCTACAGTTCCTTTTTGCCAACACATAATTGCGCCAACTCTTGGTGTTGAACCAATTTGTAACCCTGCTTGTTGAGCTCTCTCAATAAACCATTCTGCATTACAATTTAAGTATTTATAAGTGCATCCAGTTGTTTCTCTTGCTTCATTAATAATTTCATTGAATCTTCCACTTGCATAACCTACGCAGTTTGCTAAACAATCTGCATTTGGATCGTTAGGGTATCCTTTAATACAAGTGTTCCATCCGCCTGACCCTGTTGTAATAAAGTTTTTATTTCCACTAGGTTTATAGTTTCTAATAAAAAACTTTCCTGCGCCAATTCCTTCTGGTGCGTCTGCGTTAATGTTTTCAATTGTTGCATTATCACTAGGATCGTTTAACTCTTCAATAGTATCAGTATTGAATAAATATTGAACGTTTTCATCATCAATATCTTCTCTAATGAAAGCCTTAGCTACCATTGTTTGTACTTCTTTTGGTGCCATTTCAATTCTCTCAATTTTTTGTTTGTCAGTTAAACCCATTTATAAATCCTCCTTTTTAATTAATTTGATTTGTAATCTTGTCCTGTTGGATAAAGATAAAAAATCTTTGCGCCCGTTTCATCATACCCAAGGATTGTTTTTCCACCAATTTTTAATTCATACCAATATTCTTCTTTTCCGTTTGTTGGATTTTCAAAATTCTCATATGTATCTCCGCTATTAAATGTAAGTACATACGAATTTGTGTTTCCTGGTAAAGTAAGTTCTTTATTATATTTTGGCTGAGAATCAAACCCATCTTTTTCATAAATTCTAAAAACAAATTGTCCTGTTAAATTAGAACCATCTTTAGATGAAAAAGTGATAGAACCTTCGTCCCCGTTAGTAACATGAAAGGTATTATTTGTAAATTTAAACATATATCTTTCATCTCCTTAAATAATATCAATTTTGTTTAAAATCTATTGTTTATATTAGTCCAAGAGAAAAAGAAGATATTAATCTTCTTCTCCTGGTAATAATTTTGTTTTTAATTCCAATATATTATCCCTATATTGCTGTCTTTCTTTTTTAATTGCTTCAAATTCTTCCTCTGTATAAAGACCTTCAATATATTTTATAACTTTGTAATCAGTCGCGGCAAGCTTTGCCTTTTCCTTTTCAATTTTTTGTTTAATACTACGATTAAATATATAAGTAGTAGAGTAAGGAATATAAATTTGATATTCAATACGCTCGTCCCAAGCAGGTTCATATTCCTGTCCTTCTATATCTACTTCCCAACGAATTTCTTTTCCTCCGTTTGGATACTCTTTAATTAGTTCATAGTGCCCAACCTCTTCTAAATAAGGTTTTTCTTCGTGGTGGATAATTTCAAATTTATCTACTAAGTAACCTTTATTTAAGTCTAAATGGTTTGGGTCTAAAATATTTCTTTTATCTTGTGAATATATAATCATAACCATATCTCCTATGCATCAATAGCATCTTTAAAAATGTTATAATTAGGATAGTAATTAGGATAATGTTCTCCATGCTGAGTAAAGTCTTCGGTTGGTTCCATTGCGGCAGCTATTGCTTTAATATGATTATAAACATAGGCATATAAATCGGTTGTTTTATCATCGCAATCACAGAAATCGAAGATACCAATACCTGGTATTCTTTCGAATCCTGCGTCTGCAGCTTCTTTACTTAAATAAAAATATCCTGCATAACTCATCTTTTTGCCTGCTGGAAAATATTCTATTTTATCTAACTTAAAATATAAATCTTGAAAATCTTGTCCGTATCCTGACTGAATTTTTTTAACTATCATTCCCATTAATAATTCCTCCTTTTATCTCCTACGCAGTTCTTCTCCATGCGTAAACTGTATAATAAGCTGGCATATTTCCGTTTGAGCTACCAGCATTAGATGTTGATACTGAAATGGTTGTTGTAGTTGTAGTACTTGTCGATGCAGTGTGTGAGTGAGACCCATTAGCAACGATACCTCCACCAGAAGCGTTCCATGTTGATGCCCAACCTACTGAAGTAACTGTTGATTGCCAACCAGAGTGATCCCCAGACCAACCCCATGAAAAATTATGTTGGTGAGAACCATTTGCGGTAATAGATGTAGATGAGCTTGAACTAGAGCTCGCTGTGCCAGAAGCGGTATGCTTGTGTGTTTGATAGTTAGTATTGCTTCCTCCTGTCCCTGCAGATGAAGTTGTACAATATAGGAACTTCCCTGAAATTTGCTCCCAAGTTCCTCCATAAGTATTTGCTGGGTTTGAACTTTGTGCGGTGGAAATAAACACACTTCCAACCGGATAAGCATCTAAAAAATCATGATAATATGTTGCACTTTTATGTACTGTTGGGGCAGATGATAAATGTGTGTGAGCCGCTGTATAAGATGTGTAATTACCACCAACACAATATACCATACTGCTATATGAACCAGGACAATACAAATATAATTTTGCAGTATGTGTGCTAGTTTGATATTGTTGAACTTGTATTGTTTTTAGATAGTTCTGATGAAATTTCACTGCTAAACCAATGTTAGTTGTTGCGTTCGATCCATCATAGAAGCCCTCCATTGCATTAATATCAAAAATTGTTTGTTGTGAAGCAATTCCATTTTGTCCATTTCCATAATAACATTGTAGAGTTATATATCCACCTTGTCCAGGCAAAGTATATTCTCCTAAATAGATCCATTTCGCTGGATTAACAACTCCTAAAGAATAAAAATCTTTGAATTGACGCGCGGCTAATGAATCTCTAATATATGCACTACCTTGAACATTTGTTGTTCCTTTTACATACAACCCCTCTCCTGACGGGAATGCATTGATTCCAACTCCTAATTGTTCTTCATCAATAAACATAATAGGTGTACCAATTGATACTGGTAAGGTTGCAGTTGCTGTTTTTCCAAATCTATCTGTAATAGTTGCTGTAAAAGAATAAGACTCATCGTTACTTCCTGTTGTAGAAATAGTTCCTGAGCCAGAGTATGCAGTTACAAAAGCACTTGCACTACCAATTCCTGCTCCATTATTATCTACTGCATATCCACTTTTTCCTGCGCCAGACCATGATACTTTTATTCCATTTTTACTTTCAACCGAAGCAGATGTAAATGATGCTGTTAAAGCTATATTTTCTCCATAGTTATTTACACGACCTCCACTTAATGAAATTGATGGCGCTTGGTAAGGCTTATAAGTAACATTTTTAGAATAAGTATTATTTAAACCACGCGAATCAGTAACTTTTATAGAAACTGACTGTGTCCCAGTACCATTGATAGTGGGCCATGTTTCTCCTGCAGTTGTACTTACCGTTTGTGTTCTAGTAGCTCCTGCAAAAGTGACTTCATATTTAGAAATTGTAGCGCTGTTTTGTGCCGTTCCTGCTGCAGATACAACTGTTTTTAATTGGCTTAATGTTTGAACTAGCCATCCTCCTGCCGCAGTTTGACCGGTGATATTTGTTACTGCAGTTGTCGCATCATATGTTAATAAATTATCAATATTAAAAGTAGGTTTTTCATCTCCTTTGATTTGATAAGAATATGTGTTACTAGAAGTTGTCCAAGTATAAGAAGGGCTTGAACAAATAACTGAATAAACACAATATGCAGAAGTATCATTTGGAATACTTGCATAAAGAGCATTTTTTGTTGTCGTAGCGCTTGTATCAATTGTTACTGATGTTCCGGTTGTTGCAGAGCTTGTGTAAAGTACTGTCCCACTTGTCGATGTTTTATACATTTTTACAGTAACAGACCTGCTCATTGGATTGGAAATTGTAATTGTCTGTTTATTTCCAATTGTTAAAGCAGTTGTAGATATATTAGAAATATATGGATAATTCCAAGTTGCAGTATTGTTTACTCCACTATCCGAAGTTAATCCACTATCTTTTCTTGTAGCTCTAATAAATACATTATAAGTCGTATTTGCAGATAGTCCAGTTAAAGAAAAACTTCCTGATTTTGCTCCTGTTGAATTGTCATATTTTGTTACACTACTATAACTACTTGCACTTGATTTTTTATAATAAACCACTACTTTTGTACAAGTTTCACTTGTTGACCAAGTATAGCTAATAGATGTTTCATCTTTACTTGAGAAAGATAATGAAGGTGTACTACTAAAATATCTATCAATTTTATCAAGAGTCCACGTCCCTGATGCTGTTTTTACCTCTCCCCAATAAATAGCAGTTGATAAAGATACTGTAATTGGGTCAATAGAACCATTGTCTTTATGTGATAAAGTAAATGAACCACTTACAGACCCTTCTTTTGCAGGGAATGCGTTTGAACTCCAAGCAACCCTTTCTTTCCAATATCTATTTGCGCCTGCAATATCTAAAGATGTTGGACCAGTATCGAAAAGTGATGCACTACTATTTGAACCTTGCGTACTTAACGTCCAGCTAATAGTTGATGTATTAGCAGAAGACCCATTTGTTGTTTGCGAACATGATACGGACATGGTTCTAGGACCGTATGATGATGCCGCAGTTAATGAAAAAGTACTCATTTTTTATTTCCTCCTTTTTCCTCTAATTATTAAATAATCAGAGGCTAAAGTTTTTTAACCTCTGATTATAGTATATCATATTTTTTTTAATATTTCAAGAATGCGATACCGGTATGCGTCTTACCATCTCCAGTATTGTCAACTGTCATAGGAACAATTTGAATACCATAATGCTCTGACGTTCTTTCTGTATCTGGCTCTTGATTTGTAATAATTTGTTGTGTTGTTCTATTAGTAATTGATGAAAATATATTTGACCCATCATTACCAAAAATTAAATGGTCTCCTGCATTAAATTCTTGGATACCATGAGAACGTGATAATAAAATATATCCATTTGGAATAACTCCATTATCTGTTATATTATATTTATAAATTTTAAAGGCATCTATATAATTTTCGTTTGCATCTGGAATAGTTTCAAACATAATGTGCCCTTGGCTATCATAAATATCTAAGTCTCCCGATACTGTAGCTCCATTTTCATTATCATTACCTAGAACTAAGTATTGGTTATCGATTCCTGATGCAACTAAGTTTTCAACTAAGATATCTTTCATATTTAACTTACCTGTAATATCCCAGGTAGATGTTGCGGATTCAATTTTATCGGCTCCTGGCCATACTCCATCTGGATTTGAGAAGAATGCAATACCCTTATTATTAATAATAATTAGGTTATGTGGATTATCTTTATCATCTCCAACTAAAATTGAACCTCCTTCAATATGAACATATCCACCCATAATATTAGCAATAATACCTTCCACACTTGTCTTTAATGCGTCTGTTAGACTAAACATTTTTTTCCAAGTGCTGTCCATAGTATAATTCGAATAATCTTCTGTAAAGCTATCTGTTGTTGCTCCTGTAAATTTATACGTAGAATGAATGCGACTCCATAAATTAGGATAGTCTGTCATATTTAATTCTGGTTTTAATGTTGACCAGGTTCTAGTTTCTGAGATTGTTTCTTCTCCAGTTTTTTGACCTGTTTTTTCATCAATAATATCAACTGTATACTCATATATATATGTATCTGTTTTTCCTGGTGGGTTTCCATCAGTATTTTTAGATAAAATATATTCTGTTTCTTGAGAAACAAGTTGTTTTTGAGCATGGATAACACAAGATACTTCAGTATAGAATGGATCTCCGACTTTAGGGATATTTTTTATACGAGTCCATAAATATTGGGCTGGTGTTTCCCCATCATCTGTTATTATAGGATAAAGATTTGCTACCATTAATCCACTTGTCCATCCTATATAATCTTCAGGAGGTCTATCTTCTTCTGCAGTTGACGCAGAAGGCCATAAACAATATTGAATTTCAGTTGAAGCTATTAATCCTGAAACATCAGCATTATCTTCTGGAGCTGGAGTCCAA
>JAEIGA010016196.1_pt1 | contig 11350 bp, 8 predicted proteins | sample 9270691 | NCBI WGS metagenome assembly JAEIGA01 (sample SAMN17057246, study PRJNA624740) | gut metagenome | biome: biome; isolation source: fecal sample | host: Bos grunniens | place: China: Xizang | collected 2019
ATCCCGGGACATGGTGGTCTTCTGGATCGTTTCGACAGTGCTCTGATTGCTGTTCCTATAGGTATCATCAACCTTGTCGCATGGGATGTGCTCTGCCTTTAAGGATTTGCCTAATTGACAAATAATTAGTAATTTCGCGGTTTAATTATAAACCGCTTATTTTTTGTTATGATTGTACATAAAGACTTTTACGGTACGATACTGCTCGTGTGGCTGATCTGCGCTCCGCTTGCATACCTGATCATGCGCTTCATACCGTGGGCCTTCATCTCTTATCCTCTCTGCACCATCCCTATGTTCTTCATGGGATTCGTACTCTTCTTCTTCCGCGTTCCGGTGCGTCAGCGCGTTGGAAAGGACAATGAAGTCACTTCAGTAGCAGACGGTAAGGTTGTGGTCATTGACAAGGTGTACGACAGTGAATATGTGAAGGGTGAGTGCCTTCAGGTCTCAGTATACATGGACTTCTTTAATGTACACGTCAATTATTGGCCTATCGACGGAGACGTCACTTATTATAAATATCATCCTGGCAAATACATGCTCGCGTTCCTTCCGAAGGCATCGGAGCTTAACGAGCACACCTCAGTCGGTGTAAGCAGTCTATACGGAGACGTATTCTTTAAGCAGATTGCAGGTACTTTCGCCAGAAGAATCGTATGTCACGCAAAACCAGGAACACAAATCGTGAAGTCTGAGGAATGCGGAATCATCAAGTTCGGATCACGAATCGACATGTATCTCCCGCTTGATGCAGAGATCAAGGTCAAGCTTGGAGACACAGTTAGAGGATCTGAAACCGTTATTGCAGAATTACACAAGTAAGATGGAAGAGCAGCTTATATATATTATAATGGTAATCGCCATAGCATTGTCAGCTTTGTGCTCGACGCTGGAAGCGACTCTGCTTTCTACTCCTTTATCATATGTTACCGGACTAGAAGAGCAGGGAGTCAAGGGTGCAGCCAGACTTAAGAAACTGAAGCAGAACCCAGATCGTCCAATTTCGGCAATCCTTTGCCTGAACACCATCGCCAATACAGTCGGTGCGTCTATCGTGGGATCACTCGTATATGAGGTATACGGTGATGTGCTTGTAGGAGCATTCTCTACAATCTTCACGTTAGCTATTCTGATCTTTTCGGAAATCATACCTAAGACTATCGGCGCAAGCTACTGGAGAAGCCTTGCAATCCCAGCTTCTGCAATCATAAACATGATGATTTTCATATCATTCCCACTCGTATGGGTGCTCGAGAAGCTGCAGAGACGTATTTCATCAAATTCAAACCAGGTCAGCGTCAGCAGGGAAGATATCTCAGCTATGGTCAGTGTAGCTACTGAGGAGGAGGTCATCGAGACTGAGGAGAAGAAGATGATCCAGAACCTTCTCAAGCTTGACGAAATGACGGCACACGAGATCATGACTCCAAGTACAGTAGTCGAGATGGCAGAAGGCCAGATGACTATCAAGGAGTTCTATGACTCTGACCTGACACACTCAAGAATCCTTGTATATGATGAGGAGAACGATGAATACGTGATAGGTTATGTTCTCAGGCAGACTGTGCTTGAAGAGATGGCAGAAGACAGATTTGCGACAACCATCCGTGAAATCAGCCGCCCGATCCTTACCTTCCCAGAGAATGAGCCAGTAGGCAATATCTGGGAGAAGTTCCTTGAGAAGAAGGAACATATCTCGGTAATCATCGATGAATACGGTACATTCCGAGGTATTGTGACCATGGAGGATGTAATCGAGACGATGCTCGGACAGGAGATAGTCGATGAGACTGACGAGGTGGTCGACATGCAGGAATATGCAAAGGAACAGTGGGAAAAGGCACAGAAGGATATGATAAAGGCTGAGTAATTTACTCAGCCTTTATCATTTTCAACCCCCGATATGCTAACGCATATCACCCCTAGGGGTATTTCGGTCCTACTCGGACCGGTCGTCGTGTTGTTTTCAACACGACTCTATATACTCCAGAAGTCTGTCAATTGCCTCAGTCTCAGGCACATGTCTTTCAAGAGGCTCTTTGCCTTTGTATATTGAAACCTTTCCGTTTCCTTCTCCAACATATCCCCAGTCAGCGTCGGCCATCTCTCCGGGACCGTTTACTATACATCCCATAACTGCGATGACCATTCCCTTAAGATGTGCTGTCCTGCGCTTAACCTCTTCAAAAGTTCCTTCAAGGTTATACATTGTTCTTCCACAGCCTGGACATGCGATATATTCTGGTCTGTAGAAGCGTCTGCGAGCTGCCTGCATGATCTCATCAACAAGGTAGGCTACGTATTCGCTTCCGTCAAGCACAATCTCTGATCCGGCCTCGTCTGTATAAGATCCTATGATCTCAAGCTCATCAAGCTCCTTGTCGAGAAGTCTCTTGCCGAAATCGCATGAGACATCGAGAAGAAGTCTTTCCTTAGACGGAGCATGATACTCTGCGATTGCTTTCTTGCCCTGGATTGTAATATTGGACATTGAAGAATAAAGTCTTCTACCGTAGCGGTCCGAAAGGTACTGAGCAACCGGTATCTCGTTTGCAGGGTTTTCAGTCAGCGAAACGCGGATCGTGTTTCCGATTCCTTCTGAAAGCAGGGCTGAAATACCGACTGCAGACTTGATTCTGCCGCTGTCTCCGTTGCCTGCTTCTGTTACGCCAAGATGGAGCGGGAATGCCATGTTCTTTTCGCGCATCTCATTGAACAGCAGACGATAAGCTTCTACCATAACAAAAGTGTTACTTGCTTTCAGAGATACTACAACGTTATAAAAGTCGTTGTCTGCGCACATTTCAAGCCATTCCATAACCGCTTCCTTCATAGCGAGCGGTGTGTTGCCATATAGATTTGTGATGCGATCGCCGAGGGAGCCGTGATTGAGACCGATTCTGATTGCAGTTCCGTGTTCTTTACATACTTCAACAAGTTTTGCGAACTGCTCCTTTGCTTTTTCATGGTCTTTATGGAAGTTGCCAGGATTGATTCTGACCTTTTCCACTACTTCCGCACATGCTATGGCTATATCAGATGAAAAGTGAACGTCTGCCACAAGTGGAGTGTCTATACACAATTCCCTGAGCTGTCTTCTGATCTCTCGAATGGAATCGACCTGGCCCATTGATGGAACAGTCAGCCTTATAAGCTGCGCTCCAGCTTTATATAGTTCTACGCATTGCGCAACTGACGCTTCGACGTCAGAAGTATGTGTATTGCACATTGTCTGGACAACTATAGGTTCGTCACCACCTATTATCACGTCACCAGCTTTTACTTCAATTGCATTCATTATTCATTATACTTTTTATAGACGATATCCTTTGCCATTTTTCTGATCTCGGCCTTGGTCTTTCCGGATCTCTTGGTGATATGGAAGTGGGTTCCGACTGATACTACGATATTCTGAGGGTATCCATACCTATAATAATACTCGCTATAATAGTCCGGTTCATAGAGGGACGATAGAGAGTGCTTGTATGATGCTTGGAAATGGATCTCGACAGGCTCGAACACCAGTGCGAATCCAACTCCACCCTTGATACCGTAATCCATGCGTCTGTCCGTATCTTTGAAGGAATATCTTAGCTCGTCTTTTACATTGCCGGTCTTTCCCGGAAACCTCTCTATACCAAGCCTGTAACCTCCGTAGCATCCGACTTGGGCCATGATCTTGAAGTTCCACATGTCGATATGGAACTGAAAAAGAAGGGGAACCTCAATTACATCCAATACAGCTTTTTCTGCACCTTCTATTCTATATATATAATCCTTGTCCTCATTATATTCGAACTGATATCCTTCCTTCGCATAGAAGATACCAGCCTGAAAACCGAAGAACGGCATGTAGCCGAACATCTTCTGATATGTCGTAAAGGTCACCCCGACATTGATAGGGGAGAACAACATATCCTGTTTCTGACTCGGATTCCACATCACCTGACTGAGTCCTGCGCCATATTGTATGCCTATCATCGAATAGTCGTTGATAAACAGTTTCTTCTTGACATCAATCGTGTCCAGCTGCTCGTCAGTGATGGAATCCACATTCAGCACCATCATTTCGTCAGTCATTACAGGCTGAGTAGTTTTAGATGGTGTCTGTGCCTGCGAATACGTGAAACAACACAGCAAGCCTGCTATTACATATATTACTTTCTTCATATTCATATCTACTCGAACATAGCCTGGACATCAAGATTCTGCTCGATCTCCATCATTTCCGGTATATCGATGAGGAATGTTCCGTCCTCAAGCTTGTAGAACATAACTTTCTCCGGCTGCTTTCTTTCCAGCAGGATACCTGTATCAACTATGCCGTTCCTATTAAGGTCCTCTGTAATCCTGATAGAGTATTTTCCCGACTTAAGATAAGGGAAGATCAGAGTCTGGTCACCTTCTACAATGTACTGTCTGAGCACCTTATCTCTCTTCTCATTCAGCAGGTCCACAATGTATTTATTATGTACGTTTGAAAGGTTAAGGAACAGCGTACTGAGCTTATCGTCATTAGGTAGAGTTACCTTAACTTCGGAGCTGTCATTGTAGAATCCGTTGATATCGCGGAATTTACGATGTGGCACCTTAAGGAAATATTCATATCCAGGCTGAAGTTTCTCAGTCGGAGTTACTACATATTTCCTGAGGTTGAGAGAATCCTGACGGATAGTGTAGGTTCCGATGCTTTCCTGTTGACGTGGATTGATCGAACGGAATACCAGTGAGTCAAATGCTGATTCAACAAGTGGGTAGGTGAACTCGATAGTAAATCCATATTGCTCAACCGTCTCCGGTTGAGCCTCCAGCTTAAAGACTGCGAGCGTGTCTTCTTTCTTAATATCCCTTGACGAACTCTTTCCTGCTGTCTTCTTAGGTCTGAGCAGTTTGATTTCTTCAGTGAACGGATTTAGCATTCCGAGGGAATCAGTCTTCATATATCTGACACTCAGGAACATGGTGTCAGGCTGTGGTTTAGGATCATTGACCCAGATCTCAAGGCTGTCCTGCATTATGTTGAACTGTGTTATCAGGTTCTCTGCAGGTACATCCTTTATCCAGATCGAATCGATCTGGGCATATGGAGCCATGAAAGTGATGTATGCTGTACGGTCACCGACGCGTTCCTTATTGACGATCATCTGCTTAGAAGGTTTCTCTCTGAAGATGTTGAGCTCGACTTCAGTCTCTCTTGCAAGACAATGCAGGGTATCCTTCATGTCGTATTTCTGGAGTTCAGGCAAGCTGTCGATAACATACTTGACCGGCTTGAAGATGGTGTCAATGAATGCAACCTTCTCAGTTTCAGGATCATACTTATTATTGTTGTTTTCGTCAATGATCGCATACATCCTATAGAGTGTGTCCTGGATGTTTCTGAGACAGAAGAATCCCCATTCGTCAGTCTTCACTGCAGCATCAGGTCTCTTCAAGAAGACTGCCGAGTCAGCGTGGTCCTTATATAGCATCACAGTCGCGCCTTTAAGCGGCTTCAATGAATTACAATCCTGTACGATTCCTGTAACCATCATGGTGTCAATCACATCACCTGTCGAGAACACCAAAGTAAATCCAGGGAACATGTTGCCCTCATTGTTGTCGCCGATAGCATTCGTGAGGTCAAGGGTGTATGTCTTGTTCGAGTCAAGGTCGCTCTCGAAATAAACGACCACGCCTTTTCCTTTGAGCTTGAATTTCGGTGCCTTCTCAAGAGGAGGGGACAGGAAGAGGCTCTTAGGATCCTTTACTGTCACATACTCGTCGAACATGATCTTGAGCTGAGTCTTGCTGACAGGAACCTGCGTCTGTCCCATTATTGGGTAGATCTCTGTAATGACCGGAGGAATCGTGTCCTTCGGTCCGCCGGTCGGAGGCGTTGTCGTATTCGCGCATGAATGCGAGAATATAGTCATTCCGAGAATTATTGATACCGGAATTATAGGGAAGAATCTGTTAAGAAACTTTTTCATTTACAATCTGTTTATAGGTCAGTCTTCACGACAGTGTCAATGCCCTTGATCTTGCGGAGACGCACGATATATCTCTCGAGCTCCTCAATATCATGTACATAAAGGTCTATGAATCCGTCAAATATTCCATCTTCTGCACCAAGGTTGAATCTTCTGATATTCACTCCGAGGACCTTCGAGGTAATCCTTGTGATATCGTTGATCATCCCCATTCTATCTGTACCTTTAAGCGATACGCGAGCGAGATAGGTGCTTCCTGAGTTCGCATCCTTGTCCCATTTTACTGCCACGATCTGGTCACCGAACTTCGCTGCAAGGTTATTGGCATTCGGACATGTGCGGGTATGTACTGTGATCACGCCGTCTGAATCCTTGAATCCGATCACGCTTTCTCCCATGATTGGAGTACAGCATGATGCAAGGATATATTTCTGGTTGCTGTCGGAGTTGGAAATCACGAAATACGACTCTCTGTTGATGCCGTGGTATTTCTTCAGCTTCTCTGAAAGTCCATCAAGGCTGATCTCTCCGTTACCGATCTTATAGTACATCTCCTCAGGCTTAGTATCGAAGATATCGAACTCTTCCATGAGGGACTTTATCACCTTGTCGGTCAATGTCTTGTCGATCTCCAAGAGAGCGACTTCGAGCATGTGCTTACCATGCTTTTCTGTTGTATGACGCTGAGTCTTAAGATATTCCAGAATAAACTTCCTGGCCTTTGATGTCTTTACGAACTGCAGCCACTCTCGCTTAGGGTTCTCGTTCTCCGCTGTAATGATCTCAACCTGATCTCCGGTCTTCAGTACATATGAAAGAGGAGCAAGCTTGAAGTTGACCTTTGCAGCAATCGCCTTGTTACCGATCTCAGAGTGGATAGCATAGGCAAAATCAAGCGCAGTAGCGCCCTTTTCAATGCTTCGCTGCTCACCCTTAGGTGTGAAGACCATGATATCAGTAGTGATAAGGTCATTATGGATCATGTCAAGAAGGTCAAGAGCGGTTACATCAGGGCTCACCAGGATATCCTTCACCTTCGTGATCCACTTGTCCATCTCGCTCTCGCTTTCGCTCACGACACCTTCTTTCTTGTATGCCCAGTGGGCCGCGATACCTTTCTCAGCGATCTCGTTCATCCTTTCGCTGCGTATCTGTACCTCTACCCAGATTCCAGCGTGGCTCATCAGCGTACAGTGCAGAGCCTCATATCCGTTGTTCTTAGGATGGTTGATCCAGTCGCGCACGCGGTCTTCCTTATATGGATATAAACCTGTGATTATCGAGAAGATATGGAAACACTGCGCACGCTCAGGCTCTTTTGACTTGTTTGAATCGAAAATGATACGTACAGCGTAAAGATCATAGATCTGGTCGAAGCTGACGCCCTTGGTGCGCATTTTCTTCCATATCGAATAAGGGGTTTTGACCCTTTTCTTGATTTCATATTCAAAGCCGGCTGCTTTGAGAGCTTCGTCGATAGGGGCGATGAACTCATTGATCTTCTTGTCCTTGTCGATCACGTTCCTGTTGATCTGCTCAGAGATCTGGTGGAATGCGTCAGGCTCCTTATATCTGAGCCAGATATCCTCCATCTCAGACTTGATGCTGTAAAGACCAAGTCTGTGGGCGAGAGGAATGAATACGAACATAGTCTCGCTGAGGATCTTATCTCTCTTGTGCTCAGGCATGAACTCGATGGTCCTGACATTGTGGAGACGGTCTGCGAGCTTGATGAGCACGACGCGCACGTCGTCATTGAGCGTGAGGAGAATGCGTTTGAAGTTCTCGGCCTGCATGCTCTTCTTTACTGCCTTGTCCTCATTGTCAAGCACTGTCTTGATCTTTGTCAGACCTTCCACGAGAGTAGCAACCTTGTCGCCGAAAAGACTTCTGAGGTCATCTACTGTATAGTCGGTGTCTTCCACCACATCATGCAGAAGGGCAGCGATGATGGACTTGTATCCCAGTCCGATATTGCTTACCACGATCTTTGCTACCGCTATAGGGTGGAGGATATATGGTTCACCGGAACGTCTTCTGACGCCCTTGTGAGCTTCATTCGCGAAGTCAAATGCCTTCTGGATCATGTCCAGTTCGGACTGATCTGGGCATCTCTTGCGTGCTGCCTCTTTCAGGTCAGCATATTCTCTTGCAATGACCTCGTAGTCATGCTGATTGAACTCTGAAATCTTTCCCATAGTTACTAATCTTCGAGATTATACGTGTCTACGTGCTGGAATGCATATGAGAGCTCGGCTCCCATGAGGATTATGTTCCAGCTGATGTTAAGCCATACCATAAAGAGCGGAATGGCAGCAAAGGTACCATATACGCCGTTCAGACGTGATACCAGGAGCTGAGTCTCGAGGTATAGGAACTGCATTCCCGTAAACGCTACCGCTGCAAATACCGCTGCTCTGAAAGCGACTCCATATTCTACTTTATACTTAGGTATGAATTTGTACATTGCAGAGAATGTCAGCGCTGCTACAATTATGAACAGCAGCCATGAAAGCACTTTCTTTATAAATGAAAATTCTTCAATATTCAGACCCATGTAGTCGAGGAGGTTCGTATAGACGAACGATCCGGAGAAGAGGACAAGGATCACGAAAGGGGAGAGGATGAGGATAAGAAGGTAATATGAGAGCCTTCTGACGAGACTTCTGTTGCTGTTTACCTTCCATACGTTGTTGAACGCCGACTCTACTCCTGCCATAAGTCTGTATATGATCCATAGGAAGAGGAAGGCATTGAAGAATCCCATCCATCCGCTCTGTGCTGTATCGATTATGTTCTGAGAGAAAGACAATACGGTGTCGATGACTCCTTGGTTGCTGCTGAAGTTCTCATACATGAATTCCTTCAGGAGACCATCAACGCCGAGACCACCAGTGATAGCGAACACAATTGCAAGGAAAGGCACCAATGCCATGACGCTCAGATAGCTGAGCGCAACTGCCTGGGGACCTATCTTTTGCTGTGCATAGGTCTTTGTGGTGATGATCGCCACCTTGACGTATTTGATGAAACGGGCTTTGGCTCTGGACAGTTCTTCCAATTCCAGGTCCCATATCTCTTCACTGAAGAATCTCTTCAGGTTGTTGGTCTTTCCCTTGAATCTTTTCATTATCCTAACTTTGCCATGAACCTTTCAGGATCGATGATATATCGCTGATGAGTGCCTTCGCCGAGAAGTCCTTTCTCGTCTTCAGCCTTTATATTGAACTCAAGTCTTCTTCCATCAACTTCAGTCAGTTCTGCAGTTATGGCAACCTCAGTGCCGACCTTGCATGCCCTTAAATGGCTGATGTTTACCTTTGTGCCTACGGTAGCATGTCCATGCTCCGCAGCAAGGCTGTATGCAGAAAGCTCCATGTGGCATATCATTGCCGGTGTGGCATAAACCGGCAGACCACCGGAACCCAGTACCTCAGCTGTCTCATTGTCTGCAACCACACGGTTCAATACAAACTTATCTCCTGCTTTCATATCGTATATCTGTTTAAAATAATGTTTCCTTAAATTCCACGTCTTCCCTGGCTCTCTCCACGTCATCCCCGACCTGATCGGGGATCTCCCCAAGAACCTCCTCCATAAACTCACTCTCACTGATAATCCTCACTCCAAGGCTCTCAGCCTTCTTCAATTTCTCAGGACCTGCCTTCTCTCCAGCCAACAGGAACGCAGTCTTTCCGCTGATACTTCCGCTGTTCTTGCCGCCATGCGCAGCTATAAGCGCCTTCATCTGGTCTCGAGATATGCTGAAGTTGCCTGAGATCACGATTGTCATGCCCTTCAATGTCTCAGACAACTGCTCTGCCTCCTTCTCAACCTCGAACCTCAGTCCTGCTGCCTTCAGACGCTCAATGGTATCAGTATTGACTCCATCGGCGAAATATGCCAGAACACTGTCCGCGATGACCTCTCCGATATCGTCCACTGCAAGCAGTTCCTCGCGTGTTGCAGCCGACATCGCATCAATGTTCTTGAAATGTCTGGCCATCGACTTGGCTGTCGTTTCACCTACGTGTCTGATTCCCAGTGCGAACAGAACTCTCTCGAACGGTGTCTTTTTAGAATCTTCCATGCTCTTGAGGAAACGCTCGGCTGCACGGTCCTTCCAGCCGTCGAGTCCAAGCAAGTGATCTTTTTCGAGTTCATAAAAGTCAGCTGGATTCCATACAAGCCCTTTATTGTAAAGCTGTTCGATCGTAGCATCACCGGCAATCACATTCATAGCCTTGCGGCTGAGGAAATGTACCAGTTTGCCCTTTATCTGGGTAGGGCAGCCGGACTGGTTAGGGCAGAATGCCTTTGCTTCCTGCTCGTCCCTCACGAGTGCTGCGCCACAGTCCGGGCACGTTTCCGGGAAATGTGGTAGTTCTGCATCAGAAGGTCTTTGAGAGAATTCCACTCCTGTAATCTTAGGAATGATCTCACCGCCTTTCTCAACATAAACGTAATCTCCGACATGGATATCCAGAAGTTCCATCTGGTCGGCATTATGCAGCGAGGCGCGTTTTACTATTGTTCCGCTTAGAAGGACAGGTTCAAGATTGGCAACCGGAGTCACAGCACCCGTACGTCCTACCTGGTAGTCAATGCTGTTAAGTCTTGTAAGGGCCTGCTCAGCCTTGAACTTGTACGCCACTGCCCAGCGAGGGAACTTGGCTGTATAGCCCAATTCCTCCTGATATTGTATCTGATTAACCTTTATAACGATACCGTCAGTTGCAAACGGAAGCGTCTTACGTTCTGTGTCCCAGTGTTTTATAAACTCTTCAATCTCTGCGATTGTAGAGCATATCCTTCTTTTGTCAGATACCGGTAAGCCCCACTCTGCAGCCTTGCTCAATGCCTGGTCATGTGTGCTGAAAGGCAGGTCTTCGCCAAGCATGTGGTAAAGAGTGCACTCCAGGCCGCGATTTGCTACCATGGGGCTGTCTATGAGCTTCAGCGAACCGGACGCAGCGTTGCGAGGATTCGCAAACGGCTGCTCCTCGTCGCGCTCACGCTCTTGATTGAGTCTGTCAAACGCAGCCCATGGCATGTAGATCTCACCTCTGATTTCAAACTCCTCTGGACAATCAGTGCCTGTCAGATTCTGTGGGATGTTTGTTATATGCTTTACATTTTCTGTAACATCATCACCGATAGTACCGTCACCGCGTGTAAGGGCTCTGGTCAGTTTGCCGTCTGTGTATGTAAGGCAAATCGCTGTACCGTCAAACTTGAGTTCACAACTGAACGAGAACGGAACCAATTCAGTCTCTTCTGCAGGTATTCCTTTAGCAGCTCTGTCAGCAAATGCCTGAACCTCTGAAATGTCATAAGTGTTTCCAAGGGAAAGCATAGGGTAGCGGTGGGGATAC
>JAEIGA010016197.1_pt1 | contig 11350 bp, 10 predicted proteins | sample 9270691 | NCBI WGS metagenome assembly JAEIGA01 (sample SAMN17057246, study PRJNA624740) | gut metagenome | biome: biome; isolation source: fecal sample | host: Bos grunniens | place: China: Xizang | collected 2019
ATAATGGAAAAGTAAAACAAATCACAAATTATCAATTCAAAAATGATTATGAAAAGAATAGGCAGATATCAAAATATGGCTATGCTGTACCAAAAGAAATTAAAGAGTACAACAGATTCGGATTATTAGAAAAAACGATAAAATTTGAATTGGATTACAATAATGATTATTGCTTTATTGAAGCTGATTCTATATGTTACGACACCAATCAAGAAAAAACACTAGAAGTTCATTACCAGGTCGGAACTAAAGTAAAAGAGATTTCTAATTTCAGCGAATTAATGTGTATTATTAATTCAGCAACACCCACAGATATAGAAATAATAAGAGAGCAAATTATGAACGATGAGTTTAATTTTGCAGACAACATACTAATAGTTGATACAACAAAATACAAATATGAATATCAAAACAATCTATTAATTTCAAAATCAACAACGGATAAGATTGCAAGCATAAATATTCAATATGAATATAACGAAGACCTATTATCAAGAACAATAGAAGTAACCAACAATAATGATACAATTACAACAGACTACATCTACAACAATGGCATTTTAACACAAAAAAATATAAAAAAACTCGAAAGTATTGAAAAATATGATTCAAAAGGAAGAATCGTATATTCAAATGATAATCTTTTTGAGCATTACTATGTTTATTACGATACAATCACTATATCAACACTGTTTCGTAAAGAAGATAAATATTTTGATGAAGATTATCATATTGCTCTAAAAAAAACGAACAAGGAGAATTTATTATTGTTTGAAGCCAATATATCACTTGCAAACAAAAAAAGGTATTATGAAGATGATGTTATGATTCTTATTGAGAAATATAAGGATAACATAATATTGGAAAATGATTTTATAAATGAAGTAGAAAAAATAATATCCAAAATACCTAATAATTACACAGAATTCAAAATTATATCTTATGACAATTATGATTTACACGGTAATCCATTAAAAAAACAATACAACAATATTGATTTTAGTTGGAGTTCATATAGATATGATGTAATTAAAGATGAAGAAATGAAAATCCACGAGGTCGTTATAAGTTATCACGAGTAGTGTAAACTTGAGGTCGTGAGCATTTCGACACCAGTTCTTGACACCAGTTCGCTAAATCAAGGATAGGATTTTGTGTTAAAGTGTTGATAATAAAGTTAAAATATTAAGCAATAATTTAACAGTTCTAGTCGAGTGGGAGTAATAAAAAAATGGAACCTCGCGGTTCCATTTTTTTATTACTCCTTCCGAGGGTTTCAATGAGTAATAGTCGCACGTAGCACAGCTGAAAGTTGTGCCGTGCGGGATACGGTTGCCGCAGGCAACGTTGAAACCCTCAATGGGATGGCCCCAAAGGGGACAACAGCAAAAAAGGCTCTTTTTTTGTTACTCCTTCCAAAGCAATTACAAGGCAAAATCGCACTTCTTTCTCCTTTCCTGCGATTAATTCAGAGGAAATCAAATATAAGTTTAAACACCTCTTGCCGATGCAATGGTTTTATTGTAGCTTTGCAGCAACACAATAACAAGACATTCCATTGACGAGGAAAAGTAACAAAAACAACGATTCCATCGGCAAAGAAAGAGCCTTGCAGCCAACAAGTTCGGCAAAAATGATGTTATAGTTTGAAAGTACCGGCAGAATCGGGTTTTTACACTTGAACAATGAAACGCATTGCAACCATACTTTTATTGCTGCTCCTGCCTGCACTTTATACAGGCAGCCAGGCAGCTACAGCCTTTGCCCACGATAAAGGCACAGAAAAAGTATGCATGCTCGATGACAAGTTAGGCGCAAACATCGACGAGCTTGCCAATATTCTGAGCAACTGCAGTTTCGAGCCGGTACAGGGCTGCTGTACATTTCAAGCGCGGAACAACGGGCACACAGTTACCAGATGCCCTCTCAAGGAGTACAAAAGCGCAACACTCTCCCCTACACTATACAAGCATAAAAGCACGATTCCATCGGGTGAGAAAAGCCAAAAGGCAGTAGCCGCTTCGCGACACACGCACGGCTATTACATCTATGCCTTGAGGCATATAATAATTTAGCTTTATCTAAAAACAAACGCAAGGCACCCTGCATTGCATACAACGCCCTGCATGCAGCCGGCATAGCAACCAAGTTGCTCATGCCACTATATGCCTTGTATCCATTTCTACATTAAAGACCCCAAACACTTTAAAGAGGATAAAACCTATTATAAACAGGTATAGCACGAGCTATACCAATCAAAAGAATATAATCATGAATACAGAGATAAACAAAGAGATACTTGAGAGAAACAACATAGCAGTCAAAAGCAGAATGACAGTATGGCCGTTTGCCCTACTGGCGGTTGCAGCAGCCGCATTCGGCATAGCATTCGCTCTCGACAACGCAAGCGAGGCGAAAATGCCGGTTCTTTTTGCAGCCATAATACTTACAATATTCGGCATAACAAAACTGTTCACCTTGCCAAAAGTGTTGTTCCACATCACAAGCGAGGAGACATTTACGGAAAACACTCTATACTTCGAAAGCGAAAAGAAGAACAGCGTACTTGCCATGCTTGAGAAAGGCGAGTTTACAAAACTGAAAAGCGAGGCAAAGGACAGGAACAGCATGCCAATAAAGGTAGAAATGTACGAAACCGCCTCAAGAAGCATTGTACTGTACCGCGTATATAACTTTATACCTTATACATATGAACCGGTTACCGATTATATTGTCTATAAAAAAGCATGTTAAGTTTTCTTTTTGGAAAATCTTTTAAGAAAATACAGAGATAAAAATTACCCATAGAAAAACCTCCTGTCATAAATTGGCCGGAGTTTTTTCTATACCTGAAAAGAACGAAATGCTGCATAAAGAAAAATTCTGCAATATTTGAAAACCGCTGCAAAGAAAAAATAATTTATACTTAACCAAAGCTGAAACTTTAACTACATTTTTATAACCTCAAAAAGTGCCTTATATATACCTTATTAATTATATGCCAATATCAGCGATAAAAAGGATAAATTACGGTGTATTTTAACATTATTTCACACTGCTGCTCAAAAAAACATATAAAAAGCATTGCCATGAATTATAAAAGCTATATCTTTGCAACAGAAATTAAGAATTAATCCAATTCTCTAACGCCGGATTAGAGAATGTTGAAACAATTTCCGGCAAAACAAAAAAAATCAAAAAACAATGAAAAAAGTATTTTTGACTCTTGCACTTGTATTGACAACAGTAGTAGCTAGTGCACAGTGGTATGTTGGTGGTGGTCTTGGTTTCTCTAAGACTGAGGATGCTGCTAAGAACAAGACAACAGCTTTCAACATCAACCCTGAGGTTGGTTACAAGCTCAACGACAAGTGGACACTCGGTGGTGTTCTTGGTTTTGAGATGGAGAAGGACGCTTACAAGATGTTTACAATCGCTCCTTACGCTCGTTACACAGTCCTTACTGCTGGTGATTTCTCAGTATTCGCTGACGCTAGCCTTGAGGTAGGTATCTACAAGCCAGAGGCAGGTGACAACACAACAGTTTGGGGTCTTGGTATCAAGCCAGGTGTTGCTTACAACATCGACGAGAACTGGTCTGTAGCTGCTCACGTAGGTTTCCTCGGTTATGAGGACTATGATGACCTTGGCAACTCTTGGGGTCTCAACCTCGACAACAACCTTTCATTCAGCCTCTACTACAACTTCTAATTCAAGAGGGTGATAAACAAAAAAAGGATGTGGTTTCCACATCCTTTTTTTGTTTTTATACAAACGCTGTACATTATATACTAAGGTGACACTGTTTTTTTATTTAATAATAAGCGGGTCGGCCAATATTACAGGCATCTGTTCATGACAAGTATGCAACCACATTTTCTACCGTAATTATACAAAGCAATTTTAACCAGCTTTTGCATTTCTTTTAAAAAACATACGTAAAGTTTTGGCAGTAAAGATAAAAGCTATATCTTTGCAACAGAAATTAAGAATTAATCCAATTCTCTAACGCCGGATTAGAGAATGTTGAAACAATTTCCGGCAAAACAAAAAATCAAAAAAACAATGAAAAAAGTATTTTTGACTCTTGCACTTGTATTGACAACAGTAGTAGCTAGTGCACAGTGGTACGTAGGTGGTGGTCTTGGTTTCTCTAAGTCTGAGGATGCATTGAAGAACAAGACAACAACTTTCAACCTTAAGCCAGAGGTAGGTTACAAGTTCAACGACAAGTGGGCAGTCGGAGGTAACATTCTTATCGATTGGACAAAGGATGTTCAGACACAGTACGGTATTGCTCCTTACGTTCGTTACACAGTTCTCACAGCCGGTGAGTTCTCTATCTACGCTGACGGTGTTGCTGAGTTCAGCATTGTAAAGCCAGAGGAGGGTGACAACGGTTCAATTTGGGGTATCGGTGTTCGTCCAGGTGTATCTTACAACATCGACGAGAACTGGACTGTAGCTGCTCACGTTGGTTTCCTCGGTTACTATGATGCTAAGGATTGCGTAATCAAGAACCTCAACAACTCTGAGAGCTTCTTCGGTTTCAACCTTGCAAACAATCTCTCACTCAGCCTCTACTACAACTTCTAATTTAGAGTTGACAGTAAAAATAAAAAAGGATGTGGAAACCACATCCTTTTTTATTTTATATACGATGTAATCATTGCATCGCACATTGCAAAACTGTAAATTTGCACAAGAAAAGCAAGCGACACTACACATGAAATACATTATACAGTTTGAGATAATAATAGCGATATCACTCATAGGAGAGCTGCTGAACCGCATTATACCGTTGCCAATACCTGCCAGCATATACGGCATGGCAATACTCTACATCGCACTGTGCACTGGAGCCATAAAGCTCTCATCGGTAAAGGAAACAGGCAAGTTCCTTATATACATAATGCCAATGATGTTTATTCCTGCGGCTGTAGGGCTCATTGAGACATGGGGAGCAATGCAGGAGTTCCTTACAGCTATTATCGTCATTTCATTAGCCTCTACAGTTCTTGTAATGGCTGCAGCAGGGCATATCACGCAAATTATCATCAAGCATAAGGGAAAGGAGGAGAAGAGATGAAAGAACTGCTTCAAGACTCGCTTTTCTTCGGGGTAGGAATAAGCGTAGGAACATTCCTGCTTGGAACTCTCATAAAAAAGAAATGGAACTTTTTCCTATTCAATCCCCTACTGCTCTCCATAACCGCAACAATAGCGACACTCCTTATAATAGGAATCGATTACCAGCACTACAACAACGGTGCAAAATACCTGAGCTACATGCTCACACCGGCAACAGTAGCCCTGGCAATTCCGTTATATGAGCAGACCATGCTTCTGAAGAAGAACTTCACCGCTATTATTGTAGGAATTGCATCGGGTGTGCTCATGAGCTTTGTATCGATATTTGCAATGGCCTTGCTGTTCAGATTAGGACATACAGAGTATGTAACCCTTCTACCGAAATCCATTACAACTGCTATAGGAATAAGCCTCTCGCAGGAACTGCAAGGTTATATAGCAATCACGGTGACTGCAATAATAATGACCGGCTTGCTCGGAAACATTGCCGGAGGAATTATCTGCCGCATATTGGGTATAAAGCACCCTATCGCCAAAGGTATTGCAATTGGCACCGCATCGCATGTTATGGGAACAGCTAAAGCCATGGAAATAGGCGAGATTGAAGGTGCAATGAGCAGTCTTTCGATTGCTGTTGCCGGGTGCATGACTGTGGGAGCTGCAATATTCTTCGAAGGACTGATATAGAACTTGTTTGCAAATGTTTGATAACACAAAAATTATCACTAATTTAGCAGACACAACCAATACCGACCGGTTATGAAGATTGCTGTAGATTTTGACGGAACAATAGTTGAACACGAATACCCTAAGATTGGCAAGGAGCTTCCATTTGCCACGCAAACGCTCAAACTGCTCATAAACAAGCATAATCACCAACTCATACTGTGGACAGTCAGGAAAGGGAAATTGCTCCAGGAGGCGGTTGACTGGTGCAAGGAACGTGGTATCGAGTTCTATGCAGTAAACAAGAACTTCCCCGAAGAGGAACTTGACAATAATGGCGGATATTGCAAAATTGACGCAGAGCTGTTCATTGATGACCGCAACATGGGCGGGTTGCCGGACTGGGGAGACATATACAAGATGATTATAGAAGGAAAAAGCTGGAAGGATATTTACTCCACAACTGCCGACAACAATGAAAGAACCAGGAAGAAGAAAAAAGGTTGGTTCTGGTAAAAAAAAGCTGAAGTGCATTTCTTCTTAATAATCAATGCCTTTCCGAAACAAGCTACAAAATAATTAAAAAAGTTGTAAAAAAACTGCAGAAAAGATTTGCAGAGTTAAAATAAAATAGTACCTTTGCAACGCGTTAAGGCAATGCGCTGTTAGCTCAGTTGGTAGAGCAATTGACTCTTAATCAATGGGTCCAGGGTTCGAGTCCCTGACGGCGTACAAAACGGAGAAAGATAACTTTCTCCGTTTTATTTTTATATCCACACAAAAAGAATAGCATACGGTTTCACGTATGCTATCCAAAAACAATATGAGTACTTTTTATCTTGCGATAATCAAGTAATAGTTCTTCTTGCCCTTCTGAACAAGAATGTATTTGTCATTAAGCAGGTTTTCTGCATTTATAACCTGGTCAAAAGCGGCAAGCTTCTCCTTGTTGACAGAAACACCGCCACCCTGCACAAGCTTGCGCATCTCGCCCTTAGAAGCGAATATCGCCGCCATGTCGGTTGTGAGGTCAACAGCTTTAACACCCTCTGCGAGGGCCTCGCGTGAAACCTCAAACTGAGGAACACCGTCGAATACAGCAAGGAGAGTATCCTCATCGAGCGAACGGAGAGCCTCTGTCGATGCATTGCCGAACAGAATGCCCGATGCCTCTACCGCCTTGTTGTACTCCTCCTCGCCATGAACAAGAAGAGTCACCTCCTTGGCAAGACGCTTCTGCAACAGGCGCATGTGAGGAGCCTGGGCATGCTCTGCAACAAGAGCCTCTATCTCCTCACGGCAGATAGATGTGAATATCTTTATGTACTTCTCGGCATCCTCATCGCTCACATTGAGCCAGAACTGGTAGAAACGGTAAGGTGATGTATAACGCTTGTCAAGCCATATATTGCCCTGCTCTGTCTTACCGAACTTCTTGCCGTCGGCCTTTGTAATGAGAGGACATGTGAGAGCAAACACCTCATTGCCCGACATCTTGCGTATCATCTCAGTACCGGTTGTAATGTTGCCCCACTGGTCGGCACCTCCTAACTGAAGCTTGCAACCGTGAGTCTCATTCAGGTGCACATAGTCGTAGCCCTGAAGCAACTGATAGGTAAACTCGGTGAAAGACATGCCGTCGGTACCGGCTTCGCCTGAGAGACGGCGTTTTACAGAGTCCTTGGACATCATGTAGTTTACTGTTATCATCTTGCCAACATTGCGGATGAAATCAAGGAATGAGAACTCCTTCATCCAATCGTAATTATTCACAAGGATTGCAGCATTCGGAGCATCACTCTCAAAGTCGAGGAAGCGTGCAAGCTGCTTCTTCAGTGCCTCCTGGTTATGACGCAGCTTCTCCTCATCGATGAGCACACGTTCCTTTGACTTGCCCGAAGGGTCACCTATCATACCTGTAGCACCGCCGATAAGAGCTATAGGCTTGTGGCCGCATAGCTGGAAATGGCGGAGCATCATAACTCCGACAAGGTGGCCGATGTGAAGTGAATCGGCAGTCGGGTCAATACCCAAGTACGCACTTGTCAGTTCCTTTTGCAACTGTTCTTCTGTTCCGGGGGTCATATCCTGAATCATGCCCCTCCATTTAAGTTCCTGTACAAAATTCATAATTCAATATTTATTGTTGACACATATTCAAAAATCACAGACGGTATAGCTGCGACGGTGTTGTACGCTTAAGCACATTGAGCTGAACGTCCTTTCCGGCAATTATTCCATACTCGCCGAACTCCATTGTAACCGCCTTGTATGCCAATTCGGGATGATTGTTCTCCTCGCTCAAATGGCATAGCCATATATACTTCAGATGCCCATTGAAATGGGAAGCAAGATACTTTGCTGTAACCTGGTTGCTGAGATGCCCTCTCGGACCCGACACACGTACCTTAAGGAATTCCGGATAACGGCCCATTGCAAGCATCTGCTCTTCGTAGTTGGATTCAATTACAAGATAGTTAGCCTGGTCGATATAAGATGAAGCGACATCGGTTATCTCACCCAAATCTGTCGCAATACAGAACTTCTTGTCTCCAACTTCAATGAAGTAGCCTACATTGTCGCTGCCGTCATGCGGTACCTCAAAAGGAGTTATCTCAAAATCACGGAACACGATTTTCTCCTCTTTCTCTACATAACGCACATACATAGGCTCAATAGGCTTCGATATGCAGAAGTTCCTGTTAATGCCCTCGAGCACTTCCTTTGTTGCATATACCGGTATATTAGCCTTTGAAGATATCACTCCAAGCGACTTGATATGGTCGGCATGATCGTGAGTAACGAACATTGCACAGATGCTTTCAAAGGGTATGCCTTCTTTCTTGAGAGCATTCCTTATAGTCTTTGACGGTATTCCCGCATCTATAAGAATACCGTAGTCACCTACCCCTAGGTAGTAACTATTGCCGCAGCTTCCGCTGCCGATACTCATGAAACGAATCTCCATATAATATTTTTTATTCCTATCAAAATAAATTCTGCATCAGAACGGATAACCGATAGCAAAATGCAGTGCAAAATCGCGCCCGAAGTCCGGGTGCAGCAGCGGATACTTGTCATTGCCGCTGTATGCTGGATTTACAGCCTTCATGGCCCCGTCAAGACGGAATACGAACATATCAAGTTCTATTCTAAGGCCTAATCCGTATGAAAAGGCGAGGTCACGGTGAAAAGTCGAGATATCGAACTGACCGCCGGGCTGTTCATCGTAGGGACGCAAGGTCCATATATTTCCGGCATCGACAAACAGAGCCGAGTGCAGTTTCCAGAACAGGTGTGTACGGAACTCCAGATTCAAATCTATTTTAAGGTCACCCGACTGGTTTATGAAATCGATGCTCTTGCCGCTGTTCCTGTAACGGCCAGGGCCCAGAGTCCTCACATTCCAACCTCGCATGCCATTGGCACCTCCTGCAAAATACCTTTTCTCGAAGGGCAGGATACGCGAGTTGCCATAAGGATATGCTATACCGAAACCCGCATGAAAAAGTATTGTATTACGGTCATTGAACTTATAGCGTGCAGTAAGGTCAAAATCTCCTTTTACATACTGGGCGTAAGCAAGGTCCTGTATCATATATTGCCCGTCACTGTTCTTCGTTCCGCCAAACAGGTTATTAAGCCCATACAACACATTTCCCGAACACTCCATGTGCATTCTGAACGAATAGGCATACGGATTGAACTGGTTCGACTTCTTCAATGAGGAGTTGTATGTATATGTATAACCGAACTTCGTTATAAGCAAGTTCTCGTAATTATATTTGAGTATAGAGTTACGGTTGGATATACTGTCAAGATACTCCTTCTTGAAAGTATCGGAAATCCAAGGAACATAGATATAGTTTATATCCAGCAGTTCTAACGTATTATGAGATTCAGCCCTCTTGCTCCACGTATAGCTCCATGAGCCGGAGAGGACATGACGGTCGAACTCCGGACGCTTCTGCGAATTGAACTTGAGGGAGAGCAAGGTCGAGGAAAGCAAGGAACGTCTCTTTTCCGGGATTATGACGGACGGGAAGCCGCCCAGCAGACGCAGGCTGGCCTCAGCACCATATTCAAAATAGTCTCCGCCTGAATAGCCGCTCAGGCCGGAAACGGCCTCATAGGCAGTAAAGAAACGTATAGACAATTGCTCAGAGCCCTTAAAAAGGTTCTTGTCGGAAAATGTTACGGCTGCCGCAGCTCCGAAGTCACCAGCCGTATTCGTACCTTCAAGTTCAAGGCCTACCGAACGGCGTTTGTTCCGGTCGTATATTATATAGCAGTCAAGCAAGTCGGTACCAGGACGCTCGACCATCCTTATTGTCGTGTATTTAAGAGATGTGAGATTGGCGAATGCATTATACGTTCTGTCAACATTGCTTTGGGAGAAAAGCTCACCATGATTTATATGTGTATTCTTTACCAGCACCGACGGACGGACAACAGGATCTTCCTCCGATATTATTATATGATTGCCATAATGCATAGTATCACACTCCGCCAGTATTGCATCATCAATCTGAAACCCTGTACCGGAGATGTAATATATCTGGCCTATCCGATATGTTCTATGAGGCTGCGGAGCTGCACCCTGGGAGTGGATAAACATTCCGACATTCATTGTAAGACGGACATTGTTCGAATGATGAGCAGTATCTGCCACATATGTTATATACTCCTTCTGGAAGCGGTAATACCCCATATCCTTAAGCAACGATGCAATCCTGCGTCGTTCTGTCTCAAGGTTATCGACACTGAACGGCATGCCTGGACGCAAGGAGGATTCTGAGGAATTGGAAAGTATAATGGACTTCAGCGTGCTGTCCCCGGTCTCTATTTCAATGCTTTCAACGTAATATCTTTCACGCTCGTGCAAATAATAAAAGGCCTCGGCACGTTTCTTTTTTTCATTCTTCTCACATTCGAAATCCACTGTCGCATGAAGATAACCGTCATTAACCAGCATCTGCTGTATATTGGCTCTGCTTTTCTCGGAGAGCTCAGTACTGAATATCACAGGAGCTTCACCAAGCCTTTGAAGAACCTTGTTTCTCCACTTTGTTGTGTCGTTGCCCGAAAGGGAGTATGTATGCAAAGGGACTTTTACAAGATTAAACCACTTTGCATTGGGCTTTTGGCGTACATACCCTTTAGCCTTGACTTCATTGCTACGATTTGTTGTGGATATAATATTGACATCATCGAGAAGATACTCACCCTCAGGAATGAATTTCTTCACCGAGCATGAGAGCAGCATGGCTATGCATACAAGAAGATATGTTATGTTTCTCAATGACATCAATATACCCGATTTAAAAGAAGTTGAGACCAGCTTCTAAAATATTCTTGCAAATATACGAAAAAAGTGAAAGATTTAAGGTAGATTTGCAGCACTTTAACGAACCTGTTTATACAATTATGCTAAGCAAAGCCCTATTGAAGCAGATAACATCACTGGAATTGAAGAAGTACCGCAAAGAGAGCGGGCTGTTCATTGCCGAAGGAGGCAAGACCGTAACCGATCTGTTGGCAGCCGGAATAGCGGCAGAGAAGATTCTTGCTACACGGGCCTGGCTTGATTGCA
>JAEIGA010016198.1_pt1 | contig 11350 bp, 20 predicted proteins | sample 9270691 | NCBI WGS metagenome assembly JAEIGA01 (sample SAMN17057246, study PRJNA624740) | gut metagenome | biome: biome; isolation source: fecal sample | host: Bos grunniens | place: China: Xizang | collected 2019
AGTACGACGAGTCCTGCCATTGCCTGGAACAGCAGGAAAAGAAGCAAGGCCAGAAGAGGGCGCTTGAGAATGACAAGGAATCTGTTCATGATAGGTTGACTATTAAGTCCTCTCGGTGGAGGCACGGGCATATCTGCCCACTATGTACAGAGTACAAAAGTAACCATTTATCCATAAAAACGCAAAGATTTCTTGTACGGCTTTCAGGAATTGCTTACTTTTGTCCTCATAATGCAGACACAGGATACCATAACCAGCGCACAGAACCCCAAGATAAAGGCTCTGTTGCAACTTCAGCAGAAATCGGCTTGCCGCAGAGAACAGGGACTTTTTGTCGTTGAAGGCAGAAGGGAACTCATGCACTGCCTGTCCAAGGGATACCAGGCAGATACCTTGTTTATCTGCACCGAGATATTGAAGGCTGAGCAGGAGTATGACAACCTTCTTGCCGCCATGCCTTCTTGCAAGTGCATATATGTTTCACCCAATGTATATGACCGTATAGCCTACCGCGGCGGCACGGAAGGCGTTGTTGCCACCATACGCATGAAGGAGCATGGCCTGGACACTTTGCCTGCTTCCCCTGAAGGTCATGCCCCTCTCTACGTGGTACTGGAAAGTGTGGAGAAACCTGGCAATCTCGGGGCCATCCTGCGCAGTGCTGATGCAGCAGGGGTGGATGCCGTGATTGTGTGCGATCCGTTGACCGACCTATATAACCCTAACCTAATACGTTCCTCTTTGGGCGGTATCTTCTCTGTACCCACCATAGCATGCACCAGTAAGGAATGTATACAGCATTTCAAGTCAAATGGCATACGCATCCTCACGGCACAGTTGCAGGATTCGTCGCTTTACTACGATACGGACATGACCGTGCCCACTGCCATAGTCATGGGAACGGAAGCCACAGGACTTACCACTCAATGGCGTGATGCTGCCGATGCACATATACGCATCCCCATGCTTGGAATTTTAGATTCTCTCAATGTTTCCGTATCTGCCGCCATACTGATGTTCGAGGCGGTAAGACAGAGGAGGATAACGGTGAGCGGTGAGTGGTGAGCGGTGAGCGGTTAACTCGGAATACTTAAACCCAAATCGTATGAAAAAATATCTGCTGTTTATATTCTTAGCATTCCACATCTTTGCATCTGCACACAATGCTGCGGATACGCTGTTTGTCGTAGAGTCTTTTACTTTTGAGGGAAAGGACGGTTTGAAGATGGAAGGAGCTTTGACGTTGCCCAAGAATCTTACCGAGCAAACTAAGATAGCCATTCTTGTGGCTCCACCTTTTGCCATGGACAAAAACTACGGAGGAATGTTCGTGAGCTTGGCAGAGCGACTCGGTAAGCATGGCATTGCCACATTCCGCTTCAATAACCGAGCCCTCACCGATACTGCTATGGTGGCAGCCAATGAAAGGGTTACTATGTATGACCATGCCGATGACGTACATTATGCCATAAGTGCCATAATGAAGGATAAGCGTTTTGCGAAAAATCCCATAGGTTTAATCGGGCATAGCGAAGGAGGATGCTGCTCTATCATAGAGACCTCGCGCAACAAGGATATTGATTTCCTGGTTACATTGTCCACCTGCGGAATAGACGGGGCTGACTTCTGCTATTGGCAGAATACCATGCGCTTCAGCTATCCTAATGACTTCCCCACCGATGCACGCAACATGGTTGTTAGAGATATCTACGAAAGAACACAGATTGTAAAAAGGCTGAACGACAAGCGGGAGATAGAAAAGGCCCTGATGCATCAGATAAGCGAAAGTGCAGTTAGGATGGGAGTGCAGTACACAGAAGAACAGGTAAATAAATTCCTAAAGGAATGGTCCGTTCCCAGGACCATTGCGTTTGTTAAATACAATCCGGACGCTTATCTTTCCAAGATTGCTTGTCCTGTACTTGCTGCGCATGGCACTGCTGACGGCATGGTGGAATGGAAGACGCATCTGGATGGTATAGAGAAGTCATTCTTCAAAAGCGGCAAGACCAACTATAGGATAATGACCTTTAAGGACACCGACCACTCATATCAGTATGCACAAACAGTTGTTCCGTTCTTTATTCCCGTGAACCGCAGCAAACCGGAATTTGTGGAGGAGAACTGGGACAAAATAGCAGGATGGATTATAAACGATTATAGATAGTCCCACCAAATAAGGTCATGTTTTAATAGAAAAAGAAAGCGGAGAGGGTTGAAAAACTCTCTCCGCTTCAGTACCCCTTGACGTTCTATTTTCGAACGAATTTCTAAGAGACTTATCTCGCCTTTGGGAATTAAGAACCATTGTTCCCGACCCATCTAATCCCACATTAGTAATGCTATAATAGTGGTTTGGAGGTATTTTCAACACCTTGGAAAAGGAGTGTATTCTGTTAATTAAATCGGGATACACCCCTCCCTACACTCCCACAATTCAATAAGTTGCTGTCGTCAGCGCTATTAATTTTATGCCTTTAGTGGTAGGTATAATAGGCATACACCTGTTGCTTCCAATAATTTTACTTGATTTTTTACCGTATTCAAGTATCATCTTAATAAACATATCAGTTTTTTTAATCTTACTGATATTTATGATTGAACAATAATAATTTCCTGAAAAATGAATATAATATGGAAAAGAATTTTAAAAGAAAGTATCGTGAGCGTGATGAAATCACGAAATTGAAGATTAGCAACTCGCTTCGCAATCGCAAAAAGAGTGCATCACATTGCCAAGCTATATCACAGGGCTTGAAAAACTATTGGGAGGGTGTTCCTTCGCAGAATAATGCAGAAGGTAACACTCAGAACAATGGCTAACAAGGATTTAGGACGTACAATTATTGACGAATTAAGACTCTGCTATACCGCTGAGTCATCCCTCCTTGACGAATTGTCAAGTATAGAGTTTGGCGATTGGAAGAACTACGGAGATTTCTCTCTGTTTCGTGTTGTTAGTCGCCATTTTCAATATGCTTATGAAGTATTGTATTGCTCAACATTTGAGACTCGCATAAAAGTTGCAACTCTCCGTTTTGGTCATTATGGTGGGCAAGAACAAGCCTCATATGTTTACTACCGAGTTGAGAATGAAGTGTTGTATGACCAAAAACTATTGATTTCGACACTAATTTTGCCGGATTTGGTTGAAATGACTTTTCAGCATATCACATCAATAGATTTAGCTCGTGATTTCAAATTTAATGTCGTGCAACGTATTAGAAAGACAGCCAAAGATGATGTAATAAAAGTGATTGTAAATGGCAAAGCCATAGATAAGGAAAAAGATGTAGCGGAGGGGATGTTTGTATTTTCTTTGAATTTCAAGAAATTAAGTAACCCTACGATAGCAGTCAAACAAGCAAAGGCAGTGAAAGACAAAACCAAAGGGCTTACCTTATGCGGTTATAATAAGAACAAAGAGATTGAAACTGCCTCGCACAAATCGTATATTAAAGACTTCTACGGCAATCCTAAATCATTGCATAGGCTGGAAATCCATCAGAACAACGAAGAGATTAAAGACTTTTGCAAAAGCAATGGCATTGTACAGGATGTGAATCTTATCTTTAATCAAGACTTCTTGGACAATATGTATGATGCCCATTTGTCATCGTTACTCAGGTTTACCAAGGGTAGGACTAAACTTGAATGGCGAGAAATCCTGCAATGACAAGGTATGATAACAACACTCCCTACGACTGCACCCTTGCAGGCGAAAAGCAGGGTAGCCAAGAGCAATTCGGCAGGGGTGCAACCCCTCTGAGATTTGCAAAAAACAAAAAAACATCATGACTTTGAAGTTAATGCTAACAGCATCAATCATACATATTACTTTGATGTTATATAACAACGATGAGGCTTTCCGTAATAGAGAGCCTCATCATTTTGTAACATAGCCGTTTTGTACTATTTTTATGTTAAGAGAGTAGTGTCACGGTGTGACATTCTTGTTCTTTTAGGTATAAATCACTTTCTCCACCTATGGTCACATTTCTCGCATTTGTAATAATTGGTGCTATAATCTTTGGAGAATAATATTGAATTCCATTCTCCGCATTTAGGACAAACAGGAATCTGCATAGAGGCAAATCTCATTGCAGCTATCATAAAACCAAACATGGCAATACAATAATAAGTCATATTAGACATAAAATATTCATTAGCGCCAGGTTCGTCTAAATAATCCCATGACTCACGCATTTCTACAAAAAGGGTTAAAGATAAGAAGATAATAACAATATTTACCACCAACATACTTATCAATGAAGTCTTTTTGTCAAGATTACGAGATATGATATTTGAGACAATTAGCATGACAAAAGGGGTGAAAATATACAAAAGTGCGTTGTGCCACAAATAAATACAAGTTAGAATAGCGGTATGTGCGCCTATAATTAATGCAAGGAAAATGCCAGGCCAAGGAGAATCCATTATGCTATCAAGCACCCCTTTAGAGGCAGTGATTTTACTCTCCTCGACGATTTTACCTTTTATTGACTTTGGCGGTGTTGATTTAGTGAGTTTGAACCATTTTATGAAAATATCCTCCGTGTCATAATCCTCCCAGTCCCAATGTTTCCACATTTCATTGTATATTTTATACGATACAGGAAGATTGATTGTTTCACCATTAAGTCGTTTTATTGGGATATATGATTCCTTTTTTGACTCATTTTTTTCCCCAATAGATTTAACTTCTTCTATAATGCAATCGTTCCCATTGGAATTATGGAAAATCCCCAATAAACAAGTGTTGTCTTTGTAAAAAGCATAGATATCACCACAAACTTCTACAGCATAATCATAATCAATTATCTCTCCTCGTAGATTTTTAAACTCTATAGGTTTCCCTAAATCGCTGATGGGAGAAGTTTTTACCTTGCGGAGTATATGCTCAGGACTTTCTTTATCCCGAACATGTCCATATTTGTCAAATTCTTCTCCAGTTTCAAGATTGAAATAATGATTGCATATGACTTCTTCGCGTGTTATAGCTTTCCTATGTTTAAATTCTTCGTATGTTTCATCCCAATATAGAGAACCTTCCCTGAGTGTTTTTGTATGCGACTCTCCTAATTCTACGATGTTTCTATATATCTCACCTATTTCAAAGTCGCCTAATGGATAAACTAAATCTCCATTTAGGTTTACAAGTCCATATTGGTTTCCAATAGAAACTTTTAATAATCTGTCATTCGCAGGTTCTACTTTGTGAAATATAGATATATTTTCTGCATATTGTCGTGGCGTAACAGTCCTTTTTTGCGGAAAACGTTCCGTAGAAGCAACCGCTCCTTCTTTTAAAGTAACTTTCGCTCCACAAAACTGACATTTATTTCCAATTTCGCCTACTAATCCGCAATTGGAACAAGGAGTGAATTGTTTTTCCATAATTAAATGCTTTTAGATTCAACAATAAATTTTTTAAGCTCCTTCATCGTTTTTAAGAAGATATTGCTTATTGCTGCCTTTCCTGCCATGATGCTGCAAGGATGCCATACATCATCCTCTTAGGACATCGAAAATACTTTCTGATATGTCTTGTCAACTACATATGACGATGCAAATATAGGAGCAGTTTTTCAAACATAAAACACTTTTGTAGTAGTTGTAGTAATAGTATGGGAAAATACTATATATAATAATATGCAGAAATGGTTCGTTTTGTTTTTTTACTCTTTCCCTGCCTCATATGTTGGATAACTGCTAAAATCCATAGTTGCACAGATTTAATAAATTTCTTTTACAATGTCATTAATCATCCCTTTTGCTTTCCCAAAATCAATAGTTCCTGATTCTGATTTAACCGATAGTTTTGTTTCATTATGATCAAATTCTTCAAAAATAATTTCAAAGTCTATTGGATAGGAAAACAGACTTGTCCCCTTTGTAAAAAGCAATTTTTCAAATCTTTCTGCTTCGGTTAGTTTAAGGCTGTTGCTTTTCTTTACATAGGAAAGCATCCTTTCGAATGCCTCCTCTTTGGGGTGCTTCACTGAAATCTCAAACTCGCTGTTAAAACTAAAAAATCCCATAACATGATTTTTTGTACACCTCAGTTCCTAAGAATGTGTTTATATATAAGAAAGCGTGGAACTGTATGCCACGTCTTAAAGTGAAGGTGCTAGGAAAACCTTTGTGTACAGATGTGGGAATAACAGCCCCACGCAATGCGTGGAGACCATTATATCGCCTCTTGTACACGGTGATTAGTTTCCTAGGCTTTTCACTTACAAGAAGAAGACATAACGCCTCTATATTATTTTCAAATGTCTTGGATAGAGTTTATTCTCATCCAAGCGCAAAGATATGAAAAAGAACACAATTAAAATCTTTATAAAAGAAAATAATTGCAGACATGGGTATTAATTATTGTTTTTTACAACAGTTCATAGCTTTTCAAAGGCACAAATTATTTGTTCTCATTGTCAGTAATGACTTTGCAACTGCTATACTGCACAAATTATTGTCCTTTGCTTGTTTAAGTCAAGATAAACTTAATAGTCCTTGTTGTTGCTAATCCATCTAAGTTCTGTTGCTCCCTTATACCCTTTTTGCCAAATATACCAACCATAAATTTCTAAGTTAGCACCTGCATCACTGTATTTCTTAAAGTCTGCATTCTTTGCGATACAGATTCGTTCCTGATAAACATAAACACGTGCAGGAGGATACTTCTTATAAAGTTTATTGTACCTGCTGCGACTTGAAAGGTACCTTAATGGCATTAACAGTGCAACCTTATCTTTACAGATATCAAGACATCTGAGAACAAGGGTGATTACATCGTCATACGGAGGGTTGGTTATGATATCATACTTCCTCTTTGGAAACTCAGTATGATAGAAGTCTCCAACCTGTCCGTACCCTCTGTCAACGATGTCATAACTGACTACATTATGTCCGTTCTGTTTAATAACCTCAGACATTGTACCAACACCACAAAACGGTTCAAGAATATCCTTGCAGAAGTCTTCCTCCCTCAGAATATCAGAAGTACAGGATGGATGAGTTGCATAGAAATTATTGAGTTGTCTAAGTTTTCGTTTTTGCGTCTTTTCGCTATCAAAATCCGAAAACTCCTTTTCTGTTGATATATACTCCCAATATTGATAGATTGTCGATAGACTATGCCCTGTCTTCTTATGTAGTTCTGTCTTGGTAGCACTCGGATGTTTTTTCAGATACTTACGACAATCATCAATGATGTTTTGCTTCCTGTCAAACCGTCTGTCAAGATGATTCACCTTGATATAATAACGGATTGCTGCCTCAGTAACGCCATTGCGTTTGGCGTTCTCCCTCACCGTTAGAGAAGGATTGTATTGTATCTTACTTTCTCGCATTTACCCCCTAAAAGTTAGATTCGACATAGTTAAGCAACTCTGCATAACTTCCATGGGAAAGGTTTATACTTCCCTGTGGTGCTCCCTTCATGCCATTTTCCAACAAGTGCATAAGTGTAAGTTTATCAGAAGTAGTGCTTGATACTAATCTCATCTTTATGAAACGCTTGTATTGCTTTGACACCTCAAAATCCTCAGGATTAACCAAGAACTCTTTGTCTATGATATTCTCCTCCGAAAATGGTAAATCGTGTCCTTCCACAACACACTTATATTTTATACGGCACTCAGGGGTGGTTACGTAAATGTATATAATGTCTCCTGTTTGGAAGTTAAAGCATTGTCTCCAATACACGCAACCAAACTTATTTAAACATCCTGCTAAATCGTAGAATTTTGGATTTGCAGGAATCATCCACTTTTTAACTTCTGCTCTTGGTGGAGTATGGGTAGATGGTGTTTTATGATGTTTGCATTCTGTTTCTTCGCTTTCTCCGAACAGAGACACCTTATACGTCTCTTCAATCACAGCATCATCTATAACCTTCGCAACCTGCTTGGAAATTTCAAGTGCTTGTATGTTCCCACCAACTTATCGGCAATAGCCCAAATAAGGTTTGCCTTTTCCTGAATGTTGATGGTGGTTTGCTGTTGTAATTCTTCGATTGACATATTGCTTATAGAGTTATTCTTCGTGGTTTTCTAATATTCGTATACAGCCTCGATGAAATCCATTATATCATCTACTAAATGGTTTTTATGGTGACTTTGAGGTGCATCTGATTGGTTGTACTTTACGAAATCGAAAGGCATAAACTCAATAACACCGTTGCCTTTGCATAGTGTGAGGCTAAATCTCTTGTAGTCGGAGTCGTAGGTAAGTGTAAAAACCTCGTTAATTCCATACCTCATCATTATAGCCCCATTTTCGGCATTGTTAATGGACTTGTAGTAGAACGCTTCAATATTCTCTTTAAGGTTCTCTCCTCTTGTACATGATGGAATCTGAACAATGCCATTAACCTTATCAATAAGGGTTACAAATTGTTCTCTACTTTTGATTGGATAGATTTCAGAATCTACCTCTACATATCCATTTATAGAAGAAGCAACCTCTACCTTCTTTTCAAATAGCAAATCATTAAAATCAACTCCTAATGCATCGGCAATTTCTTGAATCTTGTCGATGTTACGTGTTTCCAAAAGCAAATTTACGTTCTGCTTTTTGATACCAAGCATTTCGGCAAATGCAGTCTTAGTAATTTTCTTTTCGTGGAGTATTTTCTCAATTTGTAATTTCACCATATTACTCATTTTTTCCATTATAATAGCAAAGGTATTATTTATAATTCAATTTTCCCTCAAATGTAATAGAAAAATTTTACATCGTAATGAAAAAATATTAAAAAATATTTGGTGGTGTAATAAATTTACATTACTTTTGCATCAGAAAACAAGAAAACAACGAAAATCAAAGATATGAAAGCAGAAGTTGGTAAATATTATTTTGGACGCCATAGAAGATGTTTCGGTATATGGATGTACGATTTTGTTAGCGAAACTGGTTCATCTGCTCGATTCATCAAGGATGTGTTTTCGTACGAAGAGGCAGTTAGAGAAGTTTACCGACTCAATGGTTGGGGTGAGCCAAAACAGATTCGCAGAAGTTTTTAAGAATAGTATAACTAATAATATAATCAGTATATGAAAGCAATAGTAGCATTGGAGAACAAAGCATTGAAAAGAGCGTTGGTTATCAATTCTCGCATCGAGAACCCATTTATGACAGGCGTGATTATGGAGCGTATATCTGAGCTCAAAAGACGTATGCAGAAAGAGGTTGTAGAGATAGAATTTCGTAAAAAAGATGGTTCTATCACCCGTCGATTTGCTACTACTATGGGCTCGTTGGCAAAACAACACATCAACGGCAGAGGCATTTCAGGTGACGATAGAAATGTTGTGACTTTTTGGGATTGTGAACGTTCCGCTTGGCGATGCTTTCAGGTTCAATCACTCGTAAAGGTTTACTAAGATATGGCTAACTACATCTATACAATTCTAATATCCAAGTTGATGGTGATTTTGAGTTGGGGCTTTAACAGCCCCATCGCCATCACAAACGGCTTGCGCTTTAAGGTGCAGGGGTTCAAATTTACATGGCACTGTTGAGGTTATCTACAACGAAGGAGCTGACTTATTCAATGTCCATTTGAGCAATGGTACTGTCGTGGCGGACGTGTACGTAGACTCTCTTGTTGGGGTTATTGACGGCTTGGTTGAGCGCACAGATAACTACGAAGAGAGAGTTAAGAAAGAGTATGGACTTATCAATAATAGATAAAGGTATGAAGAAGGTTGTTTTGTTATTGCGAGTTTCGACAAACTCTCAGGATTACGAATATCAGCGTAATACTTTGACTGATATATGCAATCGCAATGGATGGGAGATAATACATACCGTAGAAAATAAGGTGTCTGGGGCTAAAAAGAGCGAGGAGCGAGAAGAGATTGTCGAGCTACTTGATTATGTCAAGAACAATGATGTTGATATTGTAGTGGCAACTGAGGTTAGCCGATTAGGGCGTGATACCTTGGAAGCCTTGAAGATAATTGAAATCCTCAACGAGAACAAGGTTAAATTATACTTTGCGAACTATGGCATTGAGACATTATTACCTGATGGCACGGTGAATCCAATAGCACGTCTGATACTTACCATCTGTCTTGAAATCTCGGCTTACGAGCGAAATCTCATTAAGTATCGCATGAAAGCAGGCTACGAGGACTACCTTAAAAAGCGCAAGGAAAATCCTGAACTCCGCCTTGGGCGACAAGGCTACAAGAAGGATGAACAGTCGTACAGGGAGGATTACGCACAGGAACTTTCGCTGTTGAGAAAAGGCATCAGCCTACGCAATATTCAGAAGTTAACAGGCACATCAGTAGGCACATTGCAGAAAATTAAGAAATATCTATAACACATAATAAAATGAAAAAGATTGAAAATGGTCAGAAGAGCGTAGCGACCAGCGCATACAATGTCAATGAGACTATTGGTGAATTCATAAAAAATAAGAAGCATATAACCGATGATGGAGATTCGGTTTGCCTAAATGACTACTATATGGACTATCTCAATGAAGAGGATAAAGAGGTTTTTGAGATATTAACAGAATGTACCGATGGCTTTATTATAAGTGGTGAGTTTAACAAAGATGGCGATGTAGTTGTATTTGGAAATGAGTTTAGCTATTACACTTGCTATGATTACAATTACCCTGTTGTTGACGTATATAAACAGTTAATAGCCCAAATGTATACAAGCGTAACAGAGCACATGAAAAGTGTTAAAGAACAATATGTTGAAAATTCCGATTTCTGCAAGAGACATATGTTCAAAAACGAAGATTTTAGAATATGGACAACAGGGGATACATTAACTCATAATGCTCTTCTCTATTTTGCTGAGGACTACGGGATAGAAATAAAAGAGGGTTTTGATTATCATAGAGGAAGTTTTATTGATATTATCAGTATCAATGAATAGGTGTAGGTATCTTAAGTTTTGTTGAAGATATATGAATAGCAGTTAGGAAAAAATAATTCGCATATACAATGCAAGGGTTTTACGCTTATCCCTACCGTACAAGAAATCGCATAAGATAGGTGAAAAACAAATAACCCCAACAACTCAAAACAATGGTGTAAGGGGAGTGCCACGTGCACAAAATACTCAATGTTAATGCTGAGTATAGAAAGATGTAAAGATATTCTTAAATCACATGATTGTGATTTGACTAATGAAGAGATAAGACAGGTTAGAGAGTTCCTGTATCTATTCGCTGAAATTCAGATAAATGCAGAAAAAGAGTTATTAAAAGATGAAGAATGTAATACTATATTGTAGGGTCAGTTCAGACGAGCAAAAAACAAATACGTCACTTGAATTCCAAGAGAAGAAACTGAGACACTACTGTAATGAACATGGTTACAAT
>JAEIGA010016199.1_pt1 | contig 11350 bp, 14 predicted proteins | sample 9270691 | NCBI WGS metagenome assembly JAEIGA01 (sample SAMN17057246, study PRJNA624740) | gut metagenome | biome: biome; isolation source: fecal sample | host: Bos grunniens | place: China: Xizang | collected 2019
CTCTTTACCAGGTACGCCTTTCAGCTTCGTTTTATCCTGGTAAAGCTTAATTATCGCTAATATAAGCGGTTTCGGTAAATATCCGCGTTCATAAATACGCATATTTCTTATCTTAAGATGCTTCCATGAATAGGTGCGTCTTATGATGTCAAAGTCTATATGCGTTAAGGTTATAGCTATGCGATCGGCACTAACTACACGCCCATTATTGGTGACACACTTTTCCTTTATCCAGCAATGGGAAGAGCTGATATAATTCTCGTTTATATACTTAGGTGATAACCCTGTAAACTCGCAGTCGAACATACACCAGTAATACTTAAGATACTTTTCAAACTCTTCCCTATTAGCGGGCTTAACTTCCCGAGCACTTGACATAGGAAAACCGCCCGAGGATAAACATGCGAACGGATAACTTGATGTGAAGTCTATGCTGTCGACGTTGTAGAGCTTCTGTGAAGAGTACCTGCATGACGCGTGAGTGAAGCCCCCGGAAAATGCTCTTTTCATCTGCAGATATTCCGCCGGAGACTGTATCTTCATAGACTGCATGAGCTTGTTATATTCAGTAAATGTCTTATTTCTATCCTTTTTATGATTACCGTATAGACACATCTTACGGCAATATCTTCTACAATATCCGGTAGCGGTTAATGGTATGTTGCTTATTCGTCTCTCGACTAAAATACACTCCTGGATATAAGCAGATACTACCAGCACATCGTTAATACAGTATTGTATCTCTTGCCATGTCATAGGCGTGTTAGGGTGTCTTACCAGCTTATAGTCTAATTCGCCTACAAGCTTTTTGATATTATAATGCTGCAGCTGCTCTGACAGCTTCGCAAGTGAATAGTTAGTTAAGATGTAGCTGCATCTAAACTCAAGCCCAGCCTCAGATACCGCATATATAGGCTTACGCGGTGCAATAGAAAATACCTTATGCCATTGTATAAGGGTTCTTATGTACTGGAACTCAAATGCGAGATTATGCACGTATATAAGCAGTCGGTTCTTTCGATCGGTGCGGGCTTCGAGCTTCTTTATAAGCTCCATAAACTCCGCCCACGTTCTGCCGAAAATAACCTTACCGTCAATAGCGAACTGCCAGCAGTACATAATAGAATGTTTTATATTGTCTTCATTCCCGGGCCTGTTTTGCTCGAACACCTCGATAATGTTAAGCATCTGTTCTTGAGGATCGTAGCAAGGCGGGAAAATGCCCGGGAAGAGGTTTACAAGCTCTGCATAGTATTCGTCTATATTTACGCCCTTACGACGCGAAAAAACGATGCTGGCGTGCTTTATAGGGTCGGTATCGCTTACGCGTATAACCGCCCCTTTAAGATAGTTATATAGGTATATGTCTTTATAGTCTTCGTTGGTTTCATCCGTGAAGTTGCTTGTCTCGATGTCAAAGGCACATATAATGTTATGGTAGTTTAAGTTTTTCGATCGGTAGCAAGTGCCTTTCCTAAATGCTTCGTCTATTATATTATCCACTTCTGAAACCGAGTATATTCTGTCGGTTTCCAATGTGATCATGGTTAGAAGTTTTCTCCAAAATCAAAATCATCTTCGAAGTCTTCATCATAGAAGCTTCCAAACTGTTCTTCCTGCTGCTGTATATAGATGTCCTCATACCTTTTCGCAGCTGCTGCCATTGTTTCTCCTTCATCGTCACCGTTAGCGGTTCTGTTTGCGATCATGTCGAGCACTTCATCTGACCCGGCGTACTTGCCTCGCTTACCTTGTAGCTCGTTGAATTTTCGAAACCTGCTCCATATCTCGCTATTGAGCTTCTGGAACTGATTAAAGGCTTTTACTTGAACCTGCTGTACCTGCTTCTTAGTTGGGGCTTTACCGGTCTTTTCTTTGTATGCTTTTCGGTATTCTTTCGCTGCATCTTTCATTACATCTTCGCGTGTCTTACCTAATGCCCGACTTTCTCGCATCTTGCGAACACTCTCAGCTCCACTTATTGTCGAAGTCTTCATAGACATAAAATCTCGAGCTCTTCCGAGCTCCGCTATCATCTGGTTGCGGGTCTTACCTTTACCGGAGAACTTCAATTCACCGTCTGATTCATCGTAAAGCTTGTTTAAAGCATCGAGGCTTATGGCGTGCTTTGCACTCTTCTTTTCGATATACTGACCGCCTCGCTTTATAGCATTATCCATAAGGCGGTCTATCCTCTTATTAGCTGCGAGTGATACAGTGCGTAACGCGTGCGATATGTCACGCTTATCAAGTGCTCTGATAACGTCGTCGCCTAAGTTCAAAATCTCTTCGACGGTCATGCCGTCTGTATAGAAACCCTTACTGCTTGCCATTGTCTTTACTCCTTAATCGTTTTTAACTCGCATAACTGCACCGCACTTCTGGCAGAACTCTGATTTACTTCGTGACACCTTTTGACAATTCGTGCAAGTATAATTCCTGCCACGAGCGGAAATCTTGTTCATTACCCACTCACCTTTGGGTCTTGCATCATGTTGCCCTGCTGAATATCCTGCTTCATAACCATCGCATTCTTTACAAGTAATTGTGGGCTTTATCGTCGGGGCATTGTCGATAAGGTCAATTACATCATTTACCACCTTATCCGCTCCCGTAGCTTCTTCCCCTTCTGAATAAAGGTCTGCTACCTTATTTGCTAAATCGTCTGCGTCAATTAGTCTCATTGTCTAACTCCTCGATTCATAAAGTGAGTACAGAATGAGTGCCACCTTATAATGGTCTTCCAATAACTACAATGGCCTTCTTTTCTATCCAGGTCAATAGTATGTAAGTTCAAAAATCTGCAGTTTCTGCAGTTCACTTCATCTGGGCTTATTCCGTAAAGGCTGCATAACATATCCTTTGTCTTCATCTGCTCTTTGTTATCTGATTTATAAATACTTCTTTTCATAGATGTACTCCTTAAAAAATAGGCGGGGTTTTACCCCCGCCCGAAGTGGAAATATTACCGGGGTCAAATATCGCAAAATGACCCTGTATAGCAGATACCGTTACCGTACTTAGTATCTTCATAAGTAGAAATTCTGAAACCGCACTTACCCTCGTTAATAGCTGCGATCTCGTCGTCATGTGCGAGGATAGACTGAATGTCCTTAATAAGATGCTCGGGAAGGTTAACATTAAACCCCTCAGTAGACAGAGCACATCTAAGGCCCTTCTTACCTTCATAAGTGAACACCTGACGAACTGTGATGACCTTCTGCTCAGGGAACTTACCCGCGTACTCCTTAAGGCTTACGAACTCGTTACCCTCAGAATTGAATGTAAACTTCTTACCGTGACTGTACTTTTCGTTAAACATGATATTTACTCCTTTTTATTAGAATCGTTGGGGAAATCGATAAAGCTTGTAGCGAACGTGTCGCTTATAGCTTGCTGATATGCGAAGTCATAGATAGACCGCATTATCATCAAAATTTCTGTAGCTTCCGGGTCCGGTATGACATTCATAGTCGGGTTAGAAGCTGCCTGCATGGATATATATAAGTTTCGTATATCCTGGTACCTATCGAACCTTGTCTTAACTTCCGCTGTTGTCATAAAATGCACTTCCTTTCTTTAGACTTCCCTTGCGGGTGTAGCCTTATGATATATCAAAAATTCCTTGTAATATATTACAGTTTGGTTACAACAAAAAGCCCCCAGGGGACCCGGGGACCTTTTGCGAAAGTAGTACATTTATGTTCAACCTTTCGGAAGATACCTTTATAATACACTACTTATCAACATCGTCAATATCTTCAATATTGTTAGTCGCTGAAGGCGGCGGCGTGGGGGTATGACCACCGGCACCGGCGACAGACAATATATAATACTGATCGGTAAAGCCAGACGGAAACTGCTTAATGCTGACGTGCGGGTTCTGATATGTCTTAAAGAAGCCGTCGTTAAGATACAAGTTATATTTGTTTTCCTGTCTTGCAACCACAGCATCGAGTGCTTTTAATTGTGTCTGGAAGCTTGACAGTACATCGACATGCATATGCACTTCCCAGAACTTACCTTTAGCTACTATGTTGTTAATAAAGTAGTACCTTCCGAACTGTGCTATCATTGCATAGTTTGAAACTGCAGCGATAGCATTATTGATAACTGAATCGCTGAACGTGATAATAGGGTCGATTATGCTGCAGTCTTCCCTTAACGTGCCGTTTATAGTTGCCTGCACGCTTAAGCTCTTAGTTACTACCTTATTATCACTGTTATTTGTATATAAGATAACTTCCATTAGAATATAACCCCCTGTTTTAACAGATTTAACAGTTCGTTTCTTTCATTCTCCGTACACGGTACGCTATTAAGATGTATAAGTTCTATCTGTGTAAAGCCCTTACAAGTGCTTAACGGCATAGTTACGTTAGTAGTAAGACCTACGAACTTGTTAAGTTTATCAGGCACTGACATTCTCGGGCGGGTGATTACCAGCATGGGCTTCTGGTAAGACATGATGCCTGCTGAACCGCCCATATTACCGGAACGCTGCACGGTAGGCTTAGAGTTAACTGCTGTATTGGCTGCACTATTAAGCATAGATGCAGCACCCATAGCAGCAACCGGTGCAGCTCCTGTAGCGATACCTACGCCGGTCATGGCCATAGAACCGACAGCACTAACTGCATTCTGGATAGCTCCGGAATAGTTAATAGCCGTGATCGGAACGTCTGCTATACAGGAACCATTAAAGGAATATAAAAGGCCCTTTCTGCCACACTCGATAAATGCACAGCAACCACCGGTCAATACGTCGATATGATAAACAACGTGTATTGAATCGTTCATTACATCGTCGGGAGATAATTCCCTATAACCTATATAAGGAAGATATATCGATATATTTACATAGGGTGAATAATCCAGGAATGAACCTATATACTCCCTTATAGATACAGTACCGCAGTCTACTTCAGCCCACTGCGAAGTAAGCTTATTAAGTGCAATGTTTGTAGTAATGTTGCCAAACTTAACGTTAGCAGCTCCGCCCATAGAAGGTGTAACAGGTACGATCGACAGTCCAATAAGACAGTTCATAGGGTCGGCAAAAAGCTTTTTAAAGTTGCTTTCAATATCCCACAAGTCAGACCACAGATACATCCCGAATGACTGTAGCTGTGCAAGCGTAGCACCGTACATGGTTATAAGCCCTGTGTCTACTGCAGATACAGAAGGTAGTGCCGGTATAGTTGCCTTTTCGATGTCGTCGGGGTCGCCTCGGTCACCGTCACCACCGCCGAAACTTGAAGGGTCGTCTACGATATAAGGGTCGTCGTTATCTTCCGGGTCGTATGCGATAATAGTTCCGCCCCAGTCGGGGTGAGCTTGAGCCCAATTAGAAATGTTAGTTGCTATCTGTGCAGCTGTGCGGTGGTTAAAGGCATCAAAACTACAACCGTTTGTTGCAACCTCGAGCGAGTAAACAGCACCGGTCTTTTCGTTCATAAATCTTTCAACATACCACGTCGGGCCATGTGCTACAGCGTCATCAAAATTTTGATAATAATAAGTAGGGTCATTATTAGGATTATATCCGTCAAAGAACATATTACTGTTTTGTGCGATCATGTCCGAAAGCTGACAATGTAATCCGCTGTCGTTGCTATAAAAAGATATAGCCAACTCCCAAGCGTCAGACTGGTAACTGTAATACCAATATAAAAATGCTCCGCCCTGTTTACCGCTTGCGGGGGTTAACACATCGTATGATGTAGCGTTTGAATTAGTTAAGATATTAGCAAGCTCGAGCAGATCGTCAGTATCATACTTCTGATATGCTTTAAAAAGTCCGTTATAGTGCATTAACACGGCGGGGCGTGTCTGTCGTGTGTATGTACTGTTAGGGCCTTCGTCAAGTTTTGAGAACGCCGGTATGTTAACGACGGTACCGCTGGATAATACAATGGTTATTGGTAAATCTGCCATATTAACCCCCCTTTGTAAATAGGTTTATATACTGATATTTTTATAACCCCCATATACTTAAGTATATGAGGGTCTTAATAATATCAGGCCTTATGCAACATAGAAAACAACAAAGTTTTCGTTAGCGTCGCCGTAGTAGTTAGCAAACTGCTTATAGAAGTAGTTTGTAAAGTTAGCCTTAGGGTTGTAGTTAGTATCAACCCTTCTTTCGTCGCAGCAGATACCGCAAGCGTCATGATCGAAGATAACACCGAGAACACCGGAACACTCGATAGACTTCGAAGAACCGGAAGGAAGTTCGATCGTAGCGGAAATCTTAGAAGTAGAGCTGAAGTCGTAACCTGTGCCGGAACCCTGGAAGTACGGAACCTCGATGTAGTCGGGCATAGATACGAGCTCGTTATGGAATGTATCAGACTGAAGATACATCTCAGCTGCAGTAGAGAAGTCGCCGTGAAGGATGACGTGCTGCAAGTCTGTAGGTGTGAATCTGGGAAGTCCGCCGATGTTGAAGAGTGAACTCATCTTAGTCATTCTAACTGTATATCTTCTGATAGTCATAGCAGCCCACTTAAGGAAGTCTTCATCATAAAGACAAGCGGCAGCCGTCAGGGACTTGCTGAACTGCTGGTTATATGTGTACAGAAGGTTTACAGCCTTAACACCTGTCTTACCGGAATAGTCGTTATCAACAACCAGCGGGAACTCTGCAGCGAGTGTCTGTGCGATCATGTTATTGATTACTCTCTCTGAAAGAGCTTCAACCTTGAGGTTAATGCTCTTATCGATACCACCGAAGAGCATCGATACGAAAGCGTTCAACTGCTCAGGGGAAGAGAAAGCAGAACGTGCCTGCATATCAGCGATAGAACGGTCTACCTCAAATACGGAACGCTTGTTGTAGAACTTAGCTGCTACGTTAGGCTTTGTGAATACGTTGGGGTCATAGGAAGCACCGTCTGTAAGGTTCCAGGCTTCATTCTCTACAGCCTCAGGAAGCTCTGTCTCTGTGATCTTCTCCATAACTGCACCGTATTCCCAGGAATCCCTGCGAAGAGCAAGTGAAGAGCCTGTATATGTTCTGTTTACGAACATAACACGGCCGATGTGATCGATAAGCGTCTTTACGAACTTATCATATGATGTGTTATCGAAAATGGCCTTACCCATGTCTACGACGTTGGAAAGGTCTTCTGTCTGAACGGCACCTTCTCCAAGAATCTCTGTGGTCATGCCGTTTACAATGTCTGCTACCTGCTTAACATCCATGTTTTATTACCTCTCTTTCTTACTTTGTGGACTTCTTAGCCGTCTTAGCCTCATTAGCGGGTGCAAGGTTGTTAATGGTAACAGAATCTTCTTCAGTTACGATAACCTGCAGTGTCGATGACGTAAGAATTACATAACCTGACCACTGAACACTGAATACCTGCACCGGGCTGATCTCGCTCACATCACCCCAAACGAGGTTTGTAGCGAACATCGGCTTTCCGGTTTCGATAGCTTCCTGGATCTCATTGTAAAGGCCGTTAATCGTCTGTGCAGAATCTGCCAAGAGGTCAAGGCCCTTACAATCAATAGAAATGTAACCATTCATAATTGTTTTACCTCCTTATGTAGTTTATGAATGTATTAAAAGGTCTTTTGACCTATTAACCAAATTTGATAACGTCTTTTTATATCAATAATCGTTAAAGCAATATAAAATCGTAGTGTGTATAACATCACCCAAATTTCGGATATTGCAAAGTAGTGTCTCCCGTGTCCGCCCAGATGTTATTCTCCGCTAATAGTGTTTCTAACTGAATAGGTGTCAGTTGTATGGTTGACCATTGACTTTCAATTAGTTTGTAAGAAACATACAATGGATTGTTAGATAAATATGTTTCCCACTCGGCTTTTGTTGTTCCAATATCATCGGCAAAATGAAAACTCATAATCGTGGTATTAGTAAAATGCACATGGTTATCGGTTGCCGACGAATAATTAGACGGCTTGAGTATATTGCAAAGTAAATTATTTGTTGAAATATCATAACTATATGCTTGTTCTGGCGTCGTCAAGATAAGCATAGCAATTTTTGAATTTGTAATGTTATTTACTGTCGTTATTCGCTTATAAATCGTGTCAACCGTCAACACTCCCGTTCTTGCATCATACTCACCACCGTAAACTGTCGAGCCGATTTGAATGGTGGTGTTTTGAATTGATATTGCCTCATTTGTAACATCAAACAACATCAACCCTGACAAAGTCACATCTATTACGTCTGTTAAAGCGGAACTGTCGCATATGTTGATAAGTGCTATATCATAAGCTGATTTACTGTTTGTGTATTCAAACTGAAAATCAACCCACCCTTGCGTTGCCGTTCCTAAAATATCATTAGGTCTTACTACTTCACTTGTAAATGTGTTTCCATTACGAAGTCCAAACCTTAATGATTTAGTCGTCTGTGAACTGATATTAAAATACGCATATAACTTATATGTGTGTCCGTTGGTAAGCGATAAAGCACTCAAAGGCTGACGGGTTGCAGGATATTGCCCCGAACTCGATTTAACCATTCTAAAAGAATTAGCGGACAGAATAGTAACTGTCGCATAAGGAACTTGTGCAACTGTGCCACTTGTTGAATATGAACTATTTACTATTGATGAATTAGTGGTGTGTAATTCACTATACCCATTTATTGTCCTCACATTATCAGGCGAAGGAGTACCACTACCGCTTTGTGTTGCGGTTAGGGCGATTTTGTGCGACTTCAAAGGAAAGCCTGCATACTGTGAATTGAATGTAACAATAGAGCCTGTGAGGGTGGGGAAGATGAGAGGTGGCTTCAAATAAGATTCAAACATTAGTTTATCCTCACTTTCACTGGAACATCTGCCGCTTGTGCGTCAAATGTGATAGTTAATGTGTTTTCATTAACTACTGCTGAATTGTGCCATAACTCAGGCAATGTGAATATCTCAATAAGTGCATTGTTTGTAATAGCGTCATCGGTAAAGCTGACAGAGGTCAGTCCCGCTTCAAGTATGCCTGACAGAACTGTACCGCCACCGGCAGCTTCGATCTCCGCGTTTATCTTATAAGATGACCATGTTTTGTCATTAGTGATAACCGTATCGTCGATAAGGCCTGTGGGGTCATGTCTTGAAATGTGCAGCATATCAGAAGAATTAACCGAAAATGTATAGATGCAGCTTTCTATAACATACTGACCGTTTGTGATGCTTACTGTACTCGGCAGCGGTGTCTTACCGTTTGCGTTGATAACCAGTACAAACTTATTTGTACCGATAACACATCTAAGTCTATTAAACATCCCTTCGATGTACTGGTTAGTTTCTCTGAAATTAACATCAGAGAAATCGACCATAATATAACCGTCTGAATTATAAGCCATGTTATAACCCCCTTTAATAAACTGATAAAGCCGTAAGGTGGTTAATATCTTCCATTACCTGGATGATAAAAGACCACTTCCACGCCTCGATATTACCCTGTATGAGTTGATCATAAGTCATAGTTCCAATGTTACCGTGCTTCTCATAGATACGCTGGAAGCTGTCGGAACTTGAGTTATTACCAGCATCTGTAATAGTGCCGGTATCCTGTATAGTATTAGCCGTTTGCGTTCCTGTGGTGCTGCTTGTATTGCTTGAATCAGTACCGGTAGTGTCACCGACTGCCGTACTTGAATCGAACCCGAACTTATTACCGGCATTACTACCGGAACCGTTAGCCGTGCTCTGTACTGTCGCTGTTCCCTGGTTGCCTGTTGTTGTATTAAGCGTGCGTGTGTTGCCGTTCGCTGCGGAAATAGCTCTGTTTTCTCTTACCTCTTCATATACAGTTGTATTATCAAGGGGTTCGTACTCCGCCTTAAGCGTTGCGTAGAGCTTCGCCCACTCATGGCCTCTAAGCTGGTAAAGCATGGAAGCGATAGCTGCGAGATCGTCGTTCTCAATATGCCCGGTTTCATCATCGATAAACATATCCAGGATAGGTGCGGGGTGCTTCTTTCCGTATGTCATGCCGTAGAAAATGTCGAGCTGTGCGGGTACTGTGTAGTCTTCCGCCCATACAGGAGCTACAAACTTACTAAAGAAGCCTGTGCCTGTCTTCATCTGCGGGATAATATCAATTATCGTCTTCATCCTCGGCCCCCTTTTCATAGACTTTTGTATCGTCTTCGAGTGCTTCCGCTACCTCTTCGACAGCCTCTGTAAGCTCTTCGATAGCCTCGATGATCTCTGCGGGCGTTTCCTCGGGTTCATCTTCGGGTAATGGTTCGAGGTCATCTTCTGTATAGATACCTTCGCTTACTTCCTCGATTACTTCCTCGGTGGGTGCTTCGCTATCGTCACCGCTAACAATGTCATTATCAATAACATCGCTATCCATGTCAGCAGTTTCATTTTCGATAACCTATCCTGCTACCATGCTGTCGAGTGCAGCCTGCTCTTCGATCTCGTTGCTTTCCCAGGCACCGCTAAATTTAACCTTAATGTTAAGCCCAAACAGTTCATTAACTCTGTCGATGCCTTCCTGTCTTTCCTTAAGCATATCGTCGATTAGCGGGTGCAGCATATCATCATTAAGCTGTGATTCATTACTATTGATGCTTTCACGCTTCATGTTGTAGTTAGAGTTAAGGCCTAACTCGTTAAACAATGAAGCTTTAATATACTGATGATATTCAATAAGGTTAGTTAAGGTATTTGATACGCTCGCAAACTCGCGGATATTAAGACCTTCTATAAAGGCCGTCTCCGCGAGCACTCCGAGTTCACCGTCTCTTAACCTCTTAAGGTATAACTCTGCACTTGACTTTGTTTTATCGTCAGCTGTGCTTATGTTGATCGTAGCACGTGCGAGAATATCCGCGATGTTCATCGTGACATCGTTTTCCACCAGCTGTGAACAGTACCTTCTTAACATGGGTATAAGTCCCTGGGAGTAAGTATCATTATAGATAAGTACGGCGTTACCCTCGCGGTTAAGTCCGTCATAAATGTTATATGTTTCAGTAAACTGAAGGTATGGATTAGCAACTATATACTTAGTAGGTATATAGTACGCGTTAGGGTCTCCGCCGTAACCGCCTGTAAAGGCGTATAGTTCACCGTCGGGGGCTTTAGCTATCAAGGCGTTGCCGTTGCACATCAGATAGCTTTCAAGCCATTTCGCGGGGATAGTCTCCGGCAGTCCCTCATACTCGAACATAGACTGCAGCCGGGCAAGGAAATACCGTATATAACTGTCGAGCAGTTCACCCTTGTTGATCTTATCGGGGAATATACCGGCATGAATGGCCGGATACCAAAATAAACCGTCTGTATTGCTCATGTACTTTACCTCGAGTTAAGAAATACTAAACAATTCCTACAGCCCGACTATAACAAAC
>JAEIGA010016201.1_pt1 | contig 11349 bp, 6 predicted proteins | sample 9270691 | NCBI WGS metagenome assembly JAEIGA01 (sample SAMN17057246, study PRJNA624740) | gut metagenome | biome: biome; isolation source: fecal sample | host: Bos grunniens | place: China: Xizang | collected 2019
GGGAACCTCCATTGAGGAGAACATTGCATTTATGGAGATTGCAAAACATTTCAAACTTAAGGGACTTCCTGTTCCCCAGGTGCTTTGCGCAAGCGAGAGCAAGGAGTTCTACCTGCAGGAAGACCTTGGAGACATCACCCTGTTCAACACCATCCAGCAGGGAAGGGAGACCAGCAACTTTTCTCCCGACGAAATCTCCCTTCTGAAGAAAACCATAGCAACCCTGCCAAAACTCCAGTTTGAGGGTGGCAAGGGATTGGATTACAGCATCTGTTTCCCGCAGCCCGAGTTTGACGAGAGGAATGTGTGGTTCGACTGCAACTACTTCAAATACTGTTTCCTTAAAACCACCGGTATTGAGTTCAGCGAGATAAGGCTCCACGACGACCTCACAAAGATGGCCGCAGACCTTCTTGAGGGGGGCAATGAGGAAGTTTTCATGTACAGGGACTTCCAGGCAAGGAATGTGATGCTTGTGAATGACAACCCTTATTTCATAGATTTCCAGGGTGGACGCAAAGGCCCGCTCTATTATGACCTTGCCTCTTTTGTATGGCAGGCAAAGGCCAACTACCCTACTGAACTCAAGGAGACACTCATTGAAACATACCGCGAGGCACTCAAGCCTTACAAGGATATACCAAAGGAAGAGTTCTACAGAAAATTGAGGCTGTTTGTGCTGTTCCGCACGATGCAGGTACTTGGAGCATACGGCTTCAGGGGGTACTTTGAGAAGAAACCTCACTTTTTGCAGAGCGTGCCGTTTGCCATTGACAACTTGCGCAAACTGATAAATGAGCAGCCTTTTACCGAGTATCCGTACATTCAGGAGATCCTTACAGAGCTTACCAGCATGAGCCAGTTCTCTGATTTGAGGGCTGAGAGGAAACTTGAGGTAAGGATTTTCAGCTTCTCATACAAGAAGGGCATTCCTGTTGACACAAGCGGCAACGGCGGAGGATATGTATTTGACTGCCGTGCAATCAACAATCCGGGAAAATATGACCACTTCAAGCATTTTACAGGGCTCGACAAGGAGGTTATAGATTTCCTTGAGGAGGACGGTGAGGTCACAAAATTCCTTGCTCATGTTTATGAACTGGCAGATGCCCATGTAGCCCGTTACGTACAGCGCAAATTTACAAACCTCATGTTCAGTTTCGGCTGTACAGGCGGCCAGCACCGCTCCGTATATTGTGCCCAGCATCTTGCTGAGTATCTTGCCAAAAAGTACAATATAAGTGTAATCCTGCACCATAGGGAACAGGATATTAAACAGGAATTTTAGCGGAGATAATTATGAGGGCCCTGATTTTTGCAGCAGGATTGGGTACAAGGCTAAAACCCATTACAGACACCGTACCAAAGGCATTGGTACCGGTTTGTTCAAAGCCGTTATTGGGGCATCTGATAGAGAAACTCAAGCAGAACGGATATGGTGATGTGGTGATTAACCTGCACCATTTTCCCCAGCAGATAAAAGATTATGCGGAACAGAACGGCAACTTTGGAATAAAGATATCCTTCTCCGACGAGAGTGACCTTTTAAGGGAAACGGGAGGAGGCATAAGGCACGCAGCCCCATTGCTCAATGACGGGGAGCCGTTTCTGGTACATAATGTTGATATTATCTCAAACCTGGATATTGAGGCACTTTATCAAGCACATATGTCGGCATCCATCTCTGCCGACACTCCATTGGCTACATTGCTTGTAAGCGAAAGGGAGACATCAAGGTACTTCCTTTTTGATGCCGGAAACAACCTTGTAGGATGGATGAACAAATTGTCGGGAGAAGTAAAATCACCTTTTGAAGAGTTGAGAAGGAATGCTTCAGAAGGGTTTGACCACGAGGAATTCATAAAGAAATACTCCTTGAAAAGACTTGCTTTTGCCGGAGTGCACATCATCTCCCCTGCAGTGTTCGGATTGATGGAAAATATGCCGGAGAGGTTTCCCATAGTGGATTTTTACCTTAAAATGGCAGACAAATATGTTATAAAGGGGTACGTGCAGCCAGATTTGGAGATGGTTGATGTAGGCAAACTTGATTCTCTGGAAAAAGCGGAGGAGCTGTGCCGTAAGTTTTTGGAAAAATAGATTATGATGAAGATTAAAAATACAGTCAAGGCACTTGGATATATAATGCTTGTGGCATTATGCCTGATGTTTTGCAGCAGTGCCGTTGCCCAGGATATAAAGAAGGTTGAGGGAGACTCGCTGGGGATGGCCGTTGATTCAATACCGCCAGTAACATTCTCAAAAAAGGAGCTCAGGAGAATGTACAGGGACAGCATCTGGGCCTATAAGGACAGTGTGCTCCGCAATACTGCCCCAATTCTGCACACTTATGTGTTTGACGATACTACCAAATACAAGAGAATGTTCCTGTGGAATGCGGATACCTGGTTCAACAAACCTGTTAACATAGATCCCGACACTACATTCCACGACTGGTACAGCGAGCAGCCGCACCAGAAAAATGACGTCGGGGCCAACTGGTTGGGAGTTTCCGGCTCAGCAATGCTGTACAACAACTGGTTTTTAAGGCCACATGTCAAGGAGTTCCCTTTCTACGAGTATTATCTTCCGTACACATATACACCGGAAACACTCCCTTTCTACAATACCAAGACACCGTACACCGAACTTGCATACTGGGGGACATTGTTTGCAAACAAAAAAATGGAGGAATCCAATATAAGGTTTCTCCACACACAGAACTTTACCCCATCATTCAACATAAACTTCCTTTATGAGAGATTCGGCTCTGCAGGTATGCTTGAGAACGAAAGAACTGATAACCGTACCCTTGCAATAACAGGAAACTACCTTGGCAAACGTTATGTTGCACAGGGAGGGTGGATATACAACAGGATAAAGAGAAATGAAAACGGAGGAATCTCAGATCCGTCAATGGTCCTGGACACTCTTGTTGATGCCAAGATTATCCCAATTACTCTCAAGGATGCCAACAACGCCCTCAAGAAGAACACATTATTCCTCACCCATTCGTACGGTATTCCTTTCAAGTTCCTGCAAAAGGGGGACACACTTGCGGTAAAGGACGACAAAGAGCTTGGGGACGGCACAATGGCATACATAGGACATAGTTTTGATGCTACATTCTATACCAAGAAGTATACAGACGAGATATCACTTTCAGACTCTGCAGCACGTGAGTTCTATCACAACAAGTTTTATATAAACCCAACCTCAAGTGCAGACTCAATGAGGGTATTCAAACTTGAAAACAGGTTTTTCATAAACATGCAGCCTTGGGCAAAGGATGCGATAATTTCAACAGTAAGCGGAGGTATAGGGCACCAGTACCTGAACCTGTATGGGTTCCAGCAGCCATATTTCCTCAGTGGAAACACCAACAGCACAGAGAACAACATGTACATGTACTTTGGTGCAGGGGGAAAATTCAGGCGCTATTTCAGTTGGGACGGTATAGGTATCTTCAATTTTGCCGGATACTATCAGAACGATTTCTCAATAGACGGCAAAGTGAAATTCTCATCTTACCCTAAGGGGATGCCACAGGGCATGCATCTTACAGGAAAACTGCACATCTCGCAGGAGAGGCCAAATTTCTTCTTCAACAATATCCACTCTAACCACTATGCGTGGAACAACAATTTTGAAAAAACCACACAAACCCGCATAGAGGGAAAACTTGAGGTCCCGGACTGGAAAATGGAGTTGTATGCAGGATATGCAATGCTCAAGAACAACACATACTTCGATTCCCTTTCTGTTGTAAGGCAGAACGGTGAATCAATGAACATTTTCACTGCATATCTGAAGAAGGATTTCAAGTTATGGAAGTTCCATCTGGACAACAAAATACTTTTCCAGACATCGTCTGATGAAGATGTAGTACCGCTCCCTGAACTTGCCCTGGATTTGAGATACTACTTCCAGTTCTGGCTTGTAAAGAACGTACTTAATGTACAGATTGGAGCCAATGCAATCTATACATCAGACTACTATGCACAGGGATACTCTCCTGCCCTTGGTGTTTTCTATAACCAGAAAACGGAGAAAATTGGAAACAACCCTTACATAGATGCGTTTATAAACATGCAATGGAAACGTGCCAGCATATTTGTAAAATATGTAAATGCAGCCCAGGGATGGCCTGAAAGCGACTATTTCTCTTCATTCAGGTATATAAGGAGCCAGAAGGCCCTCAAACTTGGAATCCATTGGCCGTTCTACGTTAAATAGGTGCCTATGGGCAATTTTTGGAGAAACAGATATTTCCAGTACACACTTGCATTTGTACTTGCGTTCTTCTTCATCTCTTTTCCAAGGTGGGAGGCGGAGAAGACAGATGTCCCCTCTCCTTTGCTTTTTGCGGGTGATACCCTCAATTGCTCCATAATGCTTGACAAGACACTCCGTTCAAGAGGATACAATATAGGTTATCTTTATGAACTGTTCCAGAGATTCGAGCAGCACCAGAGATGTGAAATAAACCTTAATATTGTTGAGCAGGATGCTATGGCTCAATGGGTACAGCTCATTACAGGCAAAACGGACATGCTCATTCTCAATGCAGAAAAGGACACCGTTCCAAACATCTTCGCCGACGAGGTTGTTTCCAGTTCAATTCTGGACAGCCGTGAAAATGTGTGTGTTGTAAGAAGGGACAGGTTCAATATTGTACAGACACTCAATTACTGGTTCCCTTATTTTAAACAGACCCAGGAGTATACACATACTCAAAGATACCATAAAAGCTACAGGATTGCAGACCGGAACGGGGCCCCTGTCTCCCGCACTACAATATCTCCATACGATACCTATGTGAAAAAATATGCCCATATTGTGGATTGGGACTGGAGACTTATATGCTCACTTATATATCAGGAGTCAAAATTCAAGATGGGTGTGAGCTCAAGCCGTGGAGCCATTGGTCTGATGCAGATAAAGGAGGCGGTGGCAAGGACATACGGCATTGAGGATATCTACGACCCTGAATACAACATTAAGGCCGGCATATCACATCTTGCAAGGCTGCAACGCTTATATAAAAGGGCCGGGGCTGATTCCACTAACCTTATAAAACTCACTTTGGCATCATATAATTGCGGAGAAGGACGCATGGAAGACTGTATGGCCCTTGCCAGAGAAAAAGGGCTTGATCCACTTGTCTGGGAAAACCTCACACAGGTTATTCCCCTTATGAAAGAGGAAGAGCACTATACAAGTGATGTTGTAAAACTGGGCCGTTTCAATGGCGGAGAAACCCTCAAATTTGTTGAACTTATTCTGGAGAGGTACGGACAATACTGCCAGACTGTAAAAAAATAACCGATGAACCTTAATCTGTTTCTGGCAAAAAGGATAGGAAGCAAAACTGATGCTACCGGCAAACTTAGCAGGATGGGAAGCAGAATTTCCATCATCTCTGTAGCTGTAAGCATAACCGTTATGATTATTGCCTGCGCAGTGGCAGACGGTTTCAGGAACGAGATAAGGGAGAAGGCCAGAGGATACTCTGGCGATATTGTTCTTGCAGCACCCGGAGAGGATATCATAGCCAGCGAACAGCCGGTCAAACACCCTCTCTCCTACTTGCAGGAAATGGAAATGCTGGAATTTGTCGGGAGCATAAATGAGGTTTCATATACACAGGGTATCCTCAAAGAAAATGAGGAGATAGGCGGCATCATAATTAAAGGGGTAGATTCAACCTATAATATGGATTTCTATGCCGGACATCTTGTTGGTGGGAGATTACCTGTATTCTCCGGGAAACGGGCATCTAATGAGATAATAATTTCCAGAACCCTCGCCAAAGCAATGCAATACTCGGTGGGAGACAAGGCCACCGCATACTTTGCAGGGGAGCATACAAGAGTGCGCAGATACGACATTGTTGGCATATTTGATGCCCAACTCCAGGATTTTGACAAATTCCTTGCAATAGCTGACATCAGGCAAGTAACGAGGCTCAACGGATGGAAAGATGAAGTCTCAGGATATGAGATAATGATAAAAAACGATCTTGAACCTTCTGATGAATATACTGCTGCCATAGATGATCTTATATACAAATATACTGCAGAAGAGGACTCGCCCGTAGCCCCAACTTCACTGGCAGAAAAATATTACATATTCTTTGACTGGCTAACTTTGCTGGATCTGAATGTACTCATCATACTAGCCCTTATGATGGCTGTAGCAGGATTCAACATGGTATCCGCCCTCCTTATAATGCTCTTTGAGCGCATCTCACAGATAGGCCTGCTGAAAGCAATGGGAATGAGCAACAGCTCAGTAGCAAAAGTATTCTTAACCAAAGCAGCTCTTACAGTTGCGCAGGGAATGCTTGCCGGCAATACCATTGCCCTTTCAATTTGCCTTGCCCAGCAACACCTTAAAATAATGCCGCTCGACCCTGAAAACTATTTTGTCCCATACGTACCTATCCACCTGGAATGGGGAACAATACTCCTGATGAACCTGATTGCATTCGCAGCAATAATGCTCATAATGCTTCTACCTGTAATTTTCATTGGGAAAATAAACCCTGCCACCACAATGCGTGTTAAATAAATGGGATTCTCCTTTGAAACCCTCCAAAAAGTTCTTACATTTGCACAAACTCTTGCGGAAATAGCTCAGTTGGTAGAGCATCAGCTTCCCAAGCTGAGGGCCGCGGGTTCGAATCCCGTTTTCCGCTCGAAAGCAAACCGGATGATGCCCACGGGCATCATCTTTTTTTGTGCCCGGACAGGACCGTTGCAAACTTGTTTGCACAAGGAACTGGATGGGCACAAAAAAGGTTGTGCGCAGCACAACGGTTTGCTTTCTGGAGCCCCCGCCGGGGCGTACGGGAATGCACAGCCCTCAAGGGCGAGCAAAATCCCGCTGAAAACGGAAAACAAAATTTCAAAACATCTCAACCAATGACTGATTTTTCCTAATTTTGCACCATGAACAGGGAATCATTCATAATCAGGAGACTTGGAGTGCCCCACACTGCAGCGGCACCGCACCACGGCAGTACCCATGCCCCATCGCGCTCCCCTATCCACTATTTCTTCTTCCTGCTCAGCGGCACCGTTTTGGCAGAAATTGGGGGAAAAACATACCTAATAAAGGAGCATGAGCTGGTAGTAATACCTGCCGGACAAGCATTTGCCATAAAATACTTTGAGGGGGCCACCGGGTATATGGGCGGGTTCAGCACTTCATTCATCTCCGGCACATCAGAAAATGCCATTGCAAAATACGATTTCCTAAGGATATGGGGATCTCCAAAAATTGAACTTGGAGAAGAGGCTTTTTCCCGACAAATCCCTCTGTTTGACCGTATTTACCAGGAATACACCTCCGGGCATCCGAACGCAGACATCATAAAGGCATACTTAACTGTTATACTCACAGAAGCGGATGTGATTTACCGGAATACCATAAAGGATGTGACATCCCACAACAACGGAATCTGCAACAGGTTCCTCAATGAACTGTTCAAGGGTGAAGGGAACCACAATCTCCCTGTGGCAGAGTATGCCAAACGGTTGGGAATCACTCCAAACCACCTCAACAAGGTGGTAAAAGGGGCTACCGGAAAATCCCCCTCCGCGTGGATAGAGGAGGCCATAATCCAGCAGGCAAGACTTCTCCTCAAGGGGACAGACCTCCCTTTGGGTGACATTGCCGCCAAGGTGGGGATTATGGACCAGTCATACTTCGCAAGGAAGTTCAGGCAACACGAGGGGATGACTCCGTCGGAATATCGGCAGAAAAAATGATTGATTTGTCCTAATATCTGAATTTTCCATCATATTGTCGGGAAGAAGAGTGATGTACATTTGCACTTGCTAAATTTTAAAAAAAATGTACAAGAAGCTCCTTATTCTGGCACTTGCCGCTTTTGTCTGCAGACCTCAGGTTACACAGGCCCACACCACAAAGAGTGCCGAAAACAAGAAAGATACAATTGTTGTCCTCTCGGAGGTTGCCGTTGTGGCAAAGATGAAACAGAAAAACAATTTGAGGGAGGAATCCCTCTCCTCTACCACAATAAAACTTGGGGAGATTGAGAGAAACCAGGTTGTTTCACTGCAGGATGCCGCAATGCAGGTACCCAATCTGCACATTCCAAGTTACGGCTCAAAGATGACCTCTTCCATTTATATGAGAGGGCTGGGCAGCAGGATAGACCACCCTGCCGTGGGGATGTATGTAGATAACGTGCCATATCTCAACAAGAACGGGTTTGATGCAGATTTGTGGGACATCATGCGCATTGAGGTGCTCCGCGGCCCGCAGAGTACACTTTATGGACGCAACACCACCGGTGGCATAATAAACATCTACACCCTCTCCCCTATGGTTTACCAGGGTGCACGAACCTCTGCAGGCTACAGCAGCGGGGAGACATACACTGCCAAAGGCTCCATTTATATGAAACCGGGCAAAAAGACTGCTCTTTCGCTTGGTGCAAACTACCTCAACAGGGGGGGATTCTTTACAAATGAATACACCGGGGAGAAATGCGACAACGAGGAGAGTGCAACCGGAAGGGTAAGATTCATATACACCCCTACAGAGAGGCTTACTATTGAGAACACATTTGCTGCAGGCAAGGTGGACCAGGGTGGCTATGCCTACAGGCTTTACAATCCGGCAACAGGAACCACCGGCAACGTAAACTACAACGACATCTGCGGCTACGAGCGTACAACCATCTCCAATGGCCTCTCGTTCAACTACAAGGGCAACAGGCACACCTTCTCAAGCGTTACAGCATGGCAATACCTGGACGACTGCATGACCCTGGACCAGGACTTTACCCCTACAAGCATGTTCACACTGCAGCAGGCACAGCATGAAAATACCCTTACCCAGGATTTCATCATAAAGAGATCTCAGCAGGAGCGCAAATGGCAATGGCTCACAGGCCTTACCCTCTTCTACAAGAATATGGATATGGATGCCCCTGTAAGATTCAAGAAAGACGGAATAAACTCCCTCATTCTTGGCAACATAAACGGAATGTTCCAGGGAATGCCGGCACCAATGAATACTGCCAGACTGCAGTTTGCACAGGACGAGTTTGACCTCTCAAGCAAATTTGAGATGCCTGTACTTGGAGCAGCAATGTACCACCAGTCTGAATTGAACGCAGGCAAATTCACTTTTACTGCAGGTTTGAGACTGGATTACGAGAAGGCAAAACTGGATTACCTTTCAAACAGCACCGTAGACTACATCTACAGCATGAAGATACAGATGAGCCCCATGATGCCGCCAAGGGAGATAAAAGTTGAGAGTGGGGTAAATACCACCATGGAGGACAACCTTTCCAAAGAGTGGTTTGAGGTGCTTCCAAAATTTGGAATCCGTTACTCACTGGAGAAAAACGGCAACATATATGCTACCGTAACCCGCGGATTCAAGGCGGGAGGATACAATACACAGATCTTCTCCGACATCCTGCAGAACAAGCTCAAAGGCGACCTTATGGCAGACCTCATGAACAAAGCTGGGGGAGCATTCGGTTCAATGGGCGGAGGAATGCCAGGGGGCCCGCAAACACCAAGCTACTCAGTAGATGAAACAATTACCTACAAGCCGGAGTACAGCTGGAACTGGGAGGCAGGTGCACATCTGAGCTTTGGGAAAATCACTGCAGATGCAGCACTCTTCTACATCAGCTGCACAGACCAGCAGCTCACCGTTTTTCCCGACGGAAACACCACCGGCCGCATGATGACAAATGCCGGAAAATCTGAGAACATGGGAGTTGAAATGGCTCTGAATGCACAAGTCTCACAATCCCTGAACTGCGGCATCTCATACGGATACACCAGTGCAAAATTCAAGGAGTACAACGACGGAATAAACGACTACAGCAACAACTATATACCGTATGTGCCACAGAATACCTTCAACGCCCACGCATCCTACACATTCTGGAATGCAGGCAAACTGGCAGACAAGATACAGGTAAGAATGGGCTACAACGGCATAGGAAAAATCTACTGGGATGAGGCAAACCTCAACTCACAGAAATTCTACTCGCTGCTCAGCGCTTCCGTATATGCTGAAAAAGGGAAATTTGGGATTGAATTCTGGGGCAAGAACCTCACTGACACAGATTACAACGCCTTTTACTTCGTTTCCGTAGGGAATGCCTTCTTCTCCCAAGGGAGACCAGCAGAATACGGAGTTACCCTCTCTATACAATTGTAACAAAAAAGTTAGGAAAATGCCCAATTCGGGCATTTTTTTTGTAGTAAAACACCGTTCCATTTAACCTGAATAAAACGATGAAGAAAAATGCAAAATGGGGATTGGTTGCACTGATCCTTATCTCATTAGTGGCGTGGGGCATTTATTCACAGCTCCCTAAAGAAAACAAGGAATTGACCGCCGCAGACCAGATTTCAAAGGTCAAAACCAACAAGAACATTCTCAACGTAAATGCAGTTGTTGTAACTCCACAGACCCTTTCAGATGAAATTTACATCAACGGAAGCCTTCTTCCCGACGAAGAAGTTGACCTTTCATTTGAGACATCGGGAAAAATAACCGAAATAAATTTCAAGGAGGGTTCTTTTGTAAAGAAAGGCGACCTTCTGGCAAAGGTTAACGACAAGCACCTCCAGGCACAGCTGCAGAAACTCACCTCTCAGGTAAAGCTTGCCGAGGACAGGGTTTACCGCCAGAGTGCCCTGCTGGAGAAAGATGCTGTAAGCCAGGAGGCATACGAGCAGGTAAAGACAGACCTTGCAACCCTTAAGGCAGACATAGAACTTGTAAAGGCCAACATCTCCCTTACAGAACTGAGGGCACCTTTTGACGGAGTGATAGGTTTGAGGGGCGTGAGTGTGGGTTCATACGCATCCCCTTCCACATTTGTGGCAAAACTTACCAAAATATCCCCTATCAAAGTAGAATTTGCGGTACCTGAGCACTATGCCGACGACGTAAAGACCGGCTACAATGTAGAGTTCACCCTACCGGGCAAACTGGAACCGTTCAAGGCAAAGGTTTATGCCAAGGAATCCAAGATAGACCCTGTAACCCATACCCTTACAATCAGGGCAATGTACAACAACAGCAAGGGAGAGACACTGGCCGGAAGATATGCTTCCGTAAAACTGGAGAAACAGAGGATTGAGAACGCTATAGTTGTACCGTCCGAGGCTATTGTACCGGAGATGGGAGTAGACAAACTGTACCTTTACAGGAGCGGCAAAGCCCAGCCTGTAACCGTAAATACAGGAATAAGGACAGACAAGGCCATACAGATTACAAACGGCCTTAACCAGGGCGATACAGTAATCATATCCGGAACCCTCCAGCTACGTATGGGAC
>JAEIGA010016202.1_pt1 | contig 11349 bp, 9 predicted proteins | sample 9270691 | NCBI WGS metagenome assembly JAEIGA01 (sample SAMN17057246, study PRJNA624740) | gut metagenome | biome: biome; isolation source: fecal sample | host: Bos grunniens | place: China: Xizang | collected 2019
ATCAGCTTGCCGCGCTCAGCAAGCGTGCGGGAACCATTGATTACGAGGTATTGTGCTTGATTTCCTCTCGTGTGGACCGCATCTATACCGATAATTTTCAAACAAACAAGGAGAACGAAAGACAATGAAAAAATTTTTATCGACCGTGACGCTGCTTTTGCTGTTGCTGCTTTCTTTGGTCTGGATGCTGACGGCGTGTGCCGAAAAGCAGGATTTGTTTGCAAGCACGGCGTTTGAATCGCTCACGGTCAATCAGAAAGGGAATTTGGTCGCAACGGTGACCTTGGATTTGGAGACGGTGCAATCCCATCAAGGCGAAAAAGCTTTTTTATACGAGCTGTTTCCGGGGGAGGATGTCACGGCGCTTTATCGTCGATTTTCCATTGCCTCGGCATCCATCGGATCAAAAATGCAATTTGAGTTTCCGCTGATGGATAACGAGCATAACCGTTTGTACTCCACCTTTGCGGTTTGCTATGCCGACGGGCATCTGTTGACAACCACGCTCAGAGGAGTGGATAACCCCGAAGCGCTTGCCACGGTGGATGCTCCCTTTTTGTGGGGAGAAAATCCGAAGGGACTCGCTTTGCAAAATGCGGCGGGTGCTTTGGATTTGAATGTGGCGCACGCAATGATAGACGCGGATTTTGCTTCGTTGATTTCCCTTGCCGATACCACCTTCTCTTTTTCAGGGGTGGAATATCCCATTTGTGCCGCCGTGCTTAACGACTTGGATCGACAGGTCAGTGAGGCGTATGCCTGCGGAATGCAGGTTTCGCTGCGCCTTTTTCCGGAAAAAGGAATGAATCTCAAAGAGAATGCCGCGCTGCTCCACTTTTTGGCAGAGCGCTACTCCAACGGTGAGTTTGGAATCGTGACTGCCTATTTTGTTGATGCATCCACATTGTCGGCTAAGGATGCAACTCGATTTACAACGCTTGCCTATAAAGCGTTGCGCTCGCACCTGAAATATGCGCAACTTTACATCATCAGTGATGAAGGCACTGTTTCCGATGCCGCCGCTTATTTTGCGGAGCTTGGCATACGATTGAAGGAGGCAATGCCAACGATGGCCTGGGGGGCTGCGATGATTCCCGCTGACTCCGAAAACGCAATTTGGGAGGAGAGTGATTTTGAAATCCTCACTGCAAAAAATATCCCTGCCCTATTTGAATTGCTGCGCCACCAGGAGGGTGCGCCCCGCCGTTTTGCTGTTTGCGATGTGAAATTCTCAGCGAAAAATGAACAAAGGCAGGCGGTTTCTTTTGCTTACACTTATGCCAAAGCAATGGAGGCGGAGGCAAATTTGATTTTTTACGGCGCACAGGTCAACGATAACGTTGGATTGTATTCCGCAAAGGGCGAAGAACGCGCGCTTGCCGAATGGTTTGCCTCGATTGACGAGGGATTAAACCAACAGCAAATTTTAACCTGCAAATCCTTGGCGTCCAACATTTGGGAGGTGGTGTCCAAGCTTACCCCTACTCGCTTGGAGTTGACGGGAATCGGCACACTTGGCGCGGGAAGCGGCTCTGCCTCTGCCGTGTTTGATTTTGGGAGCGGCGAAACCTACGGCTTTACCGCGTTGGGCGGCGTAACCAAACCGCAGAGCAATTATTCTGAAGCTCTCAATTCCCCAACGCTTTACACTTGGTTGGAGGGGACGGAGCGGCATAAGGGCATACAATCCATAATGAAAGACGGACAAGCTCTTGCCGGCGCGTTCTCGCTTTCGGTGCACACACTGTCGCAATACACCGCCTCGGAGCAATACACGCTCACGCTCTTTTTAGAGGGCGTGACACCACAAGGCAAGGCGGTATCTTATCGCGCGCAGACAAATGCTCCTGCAGCCTCTTGGCAAACAGTTACCTTTCAGATTGCATCCTTTGTGGCAGAAATAGATTTGTCACAACCCTGTTCGCTTCGTCTTTTGACTGAAGCTGATGACGAAAATGATGAAAAATTTGTTTTTTGGGTGAAGTCGATATCCGCCAACCAAGCGTCCGTTGATTACAAATCGTTTTTGCCGATTGTGTTGAGTGTTGGCGGAGTGGCGGTTGGCTTTGGCGTTTTCTTCTTAGGATACTGTTTGTTGTCGAGACGGCGCCGCCGTTGACGGGAAGGAGCTTGCGATGTCAATGAAAATTTTTCACGAACGGCGCTCAAAGGACATCACCTTTTTGGGCGGCCATAATATCCAGTGCATTCCCCATCTGCATCAGGAATTGGAATTGATTTGTATGTATGAGGGGGAAGCAATCGCCTATGCTGACACCACGAGGTGCCAATTGCAAGGGGGGGATGTCTTTTTAACCTTCCCCAATCAAATTCACTCCTATGAAAAAGTAACGCCGGAAACCCATTTTGGATTGATTTTTAAAGCGGATTTAATCCCTGAAATGGCAGAAATCTTTCGCACGGGGTACCCGACGGCGCCGGTGCTGAAAAACGCGTTGAACAATCCCAGGATTCGCTCCTTGGTGGATGCGCTGGAGCAATCGAGAGAGCGCGCCGACTTCCCCCACCTATCGGAGCTACAGCGCGGCTATCTGTTGGCGCTTTGCGCTGAGCTGGTGCCGGCGATGAAGGTGAAAAAGCTTTCTACGGGAGATTCCAACACCTTGCGTGCCATTGTTTCCTTTTGCACACAAAACTATGCCGAAAAGCTCTCTCTTGCCGTGCTTGAGGAGCAGCTGCATCTCAATCGCTATTATATTTCCCATTTGCTTTCGGGGCGACTGGGAATCCGTTTTAATGAGTACATCAATTCCCTGCGCGTTACCGAGGCGTGCCGCTATCTGCTCAACTCCGACCATAGCGTAACCGAAATTGCCGCCTTGGTTGGTTTTAGCACCTCGCGTACATTTAACCGCGCTTTTGTGCATCAAACGGGAGTTTCCCCCAGCGAATATCGGCGTCAACGAATGGGCGATTTAAAGCTGCACATTCAAAACTCTGCGGAGCCGGACGGAATAGAGCCGTCCCTTCCCAAAAGCTCGTCCGCTCGCAACGGTTGCTGGGATGACGATTGCTGCTGTTGACGGATGTCGTGGATTTTGAAATGCTGTAATTCTTAAAATAGCAATATATGTCTAATAAAGAAGGTAAAAAATGAGTCAAATTACAAATATTGAATTAGCCCCATCGGGCAGAGATAAAATCAATTGGGTGCAATCTTATATGCCCATCCTCAACTCCATCAAAGAGGAGTTTGAGCGCACAAAGCCGTTTGCAGGAATGACAATTTCGATGTCCATTCACCTGGAAGCAAAGACCGCATATCTAGCTGAGGTACTCCGTGCGGGAGGTGCCGAGGTTTGGGTGACGGGCTGCAATCCCCTTTCCACACAGGATGACGTTGCCGCCGCTTTGGCGGCAGAGGGATTTGAGGTACACGCGTGCCACGGCGTGAGTGAGGCGGAGTATATTGAGCATTTGAAAATGACGCTCTCCCCTGCCCCGCATCTGATCATCGATGATGGCGGAGATTTGATTTCTCTGCTGCACGGCGAATGCCGCGAGCTTGGTAAAAATCTCATCGGCGGCTGTGAAGAAACAACCACGGGAATTCACCGCCTGCTCTCGCGCGAAAAGGCGGGACTTTTGGATTACACGATGATTGACGTCAATGATGCCGATTGCAAGCATTTGTTTGACAACCGTTACGGTACGGGACAGTCCACCTTGGACGGAATTATGAACGCCACTAACCTCATCATTGCAGGCAAAATTGTGGTGATTGCAGGGTACGGGTGGTGCGGAAAAGGGCTTGCGATGCGCGCCAGAGGAATGGGCGCGGTTGTGGTCATCACCGAGATTGATCCCATTAAAGCAATGGAGGCTATCATGGACGGATTTACTGTTTTGCCGATGGATGAGGCGGCGAAAATAGGAGATCTGTTTGTTACCCTGACAGGCTGCGCCGATGTTTTGGTTAAGCGCCATTTTGAGGTGATGAAGGACGGTGTGTTGCTTGCCAACAGCGGTCACTTTGACGTGGAAATTAACAAAATGGATTTGGAACAACTCGCCGACGAGGTATGGGAGCGAAAGCCGAATATCAGAGGTTATCGCCTAAAAGACGGCCGTGTCCTCAATCTATTGGCGGAGGGGCGTCTGGTAAATCTTGCCGCGGGCAACGGACACCCTGCCGAAATTATGGATATGTCCTTTGCGATTCAGGCAAAGAGTCTTGCCTATCTTGCAAAAAATGGAAAAAATATGCAAAACCGTGTGTATGCCGTCCCTGCGGAAATTGACCGCGAGGTGGCACACATCAAGCTTGCCGCAATGTCGGTGAGCATCGATGAATTGACTGCCGAGCAAGAGGCATATTTGGCTCGCGTAGAGTGATATTAGGGTAGAAAAATTCTCTTTTTGTCATTTTTTGATTTTTTTATAAGATAGCAATATATGACCGATTATTTCATCCTTTGGTTAGAAAGGAACAAAAAACATAATGAACAATCAACGACCCGATTCTCTTTCGTGTGAGGTTGCCGTCATCGGCGCGGGACACGCCGGCGTTGAGGCGGCGCTGGCTTCGGCACGCCTTGGTGTAGATACCGTTCTCTTTACAATGTCCTTGGAATCCATTGCGAATCTTCCCTGCAACCCTTCTATCGGGGGAACTGCAAAGGGACATCTTGTATACGAAATCGATGCTCTGGGCGGCGAAATGGGACGCGCCGCTGATCTTGTTACGCTCCAATCCCGCACTTTAAATCTCGGTAAGGGAGCTGCTGTACAAAGCAAAAGAATTCAGGCGGACCGCAAGCGATATCAATCTATTATGAAGCAAACCTTGGAACAACAGGATAATTTGCGTTTGATTCAAGCTGAAATAACAGCAATAAATGTCTTATCTGATGGCGAAAACTTGGAAAATCCTTCGATTGACAAAGCAAAAAAAGTCCGTTCTGTAGTGACAAGGCTTGGAGAGGAATGGAGCTGTCAGTGTGTTATTGTTGCAACGGGAACTTACCTTGATAGCGCGATTTTTGTAGGTGATGTTACTTACGAGGCGGGGCCTGATGGTTTTTTGCCATCCAAAGGGCTTTCGCAATCTCTTACTGACGCCGGGGTGGAGCTTCTCCGCTTCAAAACGGGAACGCCTGCGCGTGTCAAGCGCCAAAGCATTGATTTTTCTGAGTTAGAGGAGCAAAAAGGCGAGAGCTTTTCTCTTCCCTATTCTTCCTTGCACAAAGAAGATATGTTTGACAACACAGAACAAATTTCCTGTTATATTGTTTACACCAATTCTGAAACTCACCGCATTATTCGCGAAAATATCACAAGAAGCGCGATGTATTCCGGCAAAATTCACGGAACGGGCCCTCGTTATTGCCCTTCCATTGAGGATAAATTGGTTCGCTTTGCCGACAAGGAGCGCCATCAGCTCTTTGTTGAACCGGTGGGCACCGATACCTCTGAGATGTATTTACAGGGGTTTTCCACCTCTTTGCCAACCGATGTACAACAGCAAATGCTGCACTCTTTAAAGGGGTTTGAAAACGCGCAAATTATGCGATACGCCTATGCAATTGAGTACGATTGTGCCGATCCTACGCAAATGGATGCTACGTTGGAGTTTAAATCAATAAAAGGATTATATGGCGCCGGGCAATTTAATGGTACTTCGGGATATGAGGAGGCGGCGGCTCAGGGGCTTCTTGCGGGAATCAATGCTGCTCTCCGTGTAAAAGGAAGAAAACCGATTGTTTTGCAACGCTCGAACAGCTATATTGGCACTTTGGTGGATGATTTGGTAACCAAAGGCACAAAGGAACCTTATCGAATGATGACTTCTCGCTCTGAGTATCGTTTGTTGCTACGGCAGGACAATGCGGACAGTCGCTTAACGCCGATAGGATATGAGGTAGGATTGGTTTCGGAAACTCGATATCAGGCTTTTTTGGAGAAAAAAAGAACAATTGACGCAGAAAAAGAACGGTTAGAATCAACTTTCATCTCTCCGTCTGTTGCCAATCCTCTTTTGGAGAGGTGCGGAGAAAGCAAATTGAAATCGGGAGCTTCTTTGGCGGATTTGCTTCGCCGCCCTGCAATTAGCTACGCAGAGCTTTCCGAAATTGACGGAGCACGGCCGATTTTGCCAAAAAGTGTTGCGATCACGGTGGAAACCGACATCAAGTATGCTGGATACGCCTCAAGGCAATTGGCAGAGGTGGAGCATCAACGCAAATTGGACGAAAAGCGTCTGCCGGAGGACATTGAATATCAAAAAATAAAAGGTTTACGCATCGAGGCAATGCAAAAGCTTTCGCAAATTCGTCCGCTTACCATTGGACAAGCATCTCGCATTAGTGGCGTAAATCCTGCGGATATTACGGTTCTGCTGATATATTTAGGTATGAAATAAAATATAAATGATGTGGAAATCAAGAGGTGGTACCTTGAATTTTGAAGAATTTTGTTCGCTTTTTCGGTTTGCCGCCGAAAAAAACGGCATTTTAACTCTCGGACAAGACAAAATTGAGATGTTTTATGAGTTTACTCGTTATTTGCTCGAAGTAAATCAAATCACCAATTTAACTGCAATTCGAGAAGAAAGAGAGATTATTTACAAGCATTATATCGATTCTTTGCTGGTGGAGCCGCTAATCCCCGAAGGCGCGCGTGTGCTCGATTTGGGATGCGGTCCCGGATTTCCGTCCATTCCGCTGGCGATTGCAAGGGAGGATGTTTCTGTTGTTGCCTTGGATAGCACGGCGAAAAAAATTGATTTCGTCAACAAAAGCACAAAAACGCTTCAAATCAGCAACCTAAAAGGCGAGGTCGGACGAGCAGAAGATGCCAAAACGAGAAAAAACCTCGGCGAATTTGATATTGTGGTCAGCCGGGCAGTTGCAAGACTCAATGTCATTCTGGAGCTTGGCGTTCCTTATTGTAAGCTTGGCGGCAGATTGATTGCAATGAAAGGGGCGAAGGGGAAAGAAGAGCTGGTTGAGGCTAAAAAAGCACTTGCCACGCTTTCATCCACTCTCGTAGATGAGAATAAAACTGTTCTTCACGCCGACGATGAAGAATCACGGTATTTGATTGAAATTATTAAAAACAAGTCAACGCCGGCTTGTTATCCACGTTCTTACGCCGCGATTTTGAAAAAACCGCTGTAATGTTTCACGTGAAACATTAAAAAACAAAAAAGAATGTTTCACGTGAAACATTCTTTTTTGTTGCTTTTTTTCATAGAAGCATTGCATTTTGGCGCAAGATATGGTATAATAAATTATCAAAGTTGAATCCCTCTACGGTGCACCGAGCGTCAAATGGCATGTCGGAGGGTGCCTTGAAGACAAAAAAGTCTTTGAAAAACGTTTTTGCCTTGACCTGACGCGAAGTTCTTTCGATTTTATATTCGAAAATCGGTATTTCACACCTTCGGCTTTTATCATAACGGTGAGGATTCTTGGCAATTGTGCTGCGGATCACAAAATAAAAAAGGAGAATAAAATGGGAAAAATTATTTCGTTTGCCAATCAAAAGGGCGGCGTAGGAAAAACCACGTCTGCTGTAAATGTTGCGGCGGCATTGGGAGTGCTTGGCTACCAAGTGCTTTTGATAGACCTTGATCCGCAAGGAAATGCTACAAGCGGCGTTGGTGTAGTGAAAAAAAGCTTAAAGCTCTCCGCTTTTGAGATGCTGACTACGGATGTTTCTGTACAAGAAGTGACAATTAAGACGAGGTTCAATAATTTGTCGGTAATTCCTACCAATACTACTCTTGCTCGCGCAGAATATGAGCTTGCGGATGTAGAAGAAGGCGAATATGTGATGAAAAAGAAGCTCGATGCCGTCAAAAACTTCTACGATTACATCATTATTGACTGTCCTCCGTCCTTGGGGATGCTGACTGTGAATGCGATGACGGCGAGTGATGGGGTTGTTATCCCGATGCAGTGCGAATTTTTTGCCTTGGAAGGTCTTTCGCAGCTGATGTTTACAATCAGCCGCATTAAAACGCACTATAATAAGAATTTAAATGTAACAGGAATTTTAATTACAATGTACAACAATCGCTTGATTTTGTCTTTGCAAGTGATCAATGAGCTTCGCAAGCACTATGCGGACAAGCTGTTTGAAACGACAATTTCAAGGAATGTAAAGCTTTCGGAGGCGCCAAGCTTTGGTTCTCCTGTTTACTATCACGACAAACGCTCCAAAGGCTCGCTTGAGTATTTAAATGTTGCAAAAGAGCTTGCAGAGCGCATTTAGAGGAGGAGAATATGGCAAAATCAAGAAGTGGACTTGGGCGCGATTTCTATTCGCTGTTGGATGATAACATTCTTGCAGGAGATAAGACCTCCGCGGCGACCAATCTTCGCATATCCGAGGTAGAGCCTCGCAGCGATCAGCCAAGAAAGACGTTTTCTCAAGAATCTTTGCAGCAATTGGCGGATTCCATCGCACAATTTGGTGTTTTACAGCCAATTATTGTTCGTGAAAGTCAGTATTTAACGGGCAATTATGAAATTATTGCCGGAGAACGCCGTTGGAGAGCGTCTAAAATGGCAGGTTTGAACGAAATCCCTGCAGTGATTTTGGAGGGAGATGACCTTAAAGCGGCACAAGTTGCGGTGATCGAAAATGTACAACGAGAAGATTTGAATCCTGTAGAAGAGGCTTTGGCGTACGATACCTTGATTGATCGGTTTGGCTTGACGCAGGAGCATATCTCCCGTCAGGTGGGCAAGAGCCGTTCGGCAATCACCAACGCGCTCCGTTTATTAGACTTGCCTGAGGAGGTTTTGGACCTTTTGAAGAAGGGGGACTTGTCGGCGGGACACGCAAGAGCGCTTTTGGGGCTGAATTCTGAGGAGCAAATGGCGCCTTTGGCACAAAAAATCGTAGACAAAGGGCTTTCTGTGCGAGAAGTGGAGGCTGCGGTTCGTCTGATGAACTATCAGCCGACACAGTTGGATGAGGAAGAGAAAACAAGTCTGACGCAGCGCAAAGCGTATATGCACGATTTGGAGCACCGGGCGGTATCGGTGCTTGGTAGACGCGTGAAGATTGTCAAAAGCAACAAGAAAAAGGTGGTTGAACTGGCTTACAGTGACGACGATGACCTTGAGGAACTGTTAAAAACTATTTGCGGCAAGGATTTTTTTGACGCAAATGAGGAATAATAAAGAAAAATTGGAGAAGAGCGATGTTAGATATCAAATACATTAAAGAAAACCCGGATGAGGTTGTAGCCCGTCTTGCCAAAAAAGGAAGAGACGCCAAGGAAGAAATTGAATTGATTTTGAAATTGGATGGGGAGCGCCGCGCAATTATTGGTGAGGTGGAGCAGTTGAAGGCAGAACAAAATAAAACCAATAAATTGATTCCCCAATATAAAAAGGAAGGCAAGGATACTGCCGCAATTTTCGCCGAAATGAAGAATTTGGGGGCAAAAATCAAGGCAGATGATGATAAATTAAAGGAAATTGAAACGCAATTGACTTCTGTGATGTTGGGGCTTCCCAATTTGCCGGATAAAGATCTCAAGGCAGGCGGAAAAGAGAATAATGAGCCTTTGCGCTACCACGGAGGGCCGCGCAAGTTTGATTTTGAGGCGAAAAATCACGTTGACCTTTGCACGGACCTGGGATTGATTGATTACAAAAGGGGTGTTAAGCTCTCCGGAAACGGATTTTGGATTTATTCGGGCATCGGGGCGCGTTTGGAATGGGCATTGCTGAACTATTTTATCGATTTTCACCTTGGAAATGGATACGAATTGGCGCTGGTCCCTCATATGCTTGGCTATGAATGCGGTTTGACAGCAGGTCAGTTCCCTAAATTCCAAGATGAAGTATATTGGCTGGAAACCTCGGAGGATGAACGCCGCCGCTTTATGCTTCCCACTGCGGAAACAGCTTTGGTGTCTCTCCATCGGGATGAGATTTTGACAGAAGCAGACCTTCCCAAAAAATATATCAGCTATACGCCTTGCTTCCGTCGAGAAGCCGGCTCTTATCGCGCAGATGAGCGCGGAATGGTACGCGGACATCAGTTTAACAAGGTGGAAATGGTCCAATACACGCTTCCCGAAAAGAGTGATGAGGCGTTTGAAGAGTTGGTTTGCAACGCGGAAAATTTGGTAAAAGGATTAGGCTTCCATTTCCGTACTGTCAAACTGGCGGCAGAAGATTGCTCGGCATCGATGGCACGCACCTATGATATTGAAATTAACATTCCTTCAATGAACGGTTATAAGGAGGTTTCCTCTGTGTCCAATGCGCGCGATTATCAAGCACGCAGAGGAATGATGAGAGTGAAGCGAGAGAACGGAAAAACAGAGTTTTTGCACACGCTCAATGGGTCCGGACTTGCAACCAGCCGTATTTTCCCCGCTTTGGTGGAGCAGAATCAAAATGCTGATGGCAGTGTGACCGTTCCCGAAGTGTTGAGAAAATATATCGGTATGGATGTAATTAAAAAGTGATATCGGCAAATGAGGAAACTGTAGATGTTACAAGCGATTTTTTTGCAAGCAGGCGGTGAATCGTTATGGGAAATGATTGCCACTTGGTACAGCCATTCTACTCTCAATCAAATCATTTCCTCTATTGATTCTCGTTTTTTTCGATTGGAATTTCATAATTACGAGCACATCGCACTGACGCCTGCGGCAAACGGGACTGTTAAAACGATGATTTTCGGGATTGCAATTGGACTCATCCTTGCAATCATTTTCACATCCTTCGTAAAAAAACAGCTTGGTAGCTTTGTTTTTCGTTTGATTCGTGAAGAATGTTTTTCTAAAGATAAAGCAAAGACACTTTTGGAGCTTGGAGCTTTTCGCAACTCAACCATTCGGCGTGAGCTTGTAAGGGGGGTGAACCTGAGAAAGTTGGTGCGATGCGTTGAGGAGGAGGAAGTCGAGGACAAAGACGCCTTTCGTATGGATTTTACCACTGCGCATTTCTATCTTCCTGAGGAGTTAAAGTATCGCGCGGAGATTCGATACGAGCAACAGGGAAGCGGTTGGTTGTTCGTTTTGTGTGCAATCATTCTTACCGTCGTTTTTACTTCTTTGCTTTGTACTTGGCTGCCGGAAATTCTCCAACTGTTGGATAATTTAATTTCGTTTTTCGTTGGATGACAAGACTGCCCTGAGATCCTGTTGGATATCAGGGCAGTCTGTAGACAAAACGAAAGGTTTTCGCCCGTCTTTTTCTCGGGGAAAACCTTCTTGGAAGAAGGCTTCTCCCCGAACCCCACTCCAAGAACTTTCACCAAAGGGGGAATATAAAAGCACACAGTGCTACAAATGCAGCTTTTGGTTTGTGCGCCCTCGCCCGTAGGCTTCTATCGAAGCCTCATTCCTTCGGTGGA
>JAEIGA010016203.1_pt1 | contig 11349 bp, 27 predicted proteins | sample 9270691 | NCBI WGS metagenome assembly JAEIGA01 (sample SAMN17057246, study PRJNA624740) | gut metagenome | biome: biome; isolation source: fecal sample | host: Bos grunniens | place: China: Xizang | collected 2019
AAGTGATAAACCGCCTCGGTATGTAATCGTTTCGGGGCGCAGGACAGGGAAGATGTGGAGTTGGGAGAGGTTCAAACAAGAACTCCCCAAGGAGATTCAAGACAACATGATTATAGTCAAGGCTTCCGACCCCGTTCCCGAACTGAGGGGCAACAAACTCCCAAGGATAGTGGACTACGATATGATGGAGACATCTACATTTACATGGGAATATCTCCTCGAAATAATGAAAGAACATTATCAAATGAAAAAGTACAAAATCAGATACAAGGAAGTCGGCAGAAGCCGCATCGGAGAGACTACCTACAGCGGGCCTCTCTCCGAGGATGAGGTCATCGCATTCTTCGGACTGGACGGTGACGATGTGGAATGGTATGAGGTAGAGGAGATGGAGTAATGAGAGAAAAGGTTCTAGATGCTATCCTTGCCATCTTTGCAGACAAGCGAGCAGACGGAGAGGTGCTACCCTTTGCCACTAGCAGAGAGGTAGCACTTCTGCTTCATATAAGCGTTTCCGAGGTGGAGAGGATGGCTAAGGACATTGACATTACGAAAGGAAGAACAGAAGAATATGAGTATTACTATGAGTGAGAGAAACTTAATACTTAACGGAAATTGTCTTGATGTATTAAAGACGCTTCCCGACAATAGTATTGATTGCTGTGTAACAAGCCCTCCGTATTATGCGTTGAGAGATTATGGAATGGAACAGCAATTAGGACTGGAAGAAACTCCAGAAAAGTATATTGAGGCTATGACTAAAGTATTCATGGAGGTTTACAGGGTATTAAAACCCGAAGGAACTTTATGGTTGAATATCGGTGACTCTTATTGGGGAGGAGGATGGCGCGCCGCTTCTTTTAATGAAAATAGCGGTTCTATTCAAAAGGGCAGCAAAGGGACTTACTGCGGAGACACGATGCCTGCTTGTAAAGGGAAAATTGGGTTATATAAGCCCAAAGATTTGATAGGTATCCCTTGGATGTTAGCCTTTTCTCTCCGCAATGCAGGATGGTATTTGAGGCAGGATATTATATGGCACAAGCCTAATCCGATGCCCGAAAGCGTGACTGACCGATGTACGAAGTCACATGAATACCTCTTTCTGTTTAGTAAAACTCAGAAATACTACTTTGACCACGAGGCTATTCAAGAAGAGGCAGTGACGCAAATCGACCCAAGAGTAGGAAAGAGATGTGAGTACGATGGTATGCGTAAAGGAGAACAAGGTACAGGCAACAGGGCATTTGTTTCTCTTAAAACAAGACCTAAGATGGGAGGAACTAAATACGGAGACTCCTCCGACCCTCATCATTCGACAAAAAGCGGAAAAGAGTGGGAGCCTCAGATTAAAGAGCAGGGCACTGAGGGAGATGTGTATGTCGTGAGAAACAAAAGAGATGTTTGGTCGGTCAAGGTCAAGCCTTGCAAGGAGGCTCATTTTGCCACATATCCGTTTGAACTAATAAAGCCATGCATCCTCGCAGGATGCCCTATGGGGGGGGTAGTCTTAGACCCTTTCATGGGAAGCGGAACAACGGCCATTGTTGCCAAGTCTCTTGATAGAGATTATATCGGCATTGAACTTAATCCCGAATATATTCAAATAGCAGAGAGGAGGTTGCACGAAAAATTTGGAATGTTTTTATGATGAAACACGCAAAGAACTTTCAAGACCTAACAGGGCAGAAGATACACCGCCTTACCTTCCTGGAGTATGTCGGCAGAAACGAGCAGAGGAATTCCAGATGGAAGGTAAGATGTGACTGCGGGGAAATTTTTGTTGTGACTGCTACTTCTGTAAAGTTTGGTAAAACTTATTCTTGTGGATGCTATCGTATTGAGAATAATAAGACGAGGTATTCTACAAAGGCCTAATGGCGAAACAATAACGATTCACTATAACACAGGCAGCTTAAACAGATTAGATAGGCTCACTGCTGCCAATTATGGAATGCCAATAAATACGAACCTCTGTATCAATAAGTTTGTTAAATCCAACAGCAGAACAATTATGCTCCAGGCAGCTTCTATATACACTCAGGCTACAGGAGGCCATTGGAACGAAGAAGACATGCTTGAGGTTATGTTTGAAGTAGCTGAAACATCCATCAAGATTCTTGCTACAGACTTATTCAACCAACTCACAATGAAGTAACCGACTCATATGCCAATTTACAATAAATCCCACAGAAACTCAGGTCTTATGCAGCTTAACAAAATGCGTAAAGACAACATAAAGCATAAAACAAGCGTTGATTTCAAGACTCCAGATAGCACAAACACAATCTTAATAAATCAGGATTGTTTGGATATGCTATCTTGCCTACCAGATGAATCCGTTCAATTAATCTTGATTGACCCCCCCATACAACCTTGATCTTGCATCATGGGATAAGTTTGACAATTATATTGAATGGGCTGCAAAGTGGCTAAAGGAATCATACCGAGTCCTCTCAAAAAGCGGCAGTCTCGTCATATTCGGAGGAACACAATTTCAAGGCGAAAAGAGCGGAGACCTAATTGAAATTATATATCACTGCCGCCACAACACAAAGTTCCGCCTGGTAAATACTGTTGTTTGGTATTACAAAAACGGAATGTCTGCTCATCGATATTTTGCGAATAGGCACGAAGAAGCTATTTGGCTTACCAAAACTGACAAATACTACTTTGACTTAGACTCCGTTAGGGTGCCATATGGAGAGAAAGAATTAAAAGACGCTCTTAAGGACAAACGTCTAATCCCTGAGAATGTTATGAAGGGTAAAAACCCGACCAACGTATGGGAGATTGGACGATTGAACGGAAATTCATTAGAACGAGTCGGCCACCCTACGCAGAAGCCTGTAGAGATCATGAGAAGATTTGTAAAAGCACTCTCGTACCCCGATTCAATAGTCCTCGATTTTTTTGCTGGAAGTGGAACAACTGGACGAGTATGTATTGAAGAAAAACGTAATTGCATTATGTGCGACAGCGACATTCAGTCAAAAGAATATTTCGCTAAGCATATTGAGAAGATGAAGGCTTCTGGTATCACCAACACTTATACAGAAAATCAAGATCTTGAAACTTTCTTTGCTGAAGTTATTCAAAGACAAAACAATGAAAAATGGAGAAACTTTTTGGCACTCCGTTCATAGGTTGGTTGCTTTAACGTTTCTTCCTAATCCTCACAATCATCCTCAGGTAAATCATAAGGATGAAATAAAGACCAATAACAATGTCACAAACTTGGAGTGGTGTGATGGTAAATATAATATGAATTACGGAACCGTTAAGAAGAAAATAAGTTATTCAAAGCTAACAAAGGAGAGCAATACAAAAGTAATTCAAATCAAAGAAGGCAAAGTGATAAATGTTTTCAATTCATCATATGATGCCCAAAGGAAAACAGGAATTTCTCATGCTGCCATTTGCCGTGTTTGTATAGGTGCGCCAAGATATAAGACGGCTGGCGGATACTTCTGTAAAAGGGTTAGTGTTACTGACCCCATATTATCTAATGCAGAATAGAAAACAACAAGAAAAGACATCTACATTAATTTTTTAAGATATGAGCGTAAATAAAGTCATTATTCTCGGAAACTGCGGCAAAGACCCAGAAGTACGAGTAGTAGGAGAAAACAAGGTCGCTACCTTCTCAGTAGCAACAACAGAGAAGTACAAGGACAGCAAGACTGGCGAGTGGAAGGAGAACACCGAGTGGCACAACATCGTGTGCTGGAGGAACACCGCCGAGCTTGCAGAGAAGTACATCAAGAAGGGGACTCAGTTGTTCATCGAGGGCAAACTGAGGACAAGATCCTGGGATAAGGACGGAGAGAAGAGGTATGTCACCGAGATCGTGGCAGATTCCATCCAACTCCTCGGCAAGAAGGAGGGTTCAGACTCCCCTGCGCCTGCACCGACACAGCAGAGGAAGCCTCTCTATCAGCAGACAACACCGATGCCTGCGGCAGGAGAGCCAGATGACTCAGATCTCCCATTTTAAGTTTAACCATGGAGCGGTCTTCGGATCGCTCCTTTAATTTTCACACAACCATGACACAGGAAAGAATAGAGCAGCTTGCAGAAGCCTATGCAGCAGATTTTGAGCCGATGTTCCGCAAGGTAGCAAGAAGAGCATACATTGACGGATTACAGCATTATGCTGAGTTGATAGCTTTGCTTAAAGAGTACAAGACGGCAAGGGATAAGTTCAACGAACTATGCAAAGGCCCGTCAGGAGGAATGTCGCAGTTCTGGAGAGAGGATGCAGGGTTTGAGATGGATCGAAAAGAGAAAGCGGTTAAGGATTACGTTAAGAAGATGGAGGAGTAAGATATGGAAAAGGAACACAAGATCAAATGCTCGTGCGGTCATAGGTTCTATGTGACTAAGGCAAGTGCTTCAAGCGTTGAGTGGGATTTTACAGGCGTGGATGCATATGTATTTAAGTGTCCGAATTGTGGGAAGAGTCACTTTGTAAGTCCGTTTTCGTTATAGACAAGGAAGGAAATGAAAGCAAGAGTAAAAGCAACGGGAGAGATTGTAGAGGTAGAAGATTGTGGTTCAGTATTCCGACACGGAGCATTATTCCACGGATACAAGGATGCAAATGGCATCAAGTATTTACCTAATGAAATTGATTTACAAATGGATTTTGATTATTGGGAAGCATGTCAAGATGAGACACCAGACTCTCCCGACTACTGGACTCGCCTTGAGCATCAGTACGCAGGAATGGCGATGCAGGGGATAATTGCCAGACATAATATTGACTTTGAAATGGTAGTTGAATGGAGTGCAGACCTTGCCCACGCCCTCGTGGGGAAACTAAAGGAAAAGGAGGAATAGTAATGGAAAGATATGTACCCTTTAAAGCATATATAGTAGATACTGAAGAAATAATGACCGTTTATTTTGCTGGTTCAACAGGTCATGATATGATAGAGTATTTTAAAGATAAATATGGTAATCATTATCATAGGTGCTATGATAACATAAAAAATGCACCTAAAAATATGCCTATAATGGAACTCTTTTATGTCTATGATGTAGATTCAATAAGAAAGGAAAATCTTCAAAAATGTGAAGATGCACTACATGAAAATATGACATTTGATATTTTCTTAGCAAAACATTTCTTACAAACTTGTTCGAAAAAAGAGCTATGGGTGTTATCAAGAAAATTCTTAAATGAAAAGGAGGAAAGGAAATGAAGCGCATTGAGATATCCTGCAACTCGCTTGCAGAGTGTTATGCGAGATTAAGAGACTGCGATCTTATTTATGTCTCCGACCTCGGCAAGAAAGCGAAGATCGTGATTGACATAGACACCGATTCGCCATTCGATGGGTCGTTTATTAATATACCAGATTAAAGGAGGAAAGGAAATGAATAGTTACGACAAGCGTAGGGTGCTGAATGTTATTCGACATATTAAGAAGGTAATCCGTAAGCAAGGGTTATATAGTTGTATTGTGGCGGAGATATATGATTCGTCACTGAGAAGAATAACCAAAGGTGCACCTGCTTGGTATGATACTGCTTGGCATGATGACCGCATTCTTGCTCTGAGGTTCTTGAAAAGTCAAGGTTATGCTGTTGTCGTGTATCCACAATGGTCTAATACCCCATCCTATTGCAAAGGAGAATTGTTCTATATGAATATGACAAGAATATCAATCAGTCAGAATAATAAGGAGGAAAGGAAATGATGCTTTGGGAAACTTTGGCACTTATGGCTTTTATAACAATGTTCATAGGCGCATTCTTACTTTCTATTAATGCTGAAAAGACAGGTTTATGTGTGACATTGGTAGGAGTAGCTTTAGGTGTGGCAGCGGTTATTATCCAAGAATGTAGTGATAAAAACGACACACCCACTGCTCTTGATGTCTACCGAGGTAAGACCACCTTGGAGATAACTTATAGGGATAGTGTGGCTGTGGATTCAACGGTTGTTTATAAAGTAAGATAGGTATGAACATAGAAAACATTAAAAAAGGCTTAGACTTCTACTGCTTTGCAGTGTGGATGTTCCTCCTCGGAGCGTTCCTTGAAAGTTCAAGATGGGGATGGTTTGCAACATCGTGTTGCTTTGCGGTGTTCTTTGCATACAAAGTTTGGAAACGATTATTTGAGTGATTATGGAAACTAAATTCAATTTCAAATCTCAGATGTGCACAACGGTTGCACAATCGGAACGCCTTTTAGCGTTAGGACTAAAAAAGGACACGGCAGATATGGGTTCTGTACGTGATTTAGTACAAATAACGAGCAATGGAAAACGAGAAGTTATCTTCACGTTTACACCAGATAATTGGGAAGCAAATCCTGATTCAATTCCAAGATGGTCGCTGCACAGGCTTTTATCATTATTGCCAACAGAGATTCCATGTGAAGTTGAAAATGGTCTTGGTATGTTTTTAGGTGATGAAAATGCAGTATCTTATTTCGGTGTATTAGGCTATTATACTCACGATAATTTATACGATGCTGTAATTTTATGCATCGAGGATGTTATCAAGGAAGGGTATTTTAACAAAGAATATTTGGTATGACACGAAGAGAAGAAATAGTAAGACAAGCAGAAATGTTCCGTCAGCCATATAGAGGTAGTGGAAATTACAGCACAAGCATAGATATAAAAAACGCATTTCAAGAAGGTGCACAATGGGCTGACAAGACTATGATTGAAAAGGCTTGCGATTGGTTGAAATTCAATACTAATTGGGGTGACGAATGGGATGATATGGGAAGAAATCTTAATTATGGTATGATTGAGGAATTTCGTAAAGCAATGGAGGAATAGTTATGAAGATGTGGATAAGCAGAAGCGAAATAGGGGACTTGTTTTTATTTTCATCTAAGCCATCTTATGACGAATGTGGTATGGAGTGGTTTAAGGAATATCACTTTACCGATGACATTATAGTTGATTTTGGCTATCGGATAGATAGCAAACTCTATCCCGAAGTGACCTTCGAGAACTCACCGATGGAAGTGGAACTTGTAATAAAGAAGTAAGATGAATATATGTAATGATTGTAGGCATTGTAAAGTCGCGCACTTTCCCGATATACCAGTGGGAGAGATGTATTGCAAATGTTCCAAAGACTATGTTGATTATGTCACAGGACAAGTCCATTATAGAAGATGTGAAACCGTAAGACAGAACAGAGCGGTATGCGCATGTTGGGAGCAAGGTGGAATCAAAGGATTCTTTCAAAGGTTATTCAGAAGAAGTTGAACTTAAATTGATTGAGAAATGAGAGACTACAAGGAGTTTGTCTCCCTCGTCAAGAGGATGAGAGAGGCGCAATCAGATTATGAAATAATTGATATGGCTTATGAGTATGCTAAAGACCATCGATGTGCGGATAGGGAACTTATTCTGCAAAGAGCAGAAGCAATGACTAAAGCAATCAAACTTGAAGACGAGGTTGATGAATATTTAAAGAAGATGGAGGACTGATATGAAGATAGAAAAGATTGACGGATGCACGGTGTCCGACATTATGGTAGACGGAGAGTCTTTCGTTGACTGCTCCGACATCAAGTGGGGCATATTGAAGCAGAGGCTCATAGGCTACCTCACCGAGAGAGTCCAGAGCGATGAGGACTTACAGGACCTGCTGAGTTGGACTTGCGAGATGTACGGAATAACAAGACACGAGTACCACTGCGAGCAGTGTGGAGACGATGTCTATACAACAACATTGGAGATATGAGGAACAAACGCATCGAAGGAGGAAAGCACTTCCTCTCTACCATAGAGGTCGGGCAGACCATTGTCTATGACGGGCCGTACAGGTGGAGAAGCCTTGCGCAAGTGGCGTGTCAGATGACCAAGGACTTCGGTGCGGTTTTCCAATTTCGCACGAAGTTCACGAAAGGACTAAGGACAATAACAAGAGTGAAATGAAAAGAAGATACCAAGTAAGGTGGTATGAGTATAACCTTACCGTACCAAGATGCCGTAAGTTTTTTACGGAGTTAGGAGCCACACTGTTTCATGTGTGGCTTTATTATTTCAGGAAAGAAGAATCAATAATCTATGAGGAGACAGAATAATGACTAGACTACCAAGCGAAGAGCAACTTAGGAAAGAGATCAGGGAGACCATAAAGCAGAATCCCAAGTTCATGATGTGCGTAAACTGCGCCCACTATTGCAAGCTGACAAGGCAGTGCGACATCTATAAGAGAATGATGCTTCCGTATGTTCCTGCCAGTTCATGTGCGGGATATGAAGCAAACTATGAGATGCTGCTGAGAGAGACTACCAAGGAATTGCATGCCCAGGCAAGCGAGTGCGAGAAGATTGAGTTCCTTCTCGCCATGGCACTGACTTCAGCCAACACCACTACCCTATTTATTGAGGATATGGACAGGAGAGTGAAGGCTGCATACAGAAGAGAAAAGGCTAAGAAGGAGCATAGGAGAGAGGCGAGCATGCTGAAGAAGGACTGCGATCTCGCAAAGCAGATGGACGGAGCGATGGACAAGATCACTCAGTTCTTAGAAGATATGAAGGACGGATACCACGAGTGCATCGAGGCTTATGTCGCTAAGTTAGAGAAGTCGCTTGAAGGCATAGACACCCAGTACCGTCACTACATCCAGTCACACATTGACAGGATCTTCAAGAAGGGCGGTGAGTACAATGACGAAGCCAACAGCAACTTCAACTCCGATGCAGGTCAGTTTGCTCTGGTGCAGGCTGAGTTCGCAAGGGTGGCACATCATAACTTGCAGAATGCGGAGGATGTATTCACCTTTATGGAGAATATGGAGAATGTGGATTCGGAAGGACTCCCTAACCGTTTCTGCCTGGATAAGGACGATAAGAAATTCTATTTAAAACAAGGACGATAATGGAAGTAAAGATTAAACTAAATGGCGGCAAAATGCCGAAGAAGGCGCATCCGAGTGATGCCGCCTTTGACCTCTATGCCCCAGAAGATATTGAACTTAAAATGGGCAGACAGGTAATTGACCTTAAATTCAGCATAGAACTCCCGATAGGATATGCTGCAACCATTCAGCCGAGAAGTGGATTTTCTTGTAGGGGGATTTCGGGCGACCTCTTTCTTGACGGAGAATGCTTCTGCTCAGATAATGCAGATGCCGATGTTATCCGAGGACTTGTTGATGCAAACTACCGAGGTAATGTAGGAGTCATAGTCTACACCCGTGAAAAATGGCCCGAAAATCAGAAATTCATTATTCCTGAAGGCACTCGCATCGCACAGATGCAGATAGTTGAAGTACCGCAGGTGGAACTGATAGCGGTTGACGAACTATCCGAGAGTGACAGAGGAGTACGAGGGTTTGGAAGCACTGGAATAAAGGAGCGGATTACAAGGGCGTATAATAGAATGTTGGAGATTAGCAGCGTGACGGAATCATAAGGGAGAAGTAGGTATGCCAAAGGTAACGAGATTTGAATGCCCTAAAGCAGACTGGATTAGGGTTGTGAATGCTGCTCGCAGGACATGGGGAAAGAGACCCATTGACCACGAGCCTAGCGATAAGTTCAAGAGGAAGATACTCCTTGCAGAGCATAGTCCTATCCGTCTGCTTGAATACGATTTCACGATAGAGGACATCCGTCAGTGGGTAACTGTCCACCTAGTCCGTCATCACGAGGGATGCGAGAAGTTCGTCCATACTCAGAGGCAGGACATAAATAAGGAGATTGAGAACATCACTGGCGAGATCATCCGCATCTGCAAGGAAGAAGGACTGCTTCGCCAGGGATGGAGAGAGAGGGATTATATGTTCCAGGGAGAGGGCAATGACATGGATATGACTTGTAATGCCCAAGCCTTCATGAATATCTCACGAAAGAGGCTCTGCTACGGATGCGCTTCAGAGGAGACGAGGTATGCTTGGCAGCTTGTCATAAATGCCCTGAAAGAGGTTGACCCTATCCTCGCAGAGAAGTGTGTGCCAGAATGCGTGTACAGAGGCTTTTGTCCAGAGACCGATAGATGTTGTGGTTATGTCAATACAGAGGGATACAAGAGGAGGCTTGAAGAGTATCGTAAAATAGAGTAACATGAAACTGCCATACATTAAAAAGGCAACGTGGGAGAAGTGGTTACACCCCGATGCCAAGTGGGCAATCGTAAAGGATAACACCTACAATACCTGCGAGACTTTCGGAGACGCTCTCCGATATTGGTTTTGGCATCTTGGGGTATCTCCCAAGATTGCTTTTGGTTGGTTTAAAAGAAAGAGGAAATGAGCAAGTTATACATGGGAATCGATGTCGGTGGTAAGGGATTTATCACGACTCAGAAAGACGGGCATTTTAGCCACTATTCCATAGAAGATAACGACTACTATCAGTTGTCGGAGATAATGGCTGAAATCCGCAAGGAAAAGGAAATAGTATGCGTAATTGAGGATATTCATTCAATTTATGGCGCATCTGCCAAGTCCACATTCAACTTCGGTTTCTGCAAGGGGTATCTCATCGGACTCCTTGCGGCTAACCGCATTCCGTATCACCTCATTCCGCCAAAGGAATGGCAGAAGGAGATATGGTCAAATGCAGACAAGGTAGTCAAGTACAGCAGCGATGGAAAGAAGTCTACGGACACGAAGAACACATCCATCAACGCCTGCAAGCGCATCTTCCCTCACCTTGATTTGAGGAAGAATGAGAGATGTAGGAACATTGACGACAACAAGGTAGACTCTATCCTGATGTCGGAGTATGCAAGAAGAAAGAATTTATGATTTGGCATACTATATGCCTATATCAAGTCGTTAAGTTACAGTACACATGACAGACTTGGATTTCATTAGACTTTCCGCACTTGTGTTTGCGACAAGGCTGATAGGGGTTGCAGAAGATCCCGTCAGCGAGGGAGTGGAAATGGCCGAAAGGCTGTTCGGCAGACTACAGGAAAGGGAGGAACAATGAAAGGAACCCTGCTCCGATGCGAAATTGTGGCAGGGTTTTCTTGTTTATAGGCACGTGAGTATTCTAATGCTCACCATGCCCTGCTTTGTGGCGGCAACACTCGCAGAGGAACTCCTTGATACAGGGATACAGGTCTCTCGCCAGTCCTCCCTGGAAATACGCCGCCTGTTCCGATTTGAGGTCTATGCCCAAAGCCTCACAAGTATATACTCCTGCATGGGCGATCTCATGCACTATACTGTTGAAGAACTCCTCGGCTGAACTTGCCCGACTGACCACGATGACGGTCTCCCTGTTCCAAGGACTCGCATAGGTCAGGCCCGTATTCATCTTGCCGTTGCTGAGATTCGTGTAAGCCAGGCGCATGATCTCCGAATCGGCACCAACGGACTTCAACTCTCCGAGTATCTCATCCGCATCCTC
>JAEIGA010016204.1_pt1 | contig 11348 bp, 9 predicted proteins | sample 9270691 | NCBI WGS metagenome assembly JAEIGA01 (sample SAMN17057246, study PRJNA624740) | gut metagenome | biome: biome; isolation source: fecal sample | host: Bos grunniens | place: China: Xizang | collected 2019
AAATGCACATGAAGTTGAATATAATGAATTGAATTATGTAGCATTTGAAATAAATGAAGTGGATGACTCTAAAATAGGCGTAATGTTTGATGACATAGTAAGCTATTATTCTGTAAGAATAGATGATAATGGAGCTGCAGCTACTTATAATGATTGTAATACTGCTCTTGTTTATATAGACGGTAATTTAATTTTAGATGAAAAAGTATTTGATGTGCCTTTAAATTCTTTTAAATGCGCGCCTAATCAAATATTTAGAATAGATGAAGAATACTTTATATATGATAATACAGGAACTTATACAAAGTTTGATAATCAAGCAGAAGCAATAAGTTTAGCAGGATATTATTCTACTTTAGGTTCTATTCAATTAATAGGAGACAATCAAGAATGGACAGGAAAATCTATATCTTATTATGCTTATAGCTACGCAAATATGATAGATGAACAGATGTTATTCGGAATAAATAAAGGGCTAACAATATTAACAAATAGAGACGTTGGTTGCTATAATCCTTATGAAGGAAAAGTAGGTAAAAAACATGCATTTAGAGCAGGTTGTAATTCTTTAACTACATATATAAATGGTGTGCATACTGAAAATACAGAAATAGATATAGAAGAAGGCGTAACAAGAAGTTTTAAATTAAATAGACCTGTTTTAAATATGAAATTCAACGAAGGATATTACGGCACAAAAGATGTATATAAAGCGTTAGAATATTTAGCTCAAAACAACGACGCAACACTCGAATCACAATTATCAGATGGTTCACTGATATCTAACTATTTTGCTACAGAGCAAATATTAGAAGTAGCAAAACATTTTGTACGTGATACATTAAAAGGTACTATGACTAAAGAGACTGTTTCATATGTAGTTGAAAAAATAGAGCGTAATGAATATTTTGCAACAGATAGAGACTATATAAATCTAGAGACAGAAGGAGAACCTCATAGTCAAATATATCAATATGCAAATGATTCTATTATAACAGATTTTTCTTTAAGAGGTACAACATCTGTTTATTTAAACGGAGTATTATTAGATAATAAAGATTATAGTAGATTTAATAATGACAAGATAATGTTTAATGTAGATGTATGCGGACTACAAGAACTTCCTATAGTCGAAAAGATGATGGACAACATACCAGATAATTTAAAAGACGATATAATAGAAATATATAAAGACAACCCTAGAGTTTTAAGAATGTTTAAAAATAATAAAATGCTATATATACCTACATCAAGTAGAGATGAAATACTTGTAGAACGAAGAGATGATACTTCTATAAAAACATTAACGTTAGAACAAAAATACTTTAACAACTCTTTAAAATTTACAAAAGAAGATTATCCTTCAATGCCTGAATCTTTATTTAATACAGGAGATCTTGTAAAGATTTATATTAATGGAGTGTTCTATGACGGAGAATATAGATTTACAAACGACGGAGGAGTAAAAGGTATAGAATTATTAGATAAAACTGCGGCTGTAAACGATGAAGTTTATTCAAATGAAAAATTCAGAGAACAATATGAAGCATTATATGGACCATATAAACCTATAAAAGTAAAATTCGAATGGAGATGATAATAAATGACTATTAGCATAGGTCAACTAGATTTAGAAGCTTTAGACTTTTATTTAAGAATTGTTAAAGGCTTTAGAACTGCAGAAGACCCTTCTGGTGATACAGAGAATGTTGCTGGTATTCCTGCAACTCAGATTGCCAAAGCAATTAACTCTGATGAAAGAGATACTGTTCAATTTTCTATGGGATTAAAAACTTTAGAAGGAAATGAAATAAAAGCAGAAGATATTCTATCAACAGAAGACGCACAAAAATTACAAAATGCTGTTTATGCTGCATCAGTAAATAACGCCAATGACATGAGAGCTTTAAGAAATGAAATGTATCATTTAAAAAGAGAGATGATAAAATCAGGAGCTATGCCTTACGACGCTGTTTATGATGGATTCATAGATCCTTTTATGACATTTGCTGAATTATTTACAAAAGAACCTACAATAATAAATATTTCTTCTGGACAGGTAGTGTCTGATAACTTACCTGATTATAAAGTCGGGCAACATGCTGCTTTAATAAGTGGAGATAAAATTATTGCAGTGGATGAAATAACCAATATAGAGGGTTCAGTTGTAACTTTCAATAATGCTCTTGTTTTACCAGAAGATCCAGATCTAATGGTTAAAACTTTTGGTACTTATGACAGAGGTAGATTTGTTTTTGGTTCTCAAGGACAAACATTACTAGATACAAATAATCAAGTAAATATGATTTACAAAGATGGAGTAGATAGATTAAAAATAGCTGAAATAAACAACTCTTTTGATATAGCTGGTTTCGCTAGTACAATGGTGGTTCCAGCAGAATTAGATAATAATTTCTTAAATTCAATAAATTTATCTTTAAGAATTACAGGGGCTCCTGGAACTTGTCAAGTTCAATTATTTGACTATAATTCATCTAATATATATGATGAGCCAGTTGCTACATCGAACTTATTAAATTCTAGTCTTGCTAGTGATCAATGGAGAACATATAAGTTCGTTTTAGATAACCAAATTAAATTAGAAAAAGGTAAAATGTATTTAGTATTAGTTACTGCAACAAATACTTCAACTGGTAACACATGGAGTGTTGGTGGCTTTACAGAAGAATGTAATAATCTAATACATCAAGACACTTATACATATCATTCTGATGGTAGATTTACTAAAGAAGGTCCAGATATAGTAACTAATACAATAGCTGATATGTTTATAGGACTTACTACTACAGAAGTACAAGCATTAGATATGAAATATTCTAAACAAGGATTATATACAGGCACATTCCATTTAGAAAACAACAAAGCTTCAAGAGTTAGAATATCTATAAACCCTAGAAGAGATGAAAATATAGATTTCTATAAAGTTAAAGCATTTGGATGGACATCTAATAAAGATTTTGTAGTAGGATCTTTTATAGATAGAAAAATGTATAGCCATACAACAATGAGCAATGGTGAAGTATCTGGTTATGAATATGTATATGATTTTGTTTTTGATCAAGAAGTTGATTTAATAGAATTCCAAGTTATATTTGATAATCCTAATGGAGTTACAGCAAGTAATTACGAAGCTTTATACTCTTTAGTAGTGTCTACAGATAATGGATTCACTAAGGAGGTGTAATGCATGGCAATAGGTATTAAAAAAATTACAGAAAGCGTTATTGAAGATAATAGAGCCCTTACTATGATAGGTGCTAATTATATGGACAACAATATAATTTTTAACGATAATAATGCTATAGACCCAGGTGCTATTATTACTTTACCATCAGGAATAGTAAGAATAAAAGAGTCTAAAGGTAAACAAGTTCGTATAGATGCAGATAGAAGTATAGCACTTGGTTCTGTAACTAATAAATTAATTGCTAATAACGCAATTACAACTGATAAAATAGCAGACAGTGCCGTTGTTACAAATAAAATAGCTGATGGAGCTATTACTACAAACAAGATAAAGAACAATCAAATTACTTACAATAAATTAGATACTAGTTTACAAAACAGAATAGAAACTATGGAATCTAAAATAACAAGTATAGAAAAAGCTATAAAACGAATAGATAACGACATAATAGCTCTTTCAAACAAAATAAATAAATTAGACCAAACTATAAATAACAGAATAGATGCTTTAGAAGAAACAATGGAAGGAAAAATCAATGCTGTTAATATAGCTGTTTCGCAAAAATTTATAGAATTTAATAAAGCTATTGAAAATGTAAAAGCTGAATTAGGTAAAACAGTTATGCATGATGGAGTTAATAATATAGGTAACATAACAGGTAAAAATGGAAGTACAAATATAGTAAACCTTACTTGTACAGGAGATATACAAGGACAAAGAGTTTATTTTATGACTTATCAAGATTTAGCTGAGGCATATATACCTGGAGAAGAATTATCTGCTGGAGACATAGTTGCAATGCATGAAGATGGTAAAGTTTATAAAGCAGGGCCTACGTCAAATTGTATAGTAGGTGTTATATCAGATGAATTTGCAAATTGTTTCGGGGCTACGCCAGAAGAATTAGAGAACAAGACCAAAGTTCCTGTTGGTATGATAGGAAAGATTCATGTTAAAGTTAAAGGTTCTGTACAACTTGGACAGCAAATAGGAGTATGCGATAATGGTATAGGAATGGCAGATTCTATAGGTATAGGTAAAGCATTAGAGACTATAGAATGCGACGAAAATGAAATACATACTATTTTAGTACAAGTAAGACCTTTATAGGTCATTAAAGGTGGAGCTAGTCTTCACCTTTTTATATATAAATAAGGTGGTGAAACTATGATTAAAGATAATGTAGATTTCAATTATGCTATTGATAAAATAACTAGCAAAACAAAGCCTCAGCTGTATAAGCAAGAGACAATATTAGATAGCGATAAAATGAATCTTACATTTAAAGAAATAGAAAATGCATTAAATACTCTATACGAAAAAACACGCTATATAGAAGACAGCATAGCTTATGCAAGAGTATTTTTAGATACAAAAATACAAGATTTTAATGAAGATATGAATTCAATAATAAGAGAGTTGGAGACAGATATAGATATGTCAAAGAATCTTTCGTACATATCTTATAATGTACCTCTAAAAGAAAATCTAACTTTATTAGATAATAGAAGCAAAGATTTAGAAAAACTAAAACCACTTATATTAAAAGACGAATCTTTAACTTTAGACTATTTAAGTAATAATGACATAGATTTTACTTCTATTAAAAGAATATCTGATTCTGTTCCATTTGAAGATACACTTAACAAAACAGTATCAACGAAAAATTATAAAGTCATATATCTTGAAGAACAAGTGCATAGATATGGATTAACAGAGACGTTAATGATTTCTTTTTCAAAACCGGTTACTATGAATATATTTGATTTCAAACAGTCAAACTGCTCAATAACCAATATTAGATTCGGTCTTGTGAACGGCATAGAAGAGAAAGCGGACGATTATAAAATATTAAAAAATAATATGGAACGTACTTGCTTATATATAAAATTTGATTTAGTATGTACTAACTATAGTGAAATCGTGTATCAAGTAGATAAAAATAAAGTGACAGAAAATTTATGGAATGATTTAAGAGAGTTTGAATTATCAAAAGTAAATAACTTATCTAACATAAATAAATTAAACGCAGAGTATATAATATCTAGATCGGTTATGGACAATTCAACAGGCAAATTTGTTACAGAAAGATATATGTCAGAAGATAAAAAATCTATAAATTATGTTAAAATGTATAGCTATGTTTTTGGTTTAGACAAGATAAACTTTAAGAACGTAAAAATAGAAGACGTAGGGTGTTTTATATCTGATTATATAAATATAGGAGAATTAAATGCATCTACTTATATCAATCTATATGTAGACGATATTAAACCTCAAAATTATGCCATAGAATATTCTATACTAGACGGAGAAATAGAACGACCTATACTTCCTGTTAATTATGATGTTATAGAAAACGAATTAATATGCAATTTAGATACAAGATTCAACAGGGACTATGATGTTATGGGTAAAAATTATATGCCTGAAATTATTAAAAAAGACAGCCAATTAATAAACTTAACTTACGAAGAGGTAAAATCTAAAACAGATGGAGATTATTCTATTACTTATAGAGCAGGGGATTCTTCTTCTGGTCATGACTGTGTAGGATTATATAATAACGACATAAGAATTAAGTGTTATATAAGACGATATGGTGGATATACAGAAGATGTACCTTATATAAACATGATAACTATTAGAAAATACGGGGAGGATTCATTATGGACAAACAAATATTAGACGAGTATAGAAAAATTCATTTAACAGACTATAAACAAACATTTGACGGATTGTTCTTTCACCCTGAAGCAGGAGGAGATTTAAATCTAAATGATTCTTTGATAAATATATATAATGATATAAATGATATAGATGATATATTAATAAATACTGGAAACTCTATTAATAATTTGTTTCAGGAAACTATAACTAGATTAAATAATGTAAAACAATGTATCTTAACAGAGAAAGAACGTTATCAAGACATTCAAATGCTATGTAATAAATATACTGATTTCGATAATGTAAAATCAATGAATGATTTAGTGTTTAATGGCAATTATGAAAAGCAAAACGATGTATTAATGGCTCAAGCATATAAAGCTACAAAAATGAAATTAAGAGTATTAGATGTACAAGGTAATGGTTATGAAGGAAACAAGTACGTATATAACAATTATGAATATCAAAAAGATGTTTACGATACTTCATCAAGAAATAACATAACTGATAAAAAAATAAGTACATATTACGAATACTCTAGAATAACAGTTCAAAACACAGAAGATGATGTAACCAACACTTATTTTAACAAAGATAACGATAAAGCAAAATGTACTATATCATTTGAAGCATCAGATGCTATTAATTTTATTGATATAGCAACAGAAGATACAGGTGTATATATAACAAATATACAATACAGTTTAGATGGGATAGATTATAAAGATTTAAATCTTACTAACAAAATAGCTATCAACGATAAATTATCTAGCTATTCTTCATATGGATATATATATGGTTCAGGACTGGTAGAAATACCTTTATCTAGATTCTTTAAAATAACTTTTGAAACGGATAAAAATAAAGATGATGTGATTGCTCATGAAAAAGTATTGCTGAATTCTTTAAATAATACAGATGCTTTTGAAACTATTACTTGTACTAGTATAGTTAAAACGGCTAAAAGATCTGCTATAAAGATAAATGATATAAGTGTATATAAAAAAGTGTATAATACACAAACAAGAATAGAAACCGATGAATTAATCACTGCAGAATGCTTTAGTATATCAGTATTCGCTAACGTATATATACCTCAAGGATTATCAAATAGTGCTGTTAAATTTATATTAACTATCAATGGTGTAGATTATGAAGTGATTCCTATAAATAGTAATTTAAATGGCGTTAAAGTAATAAGATTCAGTGGAGGAAAGTCAAATAGTGCGTATACTAAAATTATAGATGAGAAAATTAAGTCGGCTAAATTAACTATAATATTTAAAAATCAAAGTAGTGTAACTCCTATGGTAAACAATATTAAAGTTCTTGCGGGAGGTGAAATTTAATATGTATACTGACATATACAAAGATATGTTAGAAAAATTAAAATATCATAAGCAATTAATAATGAATGCTTTTATTAGAAATAACTATTATCCATCAAATGAAGAGATAAATGCAGCATTAGCTAAAGTAAATGCGAGATTATCGTTATTTGAATCATATATATCAAAACCAGGCAGCAAATTTAATTATAAAGAAATAAATTATTGTTTTGAAATGATTTATAAAGACTTGGAACTGTTATATGTAGTATTGGAAAACATTTTATACAATGAATACTCTCAATTAAAATTACAGATAGAGTCAAAATTATTAGAACTAGAATCTAAAGCTAGTTCATTTAAACAACGCTGTACAGAAGAAGCAAATAGTACAGCATTAGGTACTACTATATTTTTTCAATCTAATAATTGGCTGATATCTACAGAAGATCAAATGACTATATTGGATTTGGGTTCTATAGATTTTATTGAGGGTCAAACAATAGCTTGTTTCGCTAATGTAAATGATGTGAAACAAGATCAAGTGGCATTTAAATTTACTAATGAAGATAGTGAAAAAGACTTTTTAGCATTGCCTTATAATATGTACGAAAACATATCTTATAAAATCCCTGGGGAATTAGGAATTAATAAGTATTCATATAATATAAATTCATCTGCAATAGTTGATGATTATTTTAGAATAGAACACAAATTAAACAATTTAAATAAGTATAAGATAACAGGCGGAGCTAATTTAATGGCCGTCACTTCTAAAAGAACTGGTTTAACTGAATTAGTTCGTTTTCCAAATATAGATGACTATTATTATACAGCACTAGAAGATTGCTTTATAGAGTTTTATGTAGTAGATGGAAATATTTCTGATGCTAGCGTGTTAGAATATAGTTTTAATACAAGACCAAATCATTGTAATTTTGATTTACAAAATGGAACAATTAAAATAGATAAAGATATAAAACGTATAAGCATAGATGCGCAAAAAGGATTGACTCTAGCTTTTCTTGCTGATCATGGAATTATATATGCTGAATGCATAGATGCTGTAATAGTCGATAAAGACAATATGTTATATGTAGGAAATTTAGATATAAGAGACATCGTTATAAGAGAATACGTAAGAAGTAATTTAGAAACTTATAATGTTAAAGTTTATATCAACTCTAAAGAAGATATTATTTCAGGTATAAATTCTATTTATATTAAGGAGCTGAGTTAATGATATATTATAATATGAGATATAGAGGCCCATATGAGTATGATAAGTTTACATTAAATATATTAAATTATGTGAACTATGTAAACGATTATATAGATGATATGGATGATTTTTTATATGATATAAAAGATATAAGCACCGTTGATAGTAATGATTTTATAACATTAAAACAATTATCAGACGAAATAGATAAGTCTTTTAATACGTGCATGCAACACTTAAATACAGTATATAGAGAATTCATTTTAAATAAAGAGGGTGATTAATCTGAAGTACACACTAAGTTCTCAAGAATACAACGAAATGTTTAAAAATGCAGCAGAAACATTCGATATGGAAATGTATAAGCGTGACATAGCAATTAAAAATATGAGTAAAAAATTAATGGTTATAAATTATGCTAATGAATTTATAGAAAATAAATTAAACTCTAAAAATGCAAGTGTAGAATATAATAAAAAACTTGCAGTATTTGATAGAGAAGCTTATGGTTCTTTTGAATCATATGGATATACTGTACATCCTAAATTTAAAAAGCCTCCTATAGATATCTTTAACTTAAAATTAGTTTCTGGAGATACTATGTTTAAAAACTCTTTATCATGTACCGTAAATGAGCAAGAATTATCCGAAGAAGAAGAAAAAGAATATATAAATATATTAGTTTCTGATAACTCTATAGAAAAGGCTATTTTCTTCAAAGAATATCAATTTAGTAATGATGAAGAAGAAGGCAAATTAAAAATAACTTATACATTGGATAATGAAACATCTTTAGGTACAATGAGATTTAATGTTATAGAAATAGACCCTTATATATATGGTACATTTGATTTACAACATGTAGAAATATTTACTTTATCAGAAAATCAAGGTATCATATCTGAAATTCCTGAAAGAACTATATCCGATATGAATGATTTAGGTAAAATAAGAATCATATTAGATAAAAAGTTTAAGTTTAGTAAAGTAGTATTCCATTTTAAACTTAAATTTAAAACTAAAATAAATAATCAAGATGTATATCCTTTTGGATTAAAACATATACATTTTTATGAAGCAGATTTTATAACAGACAGTCATATAATAGTTCCTATAAGAGCTAATGATTATATAGAATATATATATAACAATATAAAGCTATATCACGCAGGAGTCCCTATAGACACCACATGTGATTTTTATAATATAGAGATCTATTCTGACTTTATTAATAATACATTAACAGGTAGAGTCTATCCTTCATCTGATGCACAAGCTTATCGTATAGCAAAAAATACAAAAGTCTTATATGCAAAAGTGCCTTTAATATGGACTAATCAGGCTAATACAGATAAACAATATTTAAGTTTATCAGGGATATTATTTGATTATACCGTTGATGAAAATACATTCATATAGGAGTGAACTAGTCTATGGACATAGACACGGACTTGCTTTATTACTTACAAGATATTATGTATAATAATTTCAAGTTATTTAAAGACAATTTAATATCTAAGAGAGAATATGATATAAGACTAGAAGAAATCATGTTTTTTATTAGAGAAAAGAGACAAAAAGAAAAAGACTAAAAAGATGACAAAAAGAAAAAAAAGAAAAGCTACCCGAAAAGGGTAGCTTTTAAAAAAGGGTTTTAAGGAGTTTATGAAAAACATTTATTAAGAGTTTTTGCAAATAAATGTCTGGACTTGAGCAATAAAATATTCTTTTTTGCTTTCGTCCATTACAGTTTCGTTTATTATTAATAATAAACTTTCCATATCTATAATATTTGTATTAACATTGTCCGTTTTATATGTTATAGTAGTACCATTATTTAATTCTATTTTATATACTATAACATCATTATAAGAGTTATCAGCTCTTTTAAGTATTGATATATCTTTAATAGTTCCGAATCTGTCTTCTCTAAGTTTTTCTAATTGATTAATACTTTTTGCTAAATCAAATAAGTAAACGTATACCTTATCTCCTATATGCATATTAATTCTCTCCTATATTAATTATTGGAGCTACCATCGGGAATCGAACCCGAATTTATGCAATACCAATGCATCGTAATGACCATTATACTATGGCAGCATATGTAATATATCTAACTAAATCTATGCGCAATCAATTTAGTTAGATATAAATTATTAGCAAGGCTTCTTACCGCCTTTTTTTCCGCCTTTCTTGCTTCCACTCTTTTTGCTTCCACACTTAGCTAGTAATGCCATTCTGTCTTCACCACCTTTTACATATATTCTAATCTTAATATATGTTAAGTGATATTATGCGTTTCTAATAAATTCTGTCTCCTAATTCGATACCATATATAGTAGTAGTGATTCTCTCAAAGGATTATAACGAAATCGTTAGCTGGTCCTATACAAAGTTTCACGTAGAGGTACTCCAAAGGCCAGTCTGGAACAGTTATGCTTTCGTATCATTTACTATATATATAGTCATCTTGTCGTGGCTGTTTATTAGTTTACATAATAATATTATTGTTACGTTCCAATTACTCCAATAAATTAGTATAGATTATCGTCAATCAGCACCAATTGCTGTTCCCTAGATATATCTATTTTAATGTTTCTGTTGGATTGTAAAAAAAATATTGCAGAACGCAAAAAAACTAGCCCAGGGGGGAGGCTAGTTATTTGCACTTCATATAATTCCGTTTTATATGAAGTAAGGAAGGAGTGTATATGCGTGAAAACTAGAGTTTTAGGACATACTCCTAAAATAAAAAAAAAAGAGAGAGTTAATTATGAGAGTGTAAGGTTCGTTCCTTACACTCCTATTATATGCTTCTCTCTCTAAGTGTTTCTTTATTTTTTAAAAAATTATTTATCATTATATTTAGGATGCTTAGAAATATCTTTATCTATATTTTGGAACTTTAAGAATGTTA
>JAEIGA010016205.1_pt1 | contig 11348 bp, 8 predicted proteins | sample 9270691 | NCBI WGS metagenome assembly JAEIGA01 (sample SAMN17057246, study PRJNA624740) | gut metagenome | biome: biome; isolation source: fecal sample | host: Bos grunniens | place: China: Xizang | collected 2019
AATTTTCAATCCTTGAATTTCTGTCTTAGTACTATTAATGGTGTACTGACCTGAAGGATAAACGGAATAAAAATTTATACCGCTATTAGTACTTCCCCATTGCACACCAGCTGCACCAGTCTTGGTAAGGTTATCAGCAAAATTCTTATCAGCATCTACCGTCACTTGATATTCTGCATTGTTTCGACCTTCAAGACACTGAGGTGAAAGTATCTGCACTTTATCGCCATTCTTCCACAAGATAGGGAATGCACCATCGGCTTCAGTACCATAGACGGTACGGGCACCACTTGCCAACAACAAACCGAATTGAACATCGTCACCGCTTTGAGCCGTAGGCTGGGAGCTTCCTAATTCTTCGTCACTGCAGCATAAGGCTACGCAAGCCCATACGCACAACAGCATATAATTATAGATCTTTTTCATCTTATTCAATTAATATTTTCCGGTTATTATATCTTTTAGTCCCAAGTATCTTTACCCAAACTTGTATCAGTATAATCAAAAGTAAAATTTGTATTCACTTTATGTTCTTCTATCCCAGCTTGTTTCGGTCCATTCTGCACATTGGCCGAAGCGGCACAAAAGCCGTCTTCCAGCTCTACGAGTACCCGTTCCATCGACGGACGATCGTATTTTCTTTTTGGTTCTTTCATCTTCTTTTTATTTTAACGTTAAAATTTTGCATATTTATCACATAGCCTAATCTGTTGGCATCCAGCAGATTATCAAGATTTTTGTTCGAAAATCTACCTTCTCGGCCTAAGTTAGTCTGCAAATATAGGCATTTGTACGAAAACTTGCAAAAATTTAAATAAAATTCGTGTAGCGCGAACTTTTTTTTTGCGAAGGCTAAAAAAAGTTTCGCCTTCGCGCATTTCTTTTTTCCCTTCGCATATTTCTTTTTCGCCTTCACGTATTGGACACTTTTTGCATACACTCCTGCCACCAGGGCTTATCCGGCTGTGGTTCAGGCAGAAACGGGTGGCAGGAGTGCTGCCATCGCTGTGTCACTCCTTACACCCTGTCTCGTCCCAACAAATAGTTTCTTGACCCAATTCTTCAGCAACTTTTTGAAATTCTTCTTCAACTTTTGTTGCCAGAAATAGTTTGGTGGCAGGAAACACGAAGGTGGCAGGACTCCTGCCACCCGTTTCCGCCTGTGCGTCTGGCGGTTAAAGTAGCGGTGGCAGGAGTGTAGGCGGTTTAGCGCTTTTTCTTCTTGTTGCCGTAACTGTAGCCATAGCCGTAGCCATAACCATAGCCGTAACCATAGCCATAGCCGTAACCGCGACGATGGAGGTCGGCTCCGTTGAGGATAAGGGCCATGTTGGTCAGTTTCTTTTCCTGATAGAGGTTTTCCAGGTCAGGGAGCTGGCGACGGTCAATCTTGCCGGCACGAAGCACGAACAGCGTGAGGTCCGCCACACGGTTGGTGATGGTGGCGTCGGCAATGATGCCCACCGGCACACTGTCGGCAATGATGTAGTCGTAACGCAGGCGAAGCTCGTCCATCAGCTGGTCGAGGCGCTCGTCCATCAGAAGCTCGGCAGGATTCGGAGCGGTGGTACCCGCCACAATCACATCGAGGTTCTCGTGGATGGTGGACTTGTGTATCAGCTCATCCACACGAATGGTGGGGTCAGCCAGGTAGTTGGTCACCCCAATCTTGCGCTCGCTCACATGGTGGCTCAAGGTCTTCTTGCGGATATCGAGATCGACCATCACCACGCGCTTCTTGGCATAGACCAGGCTCATGGCCAGATTGCGGGCAATGAAGGTCTTGCCGGCACTCTCGTTGAACGAGGTGAAGGTGATGACCTGCATCTTCTTGTCCTTCTTCGCCATGAAGGCCATGTTGGTACGCAAGATGCGGAAGGCTTCGGACACGATGTCGTCATCCTGTTCCTTCACGACGACGGCCTGGCGGTCGCGCTTCTTCGGCTGGTCCTTGTCCAGCGGAATCTCGCCCAGGAACGGTGCGGTCACCACTCCCTCCAGGTCCTTGCGGCTATGCACACGGGTGTCCATAAACATGATCATGAGGAAAATCACACCCGGACAGGCTACCCCTACCAGCACACCGAGCAGGAGGATGCGGTTGCGGTTCGGGCTGATGGGTGCATTGCTGCCGTCGGCACTGTCGATGACGCGGGCATTGTTGTCGGCCATGGCCTGGGTCAGGGCATTTTCTTCACGACGGTTCAAGAGGAACATGTAGAGCGATTCCTTGATCTTCTGCTGGCGCTCGATGCTCAGCATCTCGCGCTCCTTGGCAGGGATGGCCATCATGCGGGCCTGTGCCTGGCTTTCGCGGCTACGGGCATCCTTGCGGCGCACATTGAGGCTGACAATGTGGTTATCGACGGAGCGGACAATGGTCTGCTTCATGGCACGGAGGCTGTTGTTGAGTTCCTGCACCACGGGGTTCTGGTCGCTACTGTCGTCGATGAGCTTGTCACGACGCAGCTTCATGGCATTGTACTGGCCTATCTGGCTCTCGATGTGACCGTCGCTGATACCGGTGTTCGAAGGAATCAGATCGACTTCCTTCGACGGGTCAGTCAAGTAGCCCTTGATGTAATTGGCAAGCTGTATCTGCATTTCCAGTTCCATCCCCTCGGCGTTCGACTCGCGGGTCTCGCCCACATATTGTCCGGCTGCCGTACTGAGGTCGAGTATCCGGTTGCTGTGCTTGAAGGCCTCGATGGCGTCTTCCACACTGCCCAGCTCGCGTTCGATGATGATGAGACGCTCGTTGATGAAGTTGGCGGTGTTGACAGCCACCTTGTTCTTGTCGTTGATGGTCGCCTCGTTATAGACATCGATGAGGGTGTTCAGCATGTCTTCGGCACGCACCGGCGAGCTGTCCTTCATCGAGAGGGTGAGGATGGAAGCCTCGTCGGTTTCCTGACGGATACCCAGGCATCCCAGGAAATAGCCCACTGTGGATGAAACGGGCATCTTGCGGACGTGGATGTCCACTCCCTTCCAGGCCTCGCTATAGAAGTTGGTCGGGGTGATGACCACACGGCCCTGCTGCAGGGCGAGGGTGTCGTTGAGGTTCACGGTATGGGCATCTCCCTTCTCGCCGTCCTCGATGAGCTGCACCTTCACGCTGCCCTTGTCCAGCGGAGTGACGTCGAGCGCCAGATAGGAGTTGGGCAGGGCGTCGGGGAAGCTGACCTTCACCGGCGACTGGGTGTAGAGTTCCACTTGACGGAGTCCGTCGTCCTTCTGATAGCTCACGTCGGCATGGAGGCGGTTGACCACCTCGGTCATGAGCTTCTTCGAACGGAACTGGAGGAGTTCGTTGGCCACGTTCACCTTGTTGATGAGGTTGTCATAACGGTCGAGCCCTGCCGACGAAGTCTTGTTCGACGGGTCCTTGATGATGACCGTCGCCTGACGGAAATACACGAAAGGCGTATGGGCATACTTCAGCCATGCCAGCCCTCCGAATATCAGCACCGACAGGAGGAACCATTTCCACTTCGATGCCAAGTACATAAACAGGTCGAGCAGATTGATGCCCGACTCGTTCTTGTTAGTCTGATTGTTCATAGTCTTCTATCGTTTTTTTTATTCAGTCATACGGTTAGTTCAGCCACCAGAGCACGGAGCAAACGGTGGAAAGGATACTCAGGAGAAGCGAGCTGTACTGGATGGTACGGTCTTCGGTATCCTTCTTCTTGTACTTCGGCTCTACATAGACGATGTCGTTCTGCTGCAGGTAGTAAGCCGGAGACTTGAACACGTCCTTGGTGCGGAGGTCGTGGGTATAGACCTTGCGCACACCGTCTTCCTCGCGGATGACCGACACGCGGTCCACACGGGCATTGGTCGATAAGTCGCCTGCCTTGGCAATGGCTTCCAGCAAGGTGATGCGGTCGCCTTCCACCTGATAAGTTCCTGCACCGGCAGCACCCAAGACGGTGTATTTGAAGTTCAGGATTTCGATGCTCACAAGCGGATCCTTGATGTAGTTCCCCTCCTTGATCTTGTCCTGAATCATCTCCTTCACCTCACTGACTCTCTTGCCTTCCACAAAGAGCTTGCCCAAAATAGGGAAGTCAATGAATCCGTCACTATCCACACGATAGCCCTTTTCGCTGTTCGTGCTTCCCTGGTTGGTGACATGGCCGTCCGGGCTGATGGAGAAGTTGCCCCCCTGCATGTTGAACGGGATGGCCAACGCCGGTTGTTTACAGCTCACCGTAATGGCGAGACGGTCGTCACGATGCACCTTGGCTTCGTGCTTCACCTCCAAAGGATACTCCTTGTCAGGCTTCAAGTCCTGCAAATAGACAAAATTCTTACGCGAGGCACACGACGACAGCATCAGTAGCGCCATCAGCCCCATGATTAACTTTTGCTTTTTCATTTTCATATATTTTTTTGTTATTATTTATTGCTAATGTTTTCTTTTTTCTTTGCTAATTACTTCCGAAATCCTTCGCTTCGCTCTGGATGACAAAATGCAGACCCTTAACCGCTCACCGTTCACCGCTCACCGTTCACCGCTCACCGCTAACCGCTCCCCAACAAAGAAAAGCCGCCTCTCTATCCGGCAAGCAATCCAAAGTGCCGACCTTCACTATCCCGGTCATTTCCACCAAGGTAGCACACAGGGCATCGTATTGCTCCGCATCCTTGCGGACCACCGAACAGCCCGGCAACACTGTGATGAACGCCGCAACATCCGTTTGTTCCATGAATCGGTTTTCCTTGGCCTGACGCAAGCGCACCATGCCCACCAAGGGGTAGCGCTTGTTCTTGTAGCAGGGAGTCTTTCCACTCCAGGGAGTCCCATATACCCAGACTTCGTCTTCCATCAGACGGAGGGTGGGATTGTCATCGTTCAGCAGTTCACATCCTTCGAAGGCCTGCATCCACAGGGCGGAATGGGTGCTCTTGCCCGTGCCGCTCTTGCCCATGAACAGGTATCCCCTACCGCCCAGCTGCACCACCGAGGCATGGATGGAGATGGCCCGATGATAGACCACCGCCTGCGAATAGACCATGCGGAGCATCGAGACCAGCACCTGTCCGGCAAAAGGGTCGCTCCAGTCGATGGCAGCCTGTGCCTCCGTGAAACGGCGGTCGGTGCGCATCACGTGTGTCGCTCCCTGCTCGGTGTAGCGGAGCATCACCCGATAGCCGTCGGCCGTCTTCAGCAGGCGGCTGAAGCCCATGTCGTTCGCCGATTCTTCCCACAGCACGGCAGTAGCATCTTCGGGCAATGAGGCGTGGTGTGCCTCCAGGCTGAAGAGCAAGTCTCCCCCCTCTTCTTCGCAACGGAACGCCCGGAAAGACGGGAGCAGGGTCTGTATGTCCAGGCCGGCAGGTACTTGCACCGAAAAACGGAAGCCCGCCACCTGGTAGATATAATTGTTTGTCATTTGAATTGTCCTTTCATCAACTGTCCGAATGTATGGATCGCCTCATCGGGTGCATACCGCAAGCTGAAGCCTGCATTCTGCCAGAAGGACCGGCAAGTGTTCCACTTCCTTCGCCAGGCGGATTCGTCCTGCCTCTTCTGCCCTTTCGCATGCTGTCCGAAGTTCCCTCCCCGCAGCACGATGTCCAGCAGGGGTGCAGCCTCTTCGGTGACTTCCTCCTGATAAGGCAGATAGTCCGACGGCATGGCCAGCACCTCCGTCAGGAAGGCATGAAGCAGGCGGCTCCATTTCCCGATGCGTGTTTCCGCATAGATGCGCTTCAGAGCTTCACCGTCCACCCGCTTGCCTAATACGGCATAGGCCTGCGCCATATCGCAGAACTGCCTCAGTCCGATGCCCTTACCCAAGGCATGCTTCAGGATGTGTGTGTTCAGCAAAAGCAGGTTCATCACTGGTGACGGCACCCGAATCCGGTTTCCACCGTCCATATCCATCCACTCGAAGCCTTGTTCCTCCACCAGCCGATGCAGACATCCCTGCACCTTCGGGCTCTGCAAGTCAAACAGATGCGAATGATGCTCTACCTCTGTGCCTTGCCAGGCATAAAGTGTGCTTCCGTCCGGTTTCCGCTCCGGGGCGATGCCTTGTTCCGTCAGCCAGGCCTCTGCCTGAAGGCGGTCTTCCCGACGGGGGAAGTAAAGGTCGATGTCGCCACATTCCCTCCAGAGCGGTTCTTCATACAGGGCAGCAATGCCTTGCCCCTTCAGCACGACAGGCGTCAGTCCCATTCGCTCGAAGTGTGCGGTGAGCTGCAGGAGCGAACGGTTCATCCTCCGGTTGCGTTGCTCGATGCGGTCCATGTCCACCGTCCATCGGAAGAGTTCTTCCTGAGGCGGCATCCATTCGTCGGGCAAGGCGCAGATGGCCTGATAGACCAGTCCGGTCACCGTCTGCCGACGTACCTCCACATGCACCCCCCGCCATTCCTCCGCCGAGAGCGGGAACAGTTCCGGGGCATCCACGTTCCTCATCCACAGGCCGGCACGCAACAACGCCCAAAAAGCCGGAAGCGTCTTATTCATCCGTCAGTCCGTATTCCTTCCACTGGTTGATTAGCGCCTTGACATCCGCTTCCGCCTGCAGAGCATCCACTTCATACGCTCCGCAGAGCCATTCCGTCAGGCTTGCCTCGGTGAATTCCCCTTCGGCAGCCTGCTGCCAAAGGCATGCCGCTACCCCGTTCAAGGTATAGACCGCAGCCAAATCAGACATCTCGCCCTGACTATCGACAATCATGTAGCGGCTTCCCACCTTACGCAGTTTCAGTCCTCGTTTCAGTCTCATCGTCTTAGAATTTCTTTCCGGTCAGGATGGACATCACCGTGCGGAAGATGATATCGATATCCATCCAGATGGTACGTGTGTCCAGATACTCCAAGTCCATTCTCAAGCGTTCCAGCATCTTCTCCATGGTGTCGGTGTAACCATTGTAGAGCGTCGCCTTCGAGAAAAGTCCCGGTTTCAACTGGTAGAGATACTGGTAGTCCGGATTCTCCTTCATGATCTTGTCCACAAAGAACTTGCGTTCCGGACGCGGTCCCACCATCGACATGTCGCCCTTCAGCACATTCCAGAGCTGAGGAAGCTCGTCCAGGTGATGCTCTCTCAGGAATTTGCCCACTTTGGTCAGGCGCTCATCCTGTTCGGCACAAAGCTGGGGGATACCATCCTCCTCAGCCTTCACGGCCATGGAACGGAACTTGTACAAAGTAAACGGACGTCCACCGTAGCCGATGCGTTCCTGACTGAACACCGCCGGACCGTGGTCTTCCCGTTTGATCATCACATACGCCAACAGATACAAGGGCGAGAATACCAGCATTCCCCCCAATGCACCGGCAATGTCCATCAGTCGCTTCACTCCACGACCGACAGGTCCCATCGCATCACAATGGCGCACAGGCTCCAGCGCAGCCTCCTTCTCCATTGTTTCAGCATAAGTCATTTCTTTTACAGCCATAACTTGTCATATATATTTAAACATTTTTCAATCATCTGTTCCTGTGTGAACAAGGTCCGGTAGCGTTCGAGCGCCCCTTGGGAGAATCGTGCATACGCTTCCCTGTCCTCGCATACGCCCCGGATGCAGTTGGCCAGATCCTCGGCATTGCACGGTTCGGCATTCAGTCCCGACACTCCGTGTTCGTTCACCCACGACACCCCTGAATGCGGAATCTTGGTAGCCACCACCGGCTTACCGCACGACATCGCCTCAATCTGTACGATGCCGAACGCCTCCGTCTTCATCACGGACGACATGCAGAACACGTCGCACGCCTGGAAATACACCGGCACATCATCGTCCGCCATATAGCCCAGCAGCTTCACGCGTCCCTGCAATCCCAAAGCCTCGATGCGCGCCTGCAGTTCCTCCTTGAGCGGTCCGGTTCCCCCGATGAGCACCACATAGTCATCATCCAGCCGTGCAGCCGCCTCTATCAGATATTCGTATCCCTTGTACGGCACCAGTCTTCCTAAGGAGAAGACCATCCGTTTGCCCGGGTACTTCTTCTTCAGGTGTTCCACCCTGCGCGCCGTGCTTTTCAGCGGAGGCACCCCGATGGGCAGATAAGTCACCTTGTGCTGCACCTCCTGCAGGAAAGGCGATTCCTTGACATAGACCGGCGTCGTCCCCACAATCACGTCCGCCCTTCTCACCAGCCATTTCTGCAACGGCAGGTAGAACTTCAGCAACGCCTTCTGCTTCAGGATGTCGCTATGCCAATGGAGCACCACTTTCCCCTTATATCCCGAGGCATACAAGGCCAATGCCGCCATCGGGTCCGGATGATGCACATGGATGATGTCATACTCATCCGCTATCTGTCTCAGTTTGACAACCATCGATGGCGAGATCATGGTGGCCGCCATCTCCTTGAGCGTATATACCACCATCAGCTTCGCGTGGTCGTTCACCATTCGTGTAAAGCTCTCCCCGCGGTACGCTGCACAGAGCATATCACAGTCCACGCCCTTGCCCGAGAGTCCGAGCATCAGGTCGTACATCACTTTTTCCACCCCACCCCTGATGGGATAAAACTTTCCTAATTGGAGGATTTTCAATTTATCAAGCGTTCTTTTTATTTCTACCAATCAACTCGTCATACAGCTTCAAGTATTCTGCATAACGGTCTTCTTTCTTAAAATTCGCCAAGGCATATGCGCGGCAAGGCTGCTGATAATGCGCCTTTCCCCGTTCCTCTATCGTACGGACAGCCTTCAGCAATCCGTCTATATCGCCTTGTTCCACCACCAAGCCCGTGCTTTCCGTCACGGCCTCGATGCTTCCACCGGTTCGATAAGTCACCACCGGCGTACCACAAGCAATCGCTTCCAGGTTCACCGTCGGGTAATTGTCCTGCCAGGTCGGGTTCACGAACACTTCCGCAGCCGAGTACAGTTCCGCCAGCTGACGGATGTTTTCTGTTCTCGAAATGCCTGTTACATGCTTGGGAAGCAAAGCCTGATGCTTCTCGTCCACACCCACCAAGACCAGTCTTTCATGTTCATCCAATTGTTCCGCCAGACGCATGAAGTCGTTCCAACCCTTCTCTTCGCACCAGATGCTTGCCACACCTAAGATGATGCGCTTGCCTTCCAGCTGGTACTTCCGCTTCACCTCTGTCGGATCATATATCGTAAATACATTCGTATCGATGCCGTTGTGAATCACCCGGAAATCATACTCCTTCAGGAACGATTGCAACATCTCGCCCTTTATCCATCGCGACACCGGAACGATGGTAAACCGCTCCTTCGGCAAGGAAGTGAAAGCCGCCTTCTTGTCGCGGAAGTTCTGCTTCGAACGGTCTGCCCACCAGCTCGTCGGGAACAATTTCCGTTGCGGGCAGTGAACACATTCGCTCTTCCATTTGTTACATCCGATGTACGAGTAGTAATAGCAATGCCCCGTATAGAGCCAGCAATCGTGCACCGTCCACACCACCGGGATGTCGCACTTTGCCAAATAGTCAAACAGCACGCGGTAGTTCAGGAAATACCCGTGGATGTTATGAATATGGATAATGTCCGGCTGGATGCGTTCTATCTCACGGATGAATGCCCGTGTCGCCCCTTCCGAAGCCAGCCCATGCCGGTCGGTCAGTCGGGTCACCAATCCATGCCAGGCTACATCCGCCTTGCTACCCACCGGCACCAGCTTCGAGTCGCAAGGCTTCAGCCCGTCACGCCCATAGCTATAGGCAATGTAGCTCTCCCAGCCCTTGCTTATGGCCAGCTGCCCTATTTCCTGCATAATGCGACCGGTAGATGTATTGATACGAATTACCGGATTTATCTGTAGTAGTTTTTTCATTTTTCTTTTTTTTAACGGTGAGCGGTGAACGGTGAGCGGTGAACGGTTAGCGGTGAGCGGTTAGTGGGGGATGGATTGAATTCGTTTATTCTTTAAGCCTGACAACATTTGGGCAATAGCAGTTGTACGCGCCTCTGCTTCTCGTAATTGTTCATCATTAATGAAGTGCAGTTCATACGCAATTTCTAATTGGCACATTGTTTCACATAATGAACCATACGATATTTCAATGAAGTGCAATTGTTCTTTAATCGAAGTTCTCGACATACCTTCCACTATGTTTGACGATATTGATACACTGGCTCTTCTCAGTTGGTCACATAATGCATAATTCTCCTCCTTAGGGAATTGCTTAATCAATGAGTATACAAATACCACATAATCCTTCGCATGTTGATATACCCGTAAATCACGATATGTAAAATACTGCCCACTCATTCCTATTACATTTAAAAAATTAACCCGCTAACCGCTAACCCGCTAACCGCTAACCCGTTAACCGCTAACCCGTTAACCGCTAACCCGTTAACCGCTAACCGTTCAAAAAGCAAAATCCACTTCTCCATCACCACCTCTTCCGAATAAGTTTCCGTAACCTTCCTTGCCTCCACCGACATTCGGCGTCTCAACTCTTCATCCCCCATAAGCTTCATCATCGCTTCGGCAAGACCTTGAATATCCCCGTTCTCCACTAAGAGGCCATTCTCTCCGTGACGGATGATGTCCTTCGGGCCACACTTGAAATCGAACGAGATGGCGGGAAGGCCGCATGCCATCGCCTCAATCATCACCATCGGGAAACCCTCGTAATTGGAACTCATCACCAGCATCGAGCTGTCCGTATATTCCTTACCTATTTGTTTGGTGGGCGCGTTCAGCTTCATGCTGTCCTGCAATCCATAGCTATTGATTCTTTCTTGGAGCATCTCCTTCCATTCCCCCTGACCGAAGATATCCAGCTGCCAATCTGCATAAGCCTTGTTTTGTTGCACGATGCGCCAAGCCTCAATCAGACGATCGAAACCCTTCTGGTAGTCCAATCGTCCTACGGCAATCACCCGTTTCTTGTCTCCCTCCGCATAGGTATCACTCATTCGGAGCGCTGCATTCGGGATGACGCACAAGTTCGGCATTTTGCCCCAATAACCCTTATCTTCCTGACTCAGCACCACAAACTTGTCGAACTTCCGCACCATGCGTTCGTCCTGCCAAGTGCGGAGTCGGTCTATCAGCCCCATCAACCCAGTGCGGTTGTATTGCAGGCGGAAGAACTTGTTGAAGTGCAGTTCCAGCACCTTCTTGCTTCCGTCCTTCAGGGAGGGGTAGAACGACGATTCCGACGGGAAGAGCGACACCATTACATCCGCCTTCTCCTTATTTAATATAGCAGAGAGCTTCTGCTTGTGGTTTTTCTTTCTCCGCAAATACCCCTTTATTTTTTGGATAGTACCCTTGTCGTTGTCATCCGAGTAGTTGATGTCCAAATCCATCCATCTCACCCCTTCCGGCAACGGATAAAAAGGCGGACGATTCTTCTGGTCGGTCGTAATCAGCAAGATTTCCCAATCGGT
>JAEIGA010016206.1_pt1 | contig 11348 bp, 7 predicted proteins | sample 9270691 | NCBI WGS metagenome assembly JAEIGA01 (sample SAMN17057246, study PRJNA624740) | gut metagenome | biome: biome; isolation source: fecal sample | host: Bos grunniens | place: China: Xizang | collected 2019
TAAGAAGTGCACCGCCTTCACCGGCACTTATAATTTTAAAGTAGTTAAAACTGAATGCACCCGCATCACCAATAGAACCGAGTCTTTTACCTTTAAAGAAACCACCATTACCCTGACAAGCATCTTCTAAAACGAATAAATTATGTTTTTTTGCAATTGCCATAATTTTTTCCATATTACAAGGGTAACCCATCATATGAACGGGAAGAATTACTTTAGTTCTTTCGGTTATTTTATTTTCTATATCATCTGGGTCGAGCATTAAAGTTTCGTCAATTTCTGCCACAACAGGCATAGCACCAGTTGACACTACTGCAAGAGCAGTTGCTATGTAAGTGTAAGCAGGAATAATAACTTCATCACCAGGACCTACACCCATACCGATTAAAGCAGACGTGAGAGATGCCGTACCCGAAGTCATAAGAACTGCTCTTTTTACTTTGAACATTTCTCTTATTTCTCTTTCGCAGTTTTCAGTTTCTTTTAAAGGCCCGTTGTTCACTTTAAAAAGTTCTTTGGAGTCAATTACTCTTGCTACTGCATCTTTTTCTTCTTGTCCCATTCTATACATAATTTTTCACCTATCTCTCAAGTCTATTTATAGTTTCAATTGTTTCACTCATTAAATGAAAATCTGCATCATCAGTAAGTGATTGAACGTCATTATATTTAAACATCTTAATTTCATATCCACCACGACAAAGCTGGTCTTGTGTAGGAAAATAACCTAAAGAACCGTTTGTATTTGAAAGTGATAATATATGTAAATCTTTTATATGCTCGTTAACTCTCAGACCGATTTCTGAAAATAATTCATAAGGGAATCCCACAAAAGCAACGTTACCAATACGAATAATATTCTGCTCTAATTGGAACACGTCTTTTTCTACGTAATCATTTTCATAAGACTCTCTTACTTTGTTATAATAAACTGCCATTTGCTTGTCGCAGTTTATAGTATCAAGTGAAAATTCTTCACAACCCTTTTTCGCTTCTTCGTAGGAAATTCTTTTAGCATAAGGGATTTTTATATCTCTTGAAACAGTAGAAACTGAAACTTCGTTATATTCTCCTATACTATTATATATTTTAATTGCATCTTTTGCACCTATATTACCAACCTCATAGATATATGAAAGTTCTGCAGTTGTGCCGCCAGTAGAAATTCTTGGACCTACGTCACCTTCCGGACCATTGAAGAATGCAGTAATTGCACCGCTTTCACTTTCCAGTGCATCTGTCATAATACCTGCCCAGTCACGACTTATTTTAGTGCTGAGCCCCGCAACAGTACCATGGCAACCATAGTGAATAATATTTGCAAACACTTTATTTTCTTTGTTCTTAAAAGATATAACCGTCATCTTGGGGTTATAAACGCCCCACTCGCTCTGACCTAAATCGGCATAATTAAGGTAATTAAGGTGACGGCGGTTTATACCGAGTTTACTTTTACCAAAACCAACACCAACAGTCGCTTCCTGACGGCTATTAATTGCTTCTTCTACCGCAGAAAAAATCTGTGGTTTCAGAATTTCGTCGTAATAACTTCTGTCAATATCTCCCCAACCAGGCATATTTATTGTAGAAGGTCCTGTGTGAGTATGTGTTGCAGAAATTAAAATATTTTCTTTTAGAATATTATATCTTTTTTCAAATTCATCTTTAAAAAACGAAGCAATTTCGTTATCTAAAAGGCAAACACTCACCGTAACCATTAACGCTTTCACTTCACCATAATAAAAAGCGAATGCAGTTGCAGTAAGGTTGTCGTTTACACCATCAGAATATAAATCTGGCCTATACCCAAAAAGTTGACAACCAACTTCTGGTGTAATATCTTTTCGTGAAACGCCAACTAAAAGAGTTTTCATACAAGCACCACCAACTTTTATAATATTCTCTATAATAAAATTTTATTATTTTAAGGTCATAATAACAATACCGCAAATTCTCATTTTATACCCAAAAATCCACACTTTTATTGACTGTGCAGTAATTGTGTGATAACATATATTAAGGTGAGTTACTATGCTTTATCAACCAATTTTAAAAAACAGAAATTCTCCCATAGTTGTAATAGGTGAAATGGGTGACTTTACAGTTCATCGTCATTATGAAATTGAAATTGTTTACGTTATAAAAGGTTCTTACAAAATTATTTTAAATAATGAACCATATCTTTTAAAAGAGAATACAATGATTTTTATTCCCCGATTTTCACCACACGAAGCAGTTGCAACAGAAAAAAACAGTTCACAACTTTTAATTGAAGCAGGACCATTGTTTTTAGGCGACTTTTTCGACGACGTTTCTTCAATAACTTTAGAAACTCCCGTTTTAGATTTAACTAAAAGCCGTTTTGGTATAAAAGTACAGAAATTATTGAATGAAATTATAGAAGCAAAAAAAGAATCTTCCGTCAGCAACGAACTTATTATATGTGGTAACGTAACGAAACTCTTTGGTTACTTCTTTAAAGAATTTTCATCTATAACAAACAAAACAAACGATAAAAACACGACTAAATTAAAAAACATCGAAAAGGTTCTTGATTTAATACATTATAGTTTTAATGAAGAGATTACTGTTGAAAAAGCGGCTTTAGTTTCAGGTTATGGCAAAAGCAACTTTTGTAAAATTTTTAAAAACATTACAGGCGAAAGTTTTCACCAGTACCTTAACTCTTATAGAGTGGAACGTTCTAAATTTTATTTAAAAAATTCAGATATGGCGGTTTTTGAAATTGCGGAAACAGTTGGTTTTAACGATTCAAAAAGTTTCTGCAGAGTTTTTAAAGAAAATACAAAACAAACTCCAAAAGAATATAAAAACAGTACGCTTTAACAAACGTTAAAACGTACTGTTATTTTTCATATATTCATACCGAGAGGGTGCGAAAACGGAATAGTCGCCGAAATCAACAATTTTAAGCTATCCAGCCGTAGATTGTATCAAATATTGAGAGTCCACCTAAAAGTCTTACAAGTGTATCAGGAATAAAGCTTGCAAGCTGCCAGAGGTCAGTGTAGTTACCACCATCTGATTCTGCTACACCCTCGTACTCTAACATAAATGCCTGAGTATAAACAATACCGCCCTCACCAAATATTTCAGCTCTTACATAATTGCCAAGTTCTTTTTTATGGTCATCAAGGTCAATACTGCTACCTGTTGCAATCGTTTTGCCATCTGCAATCCAACGGATATTTTTTGCTCCAGCTGTAACTAAAGTAATAGTATCGCTATCCTGATCAACAGAAATTGCAGTAACCTTAGGTGCATCAACATCCTTTGGAGCTTCATACTTACCCTTAGGGTTTTCTGCCTGAATTGCTTTAATCTGTTCACCGAGTTTAACTGCAGTAGGGTCAAGGCTCTCTACCAAATAATTGGCTATTTCTGTAATTTCTTCCGGGTTACCTAAATTTTTACTACAAGCAAAGAATGCACCGTCTTCCATACACTCTTTAAGATTATCAACTGTGAGCGATGGCATAACCATCTCAGTGTAACCGGTATAAACTGCATCTGTAGAGTGAGCATCAGAAGTAGCAATTGCTAAAACATTTCTACCGGTTGGTGTAACCTTACCTAAAAGTATGTCCCAGAGCTTTCTGTCATAGCGTGTTCTTGAGTCACCCTTACTGTTAATATCAATACCTATACAAGAATCATACTCCATAAGAAGACCTGCAAATTTATCGATATAATATTTATACATTGTGTCACTATAGTCATAAGCATCCGCTGTGTTTTCTTCATCACGGGCATTAGTATATTCACCCGGGTGGTTAATAACTGAAAGACCGCCCATTTCGTGAACATTTTTAATTGGTGTTTCATAGTCGCTTGTGCCACCTAATAAACCATGGCCATAATCAACAAACCAGCTGTTAACATGAGCGTTATTAAGGGAACTTGGGTTATTCTCAATACCACAAGGCACTCTTAACATACTGTGAAGTTTAACGCCTGAAGAAGTTTTTTGTGAGTAATATGTTCCACCTTTTTTAGTTTCGAGTGAATATGTATTACCATTTGCAGCCTCGCCCCCTTTTGATTCAAGAGGAACAATATCACCTGCTCTGCCTTTAAATAAGTCAATAAAAATTTCCATAGCAGGAATAACTTCCTGACGAGTCCAACCATAGTCAACAACACCATGGTCGGTAACTGCAGCAATATCAAATCCATACTCATATTGCTTTTCTAACATATCCTTTAAATTATCGTTACCATCACTGGCAGTTGTGTGATTGTGAAGGTCGGTTTTGTATTGCTTATAAGTGAGCCAGTTAACGTCTTCATATGGGTCAATAATTGTATAATCGACACCTGTGTCTGTGTCACCTGCAAAAGCAACGGTAGAATAACTCACCATTAACATGCAAGCAGCCATAAATACGGCAATTATCTTTTTTGTTTTTTTCATAACAAACGCCCCTTTTCAAAAACAATAAAAATCTAAATATAATTATTTCATTATAATAAAAATTATATAACAAATATTGTAAATTTTCAACGATAATATTAACCGAAAATCCCCCACACAATATGTGCAAAAAAGCGACTACCGGAAACTCCCGATAGTCACTTTTAAATTCATTGATTAAAATTCATCTTTTATAGAAATTTTCTCTAACGCTTCTTCTTTTGTGATTTTACCGTTATTACAGTCAATCATAATCTTAACATCTTCGTCTTTGAGTTTATAGAAATGCCAGATAAAACCTGCGAAAATGAGACCGATTGTCGGAATCATTACAAATATAAACCACAAACCGTTAAGTGTAAAGTCTGATTGCTGAACATTCTGTGTTGCTAAATCCTGAAAGCTTTCAGCGTTAACTTCTTTCCAACCGAAGAAGCCGAGTAAAAACATACCAAGTGCACCCGAAAGAGCTGAAGCCATTTTTGTAACGAACGTCTGTATAGCGAAGGTGATACCTTTAGCATCGATACCCGTTTTAAATTCACCGTACTCTGCACAGTCAGGCGTAAACATAAATATCATAATACCCTGAATGCCTAAAGGAACTGCACGAAGCAATGTTAAAAGAATAAACACTATCATATTCTGATAACCACAGAGCCAACTGATTGTACCGAAAATCACTGCTGCCCAGTTGCTTATGATAAAAATTTTGCGTTTTCCGTATTTTTCGACCAATTTAGGCACGAAAAGTGATGCTATAAATATAGGTGCACCTGCTAACGCAAGAACTATAAGACTGAATGCTTCGTTATGGAATAAGTAATAAGAAGTAAGAAGGCTCATTGAAATCATAACGTTAAAGCCACTCTGGAAGAAATAACCTGCATAATAAATAAGCAAATATTTATTTGAAAACAAGTATTTGAACATTTTTCTTACTGTAAACTGTTCTTCATCATCAACATTTGTAAAGCGTTCTTTACCGTTGATACACACAGGAAGCATAGTAGCAAATGCACACACGCTTACAATAGCTGCGGCAACGCCAAAGCCAAGGCCTACTGCCTGACCTGTTACAATTGTCGGTATAATTGTTGCAATACCGCTACCTACACCTGACCAAATGCTCTTGTATGAAATAATTGAGGTCCTTTCATCTAGGTTATCTGTCATAACAGTAACCATACCATGAATCGGTGCATCGCATATAGTGTAAACCGTATCCCAAATAAGGTAGAAAACAGCAAACCAAAGAAGCTTCACCATTTCACCTGCACCACTCGGAATCATATATAAAAGTGCAGTTGCAAGCGGAATTAAAGGTAATGAAATTTTAAGCCACGGCAAAAACTTCTGTTTACTTTTAAACTTTACTTTGTCAAAAATACAACCGAAAACAGCATCGTTCATAGCGTCCCATATTTTAACTATGAGCATTACTGTACCTGATTTCACTGGATCAACACCCTGGAATAAAAGGTACGTAGTCAAAAATGATGTAATCATTGTATAAATCATATTCTGACCTGATAAATACAGATAATAGCTTTTCCTCTCTTTATTGGTTGTACACCAGCTATCTGGTGTATAACTTAACTTACCCAAAAGCTTTTTCAAATAAAGCACCCCTTTTACTCAGTTGTTTTTCTTGCCACTACCCATGCATTAGGCAAATATCTACCAGTTGGCATATTTGTTGAAGGTTCATTTAAAATTTCACCCTCATAAGCTAACACAGAAGATGACCCACCATCACATGCACCCGCATTAACTGCGCCATACATTTCTAAAACATCTGCACAATCGCCCATTGTTGCACCTAAAGAGTAGCCAACCTGTCTGCCGTCAACAACAAAAATCATAACGACACCATTTTCAGCCTGACCTATTACAGTACGCGGTTGAAGACCCCAGCCTGATGAACCTTCAATAACCTTATCACCATTAACTATAAGTGCCGGGTGATATTGAAAAGCATCACGCAATTTATAATCGTCCCAATTTGAAAATTCGCCGACAACAAGACGGTCATTTTCATCAAAACCAACTGTGATATATTTGGAGGAATATGTTCCCCAATACTCGCCCTGTGAAATACATTGCGCAGTAACTACACCACCTACGCTTGTTCCGCCCGGATCATAAAAGCCTGAAGCATTCGAGCCGATTACCGCATTTTCTCTCTCAAGATAATCGCAAATAAATTGTCCACGGGAGTTTTTGTAATCTGTAGTTGCAATATAAACTCTTGACGGGTCATCAATCAAAACTAATCTGCCCACATAGTTTGAGGTTTTCACCTTTAAAACTACTATGCCTTGCTCAATATCGTTTATTAAAACTTCGTTACCATGTTTATCTAAACCGCCAACTACAAGGTCCTTTTGTCCTAAAATATCCGGTTCCTCTTCTTCGACGATTTCAGTTTTTCCGATATCGGTAACATCAACCTGAGCATCCATAACCTCATTGATAAGAGCCTCAGGGAAAAATGAAGTAGCAAGCCATTTGTGCTGGTCAGTAGTCATTGCAGTTTCAATCCAGATATTACGCCATTTTGTAATAAATGGAACATTACCAAAAACAACAAGAGCGTACATTGAAATAACTAATGTAAGGCAAATTACAAGAACTGTTGTTACCCTCATTACAATATTAGCTTTATCTTTTTTTCTTTTCTTATTTTGAACTGTTTTCGCACTCGTATTTCTATCTGTTGTTTTTGTAGACACACTTGTTCTGCTTTGTGTTCTTGTGCGTGAAGCAGTAGAATCATTCTGCACTCTGTTTGTCGCATTTCTTTTAGTATTCATATTGCTTCTGTTAACACTCGAATTACTTACAACATTACGATTCACACTACTTGGTTGTGCCGCATTCTTTCTCTGTGCAAGTGTTTGTGGTACAGATTGCGAATTGTTTTTATTTCTATTTAATTCTATCTCTTCTTCGTCTTTCAAATCGACCACAATAACACCACCTTTCAAAAATTACTGTTATTGTATCACATTAAATCTGATTTTGCTATAGTAAAACAAAATTTTAATAGATAATTTTTAAAATTGGCACTCATTTCCTTGTTTGTGCAACTACACTAACTACATTTGTCTTTTTTTGTGTATCATAACCCTGTTTTTTGCATTGTAAATATGTTGTCTATTATGGTATAATCATTTTATTATAATTTATTGAATACAGGAGTTGAGAAAATGAATCTCAAAGAAAAAGCAACAGGGCTTGTTTCTAATGTAAAAGAACATTGGAAAACCCCTGCGAAAGGCAGATATATGCCTTTCAGAGAAATCGCTGCTTATTCAGGCGGTGGTATTGGTGCATATATGATTATTACAATGGGTTCTGCCTGCCTTTTGTCATCAAACAATGTTTTGCTTTCCAGCGCCCTTGGTATTGGTGCAACAGATATGTACATTATGTATCTTATCGCTGTTGTTGTAAATATCTTTCTTACTGGTATTAGAGCAAATATTATTGATAACACCCGTAACAAAGCTGGTAAATACAGACCGTACATAGTTACAATGGCAATTCCTTCTGCAATTGCTTGTATTTTAACAGTTTGGTTCCCGTATAACAAACTACCTTTATGGCTTGGTGATGGCACACTGTTCGGAGAAGACATTGCATATATTGCAAAATGTGCCATTGTTATGGTTTTTAACCTTTTTATTCATTTCTTCTACTATTTCTTCTATGATGCTTATGAGAACCTCATTCATGTTCTCTCTCCTAACTCTCAGGAGCGTACAGATGTCGCATCCATAAAGAGTGTTGTTTACTCCTTTGCACCAACAGTTGTTAATCTCTTAACACCTATTATTGCACAACATCTTTTCCATACGAATACAACAGATATCCGTGTTTATAGATTTTTATATCCAATTCTTACAGTTGGCGGTATTCTTCTTTGTATCGTTGTTTATAAATATACAGAAGAAAAAATTGTTCAGGCTAGAACACACATTGTTCAGATTAAGTTTATAGATGCTGTTAAAGCAGTTGCTAAAAATAAATATTTCTGGATTATTTCTCTTGCAGGTTGGTTAGGCTTCCTTGAGGCTTCTTTCTTAAATATTCTTGCATGGCTCTACAACTATGCTGGTGCTTGCTCAGGTACAGAATATGGTATTATCATTACCGTTTATGGCAACGCTTCACTCTGGGGTATGATTCTTGCACCATTCTGTATTAAAAAATGGGGTAAAAAAGCAGTTCTTATTACAACAAACGCTTTTAACATTTTATTTATTCTTATGTTACTTCCACTGGTTCAGGATGTATCGTCTGTTCTTATCTGGCTTGTTATGGGTTGTATGTATCTCAACGCTCTTATGGGCTCCTTTGCACACATTCTCAATCCTGCTGTTCAAGCAGATATCCGTGACTATCAACAATATAAAACAGGTGAAAGAATTGATGGTATGTTCGCTACAGTTGCAACTATCGGTACTGTATTAAACCTCATTTTCTCTTCTGTTCTTCCTATTGTATACGAGAAAAACGGCATTACAGATACAAATGCAAAACTCGTTACTTCAAGACCAGAAATTCTTAACAGAATGTTAGGCGATGGCAAAACTGTTGGCGAAATTCTTGCCGATCAACTTGCAAACGGACAGGACAACTATTCTAATCCTTACTCCGCTCTTTATGACCCTGTCATTCTTACAGAACTTCTTAAGATTCTTATCCTTCTTTCTGCATTTGGTGCCTTAATGAATGTTCTTCCATATTTCTGGTACGACTTCAACGAAAAGAAACAAGAATCTGTTATTCGTGTTCTTAAAATCCGCGCGATGTTTGAAGACTATGGTAATGGTATTCTTGATGACGAAAAGCTTGTCGAAGGAATTGACATTATACGCACTTCACAGGAAATGGCTACACAAACACCTAAAGTACTAAACAAAAAGGATTACAAAGGAAAAGAGGGCAGAAAAGCTCTTAAAGAAGATATTAAGTATAATAACGAAATTGAAATTGCCCAATTTGTGTGCGACGAACTCAACAAATTTTCAACTCCTGCATATAAATTAGCTCTTGCAGAGAATAACAAAGTTTACTCAGCGGGTATCAATAGTCTTTTAAGCCTTGATAAATTTGCAATCAAAAAAGAAATTTTAATTGCAAAAGCTATGCCAAAATCGACAAAAGAAGAAAAAGAAGCGAGAAAGCTCGCTATTGAAATTGCTAATAAAAAGATGGCTTCATTTAAAGCAATCAAAAAGCATTTCGCTAACACGGGTGCCCTTGTTGCTCCTGATTTTGAAGTTCTTGAAGCTTGTTTTAACAACGAAGACGAGTGTGACGATAAACTCAAAGCACTTTATCTTGATTTACAAAAAGCTAAGAAATCAAAAGATTCTGCTAAGGTTAACGAAATAAAGGTTGAACTCAAGGCTACCCAGGAAAACAAAAAGCAAGCCAAAAAAGCTACAAAAGATGAAACTGACAGACACGCATACTTTAATCGTGCTGCAAAGGTTTATCTTGACGCTGAAAAGCTCATTAAGCAACAAGAAAATTACAGTCACCTCGACGAGATATTCAAAATGTACGATGAAGCAAAGGCAAGAGTTAAAGCTTAAAATTAAATACAAAACAAAAACGGCTCGGTTTAATCAAATGATTAAACCGAGCCGATATATTTATTATTTATAGAGATTCAATTACGCCAATATTACCATCAAGCAAATCCTGAACAGATACACCCTTAAAATAATTGTTAAGAAGATTATCTACACTAACCCACATTTCTTTAGTAATACAAATATCAGATCTGTTGCAAAAGCTTTCGCCACAGTTAATACAAGCAACGGGAGAAAGACTTCCCTCTGTTATATTAAATATCTCATAGATTGAAATATCTCTTGCATCTCTTGCAAGTCTGTAGCCACCAGACATACCTCTCTGGCTTCTTAAAAGTCCGCCACGGACAAGTGTTGCAACTATTGTTTCAAGATATTTAAGCGATACATCCTGTCGCTTTGAAACCTCTGACAAAGCCACAAAGCCATCACCTTGGTTTTGTGCTAAATCTATAAAAATTCTTAATGCATATCTGCCCTTTGCGGATACCATCATATAAATTCAAACCTTTCAAACATTCTTTGAAGATTACATATCACTAAAGCCAGTACCCTCAAAGAAGAAATAAAGTAATTCACTGATAATTCTAAATATAGTTGCTAAATAATCGTTAGTATCAAGACCGCCTGTATATTCCTTTTCAACACCATTAATTTCATCAAGAGTATCATAGAAATATGTTTCTGCAGCTTCAAATTCGTCTAAATCAACATTTGTGTTATCAAGTGCTGCTTCACCACGGGCAATAGCACCTTCTAATTTTGCTTTATTTTCACTTGAAAGCTTACTTGTATCCATCTTTTTAGCTTCTTCAACATCTTTCATAAAGCCTTTAGAATTACGACCAACATTAAATTGTGGGAATCTGTCTGGATAGCTATAAACATCCATGAAGTTTTCATCAACCAAAAGTTCTGAAACAAGCTTCATAATAACATCGTTAGAGCCTGCTTTTTCGTGGTCCTGATTGTAGAAATAGAATGTTGTACAAGGAAGAAGACCTGTATTAGCATCAACTATATTTCTTGGGTCACTATGGTCATGGTTTGGATTTGTGCAGTTATTATGTGTACGAACATAATCTGCTGGAAGTTCTTTACCCACACCTACACTGTATGCACCCATTGATGTTGAATCAAGCTGAATAATACCATCAGCATTTACATCGTCCCATGAATCAACAATTTCATAAAGCGGAATATTGTAAGCAACAAGGTCAAAAATCTGGACACCTTGTGATTTCGCTTCTAAAATATTAGCATCAGAATTCTTTTGAGCATTATAATACCAATCAGTTTGTTCA
>JAEIGA010016207.1_pt1 | contig 11347 bp, 26 predicted proteins | sample 9270691 | NCBI WGS metagenome assembly JAEIGA01 (sample SAMN17057246, study PRJNA624740) | gut metagenome | biome: biome; isolation source: fecal sample | host: Bos grunniens | place: China: Xizang | collected 2019
AACCCTCATATTAAACCAGAAGTTTCCGTCTTCAACATAATAACCCTCAATAATTCCGACATTAAGTATATTATTCTTTTCAAAAACTACTACATCACCAACATTATATTCTGTTTCATATTCTTTAATAATCTTTCCCATTTTTTTATCACCGCTTAAAATTCGTATTTTAGTTGTTAATTTCTTCGAACGTATTTGTTTCTGGATTATATCTATACGGTAATCCATTCGGCGCATAGTATGGAACATAAACGTAATTTGAATAATATGTGTAATTCCTCTTGTATACAATTCTTGTGGCAGCGTCGTAACTGAAGCCATAACTAATTTCTACAAACTTTCCAAACTGATGAGAAGATATGCTTTCACTATTTGAAACGTTAACTTGAACTGGTTCTATTGCGCCACATCCAATTAAGGACAATGCAAGAATGCAACTAAGTATGATTGCAAGTAATTTCTTTTTCATCATATTAATCCTCCTGGATCATTTTAGCGCCACACTTACAACAGTACGGATGCACTTCATGAGGAACGTTTCCGTCGCTTACAAAATATGCATTGCAATACGAGCATGTTTTTCCCTTACGATACTTGCCGCTTGATGCCATGTACGGGTCAGTGTAGATCCAATAACCATACTTTACTTCTGCAACATCTGAAACTGGTGCCTCGTCAATGTCATCTAGTACAATGCTATAAGCATAGCACTCTGCGCCACATGAATCATCCCAGTGCTTCTGTACAATGTTACGGATATATTCTTTGCTTAGATATTCATTCATTGTTAATTCTCCTAACTCATTTTGGCACCACATCCATGACAAAACTTATAACTTTTACGTAAAGCTTTCATACTACTAGCTTTCCTATATTTACCGCATTTAGAACATTTGCCACCCTTAAATTTACCATCATGACAAACTGTTAGCCATTTACCTTTTACAGGATCTACTACGTCCGCTGCAGGTAAATCTACAATCTTATCCAGAAGAGGTTCTAAGTTGTCACGAATTGCTTTGGCATTTAGGATGTTTGCATTTTCATAAACCCATATGGCTTTCTGTCGTGCATCCATTAATTCTTCACGCTTAATATATTCATTCATACCAATTCTCTCCATTCATGCGAGCGCCACAGTCTGGGCAGAACATAGACTTGCGTATTACACCACAGGCACACTTGGAACACATATATGTGGTAATGTTATATCTATGTCTTTCAATCCAATGGGCATGCTTCACTTCAGCGACATCTGAATAGGGTGTGCGCCAAATAATCTCTCTGGCCCATTCTGCGTTGTTACCTACTAAAAGGTCACCACGGTTTACTTCGTTAATTGCGTCTGAGCGCTTGATGTATTCGTGCATATTAATTCTCCTCTGGATAAGTTATTAAACTATTTGCTATTTTAATAATTGCATTATCTATATAATCTTCTACTACTTTTTTGATATATCCAAAATGAATACATTTAATTTCTAACTTAGGATGGAGCACTGCTGTTGTAACACATTTTTCTAAGTCTTTGCACTGAGAGCATGCTTCCTGTGAAAGATTTACCATCTTATTTATACAGATGCCAGTACCATCATATTGTTGCGCTTTATATTTATCACTTGGAGACCAATTATCACAAGAGTGGTTAGATGGCGCTCCGCCTGGATGATAACAATAATTTTCATCTTGACAGTTACTACAACTCTTCATATTTATTAACCTCTCTTGTGCGTCAAATAGCAACCAACAATAAATCCTAACATAATTGCCCAAGACTCCCACTGTCCAAGAGTGAGTCCTACATGGTTCATAACAGATCCTGCAAATGCAATTAAACCATATCCTATAAACTGAATCATTTTATTTTCCTTTCTTGTGTGCGAAACACATAGCATGCTCGCTTATTTTGAATTTTTCTAAGCTGGGGAATATAAGTTGTCATTCTAGATCTTCATCTTCAAAATCATCAGCATGCTCGTTATTTTCGCCAAATGTTTCATCTTTGATTTCTTTGCCCATACGATAGCGCCATAGAGGGCAGTGCTCTGCGGGGCATCTGCGCACTTCTGCAGTGTTGCCGCAACAACAGTCGATGCACTTTAGACGGATAGCTTTTGCTCTTGTGATACGTTCCATTCTTTTTTGCTCCTTATTAATTTTGTACTGTTATAGATCTATGTCTAACCACCAACAAACTAGTCCAAGGCCAATATCTATGATTAGTTCAAGCCATAAAGGAATGAAGACTGCTGCCCAGGACCAATCTACTGCGCCAGTCCACTTGAGCGCAATGAATACTAGTAATATGTCAAACATGTTGTTTTTTCTCCGTTCATTAATTTTGTACTGTAGTTATTATAACATATATTTTCCATTTGTCAAGAGGTATATAATTTAAAGGGATTATAAGTATGATTATATATATTTATATATTAATATAATTACTATTATGATTAGTATTAATATAATTATTATATTTATATATTATATATAATTTAAAGTAAATTTATATAATACGAGTAATGCGAAGCATTACGAGTATTTAACTTAGTATTATAAATATATATTAGTATTATATAGTTGCAAATTGCAACTGACACTGAGTTGCAAAATGCAATTGACACTGCAATTCACACTAGGTTTAAAAGGTTCTGGACTGCTTCAGGTTTATAGGTGAGATAGCGGCGCTGCTTTGAGGCAATATATTCTTTTTCTTTGGATAATAAGCCTGCTGTGATAAGTCTATCTATTGAGCGCTGAATTGTGCATGGATCTGAGAGGAATAATTTGCTGAGCTCTTTGTTTGACATATAGAGTTTGCGATCTGCTTCGTAGAATGATTTGGCGAGGCATAGTATTGTTGCGTCGAGTAGTGTGAGACGGGGACTGGGAAGTAGGTTGTTGTGGTTGTTGAGTGCATACATTATTGATGAGTGGATTTGAAAGTTGAACATTGTGCACCTCCTGAGCATTAATTTTGTGCTGTTAGTATATACTATAAATTTGATTTTGTCAAGTGCATAGTGCAATTGAGGATTAGTATTTGTTTTGGGCGTTAGCCCTAAGCCTGACGGCGCTTGAGTCTAGGGTATAGGTTGTATATAGATTGAGTTATAAAATAGTTAAAAGTACCCCCTGGTCGGGTGTTTTGGCAGGGAATTGTTATGGATTTTGTGCCGTTTTGGTTTGTTTGGGTTATATGTGAACAGTTGTTTGGTTATAAGGGTGTGTGTTTATATTGTGGGTGTGATGGTTTACTGGGGAAATAATAGAGAATTGTTGGTAATTTTGAAGTATTGGTTTTTGTATTGATGTTTTTATGGTTAAAAGTTTGGGTTTCAGGGTTGTGAGATTTGAGGTAAAAAGTGTGTGTTTTTAGTAGAGATCTGCTGTGGGTTGCCCGAAGTGGAGGTTTTATTTAAAAAGTGTATTGATTTTAATAGAGGATCGTTGACGGTTTTATTAGTTTTTGAGTTGTTGTAGTGATAATTTGATTTGAAAATGCTGGCAATTAGATGGATGATTTATTGTTGCCTTGATGCGCTATTTTGAAATGTCATTTTTTGGGTGGTATGACGATCATTTTGCAGTCAGTGTCTAAAAAAACTACCTATGGGCAAAAGCTCAAAAACTACAATATCTTGTGGTTTTAAGTACCCCCTGCACTACATATTGTGTCTATAATAACAAGTAACAAATACATATTTGTCGTTTGACTTTTGGATGCTGTGGGTGTATTATAATGCCATACCAAGCAAAACAACACACGGCAACCCAAGAGGGAAGCAAAGTCCGGGAAGACATACCGGGAAAATGTTCTTTGAAATTTCAATAGTTGTTCTTTTTACCACATCGGTTTAGCTTGCTAAAAGTTATTTTTTCCGGGTAAAAATGTGACTTGCTAAAAGTCTTGACAACGTTATTATTGAATTTTTGGGGACAAACTGTTCTTTGACAACTGAATACCTATCACGGCAAAGTGCTCGAATGAAAAGACGAAGCTGTAATTTTGCAAGTCTAGCTCACTACATACGGCACATAAAGTAGGAAAATTCCGGCTCATTCGCTCTATGTTTCCGGTTGCCCATTCGCAACTGCTAACACGGAACAAGTACGAAATACCCGTCAATACACGCAATGGCGACAGTTGAAATATACTAGGATTGTTGTGGAGTTGCACAGCTAGATACTACATTATGAGAAAGTCGAAGTATTCCCCTAGGATAGTGTGGGGAGTTGAGAGTGTAATAACCCGGAGATAGTGTCTGTGAATATAGAGCGATATCCGTATATATTGCGACAGACAAAACTATTTATCACATTGAGCATACTAGCAATAGTATGTTGAATGTGGTACATAGTACCATGATCTAAAAAATATAATGGGACAAAAGTCCCGGAAAGAGGTAATATTATGACAAACAACATGACTATTTTCGCTGAGGCTCTCATCAACAATCGTGAGTACAAGAATGCCCGTATCAACGGGGAAGCTGTCGGAGTTGCTAACTCCCGTAAGTGGATTGCAGCAGTGAAGGCTCTTCGTCTCCCTGCATACAATGTCCGTGTGTACAGATACAATCACATGGGAGATGCAGAAGCTGTCGCTCCCTGTGACCAGTCTGCACTTCGTGATGTACTGGTGAATGTGGTTGACATGATTGGCACTGTAAACGGTGCAAAACTCAGCGTTGTCAATCTGTCTGAGGAAATCATTGCCAATGCTGTTCGCTTCCGTGTCATTGACATCACTCCCGAAATGGCATCTGCTCGCTGTGACCTTCGTGAAGCTCGCAAGGCTATGAATGAGGAAGAGACTGAGGAGTCCGTGGCTACCTATGAAGCCGCAAAGGCTGAGGTTGCCCGTCTGGAAGAGCTTCCCGGCAACTGCAAGAAGATTGCAGAAATCCAGTCCGAAAGTGCCTTCGTGAAAGCTGTGGAGATTCTTCTGGGTGATGCTATTAAGAAGCAGGCAATGAAGTCTGCAGAGCAGGTAGCAGCTGAGGAAGAAGCCAAGAGACAGGCTCGCCGTGCAAAGGCTAAGGCTAAGAAGGAAGCAAAGAAGGCTCAGGCTAAGGCTCAGGCTGAGTCCAAGTAATCTCAACAGTACAAAATTTATGAACCTATAACCAGTGGGGCTAGGCTACAAGTCTAGCCCTATTATTATGGGCTCATACCCAGTAATTCCCCAGTGAGGAGGTATAACCATGTTCTATTATGATGTTCAAACCAAGGACGGACGCACCCATGGTGGCTGTCGTGAATCTAAGGAAGAAATACAAGAAGCCCTTGTATACTTCGAGCTTACCTATGATAACCCGGACGTTATCAGTGTCCGTGTATATGAAAAATAATAATCAAGAGGTGACAACTATGCTCCATACCCGTAGAACCCGGCTGAATCAGCTCATCACTTTTGCTCAAATGATTGCTATCACTGCAATCTCCGTGTTCACTCTCATGGCAATGGCACTGATGTAACCTCAGCACGACATCTCTGGTAATGACACAACTATCAAAAATAGGAGTGTGATTTACTATGAAAAAGTATCAATATCAAATCAATGAAAGAGTATTAGCTTTCGACAACAATGACTGGATAATCCCAGGCACAATTACCCACAAGGATCTCGATATGTATAGGGTGCAATATGACGATGGTGGCTATGACTGGTTAATCTGCGATGAAATCAGACCACTAGAATACCATGTTGGTGACTATGTACAATCCCCAATAGGCATTGGCAAAGTCATAGGTGTCAATGATTTCTTCATGGGCACTATAACTGTATCATATGGCAAAGGCTACACAAAAAGCTACTATGAAGATGAGCTTAAACCTGCCCAAAAGCCATCATTGTTCGCAAGGCTGTTCGGCAAAGATGTATTTATAAACGATTACCAATAGCTTCCTAAAGAGTCTGTGCTATGAACAGGCTCTATTCCATTACCAATAATCGCCCATAATGGGCAACAAGGAGGAATATATCATGTTAAAAAGATACAAATCTACTTATGAAATCTGGGACGTTGACACAAACGAAATGTTAGTGGACAACCTGTCCTTTGAGGAAGCTGTTGAGCAGTCTGAAATTTATGAGAAATTCTTTGGAGAGGGTGTGTGCGTTGCAATAAGGGAATCTTGCAAGGTATACATTCCCAAAACTCCGGCTCAAGAATACAAGGAAGCTTGGATTCGCTACTTTGCAGAACTACAGGCAATTGGCAATCTAAATTAAGGAGGGAATGGAAATGAAAAAAATACTTGCACTGATAGGTGTAGCAATATGCTTATCAGGATGTCAAAAGCAAGTTGAACCTGAAATGTACATAGTTTCCGGGCACTACTACGCAAATGGAGAGGTCGTGACAGAGGACGGAAACATTTGGGGATACACAAGTGAATCCTTTGATGACGACTTCCCTGCGAATGTTCTATTCGACAACAACGGAACTGAAACCATCTATGATGATGTAATTGTAGGAATTGTAAATAAGTAAAACCTATATCAAGCCCTTAACTGTACTGGTTAAGGGTTTCATTATGGGCTTTATCAAAACCTAACATAAAGGAGGATTAACTATGCTCTACTATCAGCTTCGCAACGGAAACATCGTTGCAGAATATGAACTCCACAAGGCATTTGAAATCTGCACTGGTGAAACCTATCACTATGAAAGTGTGGCATATTCCAAATGGCTTTACTCTCTACTTGGCAACTCTATTGTCAAGGCAATGAGAGATACAGATGTTGATATGATGCAATTCCTCAAGGGAAACAACATCGTTGCAGCTGTCAGACTTTATCGCAACTCTCATGATTGCACTTTGCTTGAAGCGAAAAAAGCAGTCGATGAAATCAAGGCAAATATGTCTAACGCAGAAAGGAGATAAATTATGTACTACATTTATGAAACCAGACACCCGGCAGAGCCCTACATATTCCAAGACCAGGATAAGGGAATTGTAGAACCTGCCATCTTCGACACCGAAGAAAAGGCAAATAAAATGTGCGAGATGATGAATGCAGTTGCACACGTCAGCACATTCAAGGTTGCAAAAATGTAAAACCTATAACCAGTGGGCACAACGGAAACGATGTGCCTATTATTATGGGCTTTAACTATACTAACCCATAACGGAGGTAATAAATCCATGGCAAAAGATGAAACTTGGTTTGAGTCCATTAAGTGGGACAAGGTATGCTTGAATTGCCACAAGGCAAACAATGGCACATGCCCCGACAAAGAATGTGCAGAAATGTACTACGACAACAATGGAAATCCTATCCCGGCAAGCTCTGTATGCTATGACGGAGATTATAAGGAGGTAAGCAATGATTCGTAAGCAAAAACTATGGAGTGCCTACATCATGGCAAATAACTCCAAAATCTATCTGCGAAAATCCATGACCACAACGGAAATCATCAAGTGGCTTCTGGATAACTGCAAGGTAATTGGAACAAGCTATTTTATGTGTGACGCAGAAGTTTTCTGCGAATGCAAGTAAGGGAGACAGACATATGAAAAAACCGTATATCTACTACAACCAGGAAGGCAAACAGGTTCACGTCAAAGACTTCAGCAATATCAGTGATATGTTTCACTGGTGTGAAATGAACTGCAAACGTGTCAATGGCAACTACTACATGAATGGAAACAAAATCATGTGTGGCAACATTCAGTAAAGGAGATATAAATATGGTCTATGCATGCTTGTTCTATATTATCTTCGGTGGCTTGACTCTCTTGATGCATAGCTAAGGAGGCAAGGCAAATGGATATCAGTGCATTAACCTTACAGGCACAAGTCATCATCAATAAGGTGCTCGACAGCAAAAACACAATGATGTACGCTATCAACCCAGATGGTAGCTTTGTAGAAATCCAGCCAGGATGTACTCTGCTCAGCATGGATCGCTATCAAATGGAAATGTATGTTAAAAGCATAGAAAGGAAATGACATAATGAATATTCGTTACAAAGTTTACTATCGCACCAAGGAAAACGTAGAAGCATGCGATGCTATCCCTGAATCTTGGAAACACAAACTTCCAAGCAAGCTTGTCCGTGCAAAGTCTTCTGACAAGGCAATGGAAATCTTCAAACAGAAGCATCCTGACCTCGTTCCTGTGACTGCATCTCTGTACTAAGGAGGCAAGGCAAATGAATTATTATCTTAAAGTTTTCATTCACACATGCATTTTCTTGTCAATGATAGGAATAGATGCTTGGCTCTTCAGCTTGGCATTAAACCACTCGCCATTGTGGTGGGCCGTATTCATAATTTCATTATCAGCAAATATAACATACGGAATCTGGATGTTTGAATAACACAGAAAGGAAATGACAAAATGACAATCAAAATTACACATCATGTTTACGAAACTCTCACTCTCTACAAGAGAGCCAATACTGAAGCACAGCGAGCACTCGCAGGCTATATCATCAGAACTGGCAAGGTAAATGACCCCTTGCTTGGAGGTGCGTTCAATGTGCTCTGCAAGATTGAGCGATGCAACGAAGAGGGTGAAATCTATGAGCTGTACAACCTTCTCAGTTCCCAAGAGAAACGAAAAATCCTTGATTATGTCCAGATGGCAATGGATGGTGAGTTTGACCAGTTTATGATTACTGAAACGGAACGCAAAAGCATGGTAAAGTGCTTGGCTGAACCGAAGTGAGGAGGTAAAACAATGGGCCCAGGAGCATTTGCAACAGGAATTCCTAACACAGACAATATTGATGCCTATCGCAAGGCAAAGTTAAAAATCCTTAAGCGAGATTTTTGTATCAAGCTTACTCCTGAGGAGATTGAGCACGCAAACGAACTGAAAAGCGAAATTGCAATTGACCAGTTCTGTTTGAGTGTAATCAATAGACATTGGGACAAGTAATGATGCACAGAAGGAGTTGTAAAATGGATGCAGATTTAACAATGAAAACCAACAACTGGATAGTCGAAGATCCAGCTTGGGCTAACTATAGCAAGTCTGTGTGCACAAAGGAACACTACTGGACAGGCTACTATGGAACGGACTTCTTCCTTTGCACTAAAAACTCACCTGGTGCAAGAATCTGGTTTGGATTCCCCAACATTGCAGAACATTTCTATGCATTGCAATGGTGCACAAACAGATGGGACACAATCTTTGCTTCTTATTCCTTAACGGAAATCCAACGATTTATTGATACTATAAGCTGGCCTTGGCGTAGTAAAAAGTGTCACTTACGTGTAAGAGATGAGGTGACAAAAGAGTATATCCCTATTACTGATTTTATTGGGGCACAAACAGAAGCTTAACCCTGATAGTTGCTCATCTATATGGTGGGCAACAGTGAGTGTTAAACTCAAAAACAACAAAAGAAAGGACTTATATTTATGAAAAAAATTATTTGCATCATCCTCGTAATCGTCATGTCACTCTCTCTGGCAGCTTGCGGAGAATACACGCCATCTGGAACCGCACTTGATATGGAAAATACCATGCAGGTCGCCAGTAACTTGCAGTCAAGCCAGCCTACTCCAACGGATATCAATTATTCCCTTGAACGTTATAACCTGATTCGTAGAGCATACTGGGTCAATGGTCAGCGTGAAAAGGCAAATGCACTTGTATGTGAAATTGTAAAGCCGCTTGGTTACATTGCTCTGTTCACAGAATCTGGCGCAGTTGTTGGAACCTTTATTGTTGATGGAAAGGTATCTAGTTTGAATAGTTTCTTGACACCTGATAGTGAATATTATGACAAAAATGGTGGTTCAAGCACTATCCATACAAACAAATGGGTTGCAGACGTGGACGGCAGCTATGGCGAAAATGACAACGGAATTTTCTTCTTCACTCCTGACGGAAAGTATGTTGAATGGACTGGCACTTATCTGTACAGCGACATTCCCTTTGAAATTAATGACCCTGTGATTAAATATACGGAGGCAAATTAAATATGGATATGTATGATAAGAGCTTTAACTTCTGGGATAAGTTTTGGCGAGTAATTGCCATTAGCATCATTATCATGTTCATTGTAGGCGGTATCGTTTCCTGTACTCCTATGGGACGAGCTATCCGAAACAACTGGATGTATGATGTGCAGAAGGTAGATGACGCAACCAACTACGAAACCTTAAAGAAGGTAGAAGATAGTTGTCGAGCAATGATTGTTTCTTACGAGAGTGATAGGCTGACATATGAGCAGTATAAAGACTCTGACAATGAAGAGAAACAGAGCTGGGCTGAACAGGCAAAAATGAGAGCAAATAAAACCGCAGCCACTTATAACAATTACATCTTGAAAAACAGTTATGTGTGGAAGGATAATGTGCCCACTGATATCTATATGACACTGGAAACAATCAAATAAGTTTAGCATTGACCTTGCCTATCAATTATGGTAGGCAAGAATGAGTGCTAAACTCAAACATAGCAGAAAGGAATGAGTCCAATGAAGTAGTAAACAACTAGCATAACCACAATAAACGTACAGAGCTGCCGAACTGACAGGCAAACAAAAAAACAAATGACAAAACTTATTTATTAAAAGGAGATTTAATTATGTTTACTATCAACACTATCGTTCGCCCCCTGCCCACTGCCGATTCCGAATACTCCGTCTGTGGCAATTCCGTTCTGCGTAAGGCAAAGGTTGTTAAGACCTTCCCTCGCAATGTAGAAGGCAACAACATCACCATTGAAATCATGGAACACGTTGACCCCAGCAAGGTAGGCAAGAAGTATAAGGTTGATGATCGCTTCTTTGAAGCAGTCGAGCAGGACTGGATTTGGGTCGATGCCTACAAGGGCACCGATGCAAACATGGTATGCAAGGGCAAGCAGTATCGTATGAATGTGGAAGACAACTACAACGGCAAGGTTGTACTGGGTTCCAAGGGCTATCATGTCTGCACTGACCTGAAGCATGTCTTCAAGGATTATGACTACGACTTCAGCAATCGCTTCTTCAAGGTAAAGGCACTGGTCAAGGCAACCGATTATCAGCATCGCAATCCCAACAACACTGTTCTGGTTGCTAAGGCAATCAAGTTCGTTCAGGAAATTACTGAAGCATCTGAAACTCTGACTGCAAAGCGCAATTCCGTCCGCTAATCTTCGCATGGGGAGCCTCTGAATAAGGGGCTCCCATTCCATTATCTGAAATTGACAATAATACATTACAGCCTAAGGGCAGAAATGGAGAATATATATTATGAAAAAGACTATTAACATTCAGAATGAAGCAAACATTAAGGCAAAGGGTGAGCATACTCAAAAAAATGCAAAGGCAGTTATTTGCATTGACACTGGCGAGGTGTTTACAAGTTGCACTGATGCAGCAGAACATGCT
>JAEIGA010016208.1_pt1 | contig 11347 bp, 10 predicted proteins | sample 9270691 | NCBI WGS metagenome assembly JAEIGA01 (sample SAMN17057246, study PRJNA624740) | gut metagenome | biome: biome; isolation source: fecal sample | host: Bos grunniens | place: China: Xizang | collected 2019
ACTCTCCTGAGGTTATCGAACAGCGTCTGGCAAAAGCAGAATACGAACTATCATTCGCTCCGAAATTCGACGTTGTAATCGTCAACGATGACCTTGAAACAGCCAAGCAGGAGGCATTAAGCATCATCACACGCTTCCTCGACTTGTAGCACTAGACATAACATTTATCTTGTCAAGAAAGTACAGATGCAGCATGGCATTGGCACTTTCTGGACAGGAGAGAAGGCAAAAAAATATGCTACAGAAATAACCAACGCAGCAAACTGGCACACCAACAGCAAAAAAACAAGACTTTCGGTAACATACTGTTGCACAGCAGTTTACAACAACACGCAAACAAAAAGACCTTCTATAGGAACACAAAAGGCTGCGAATTGGAAGCTGAAAGACTGCCGTTCATAACGCAATGAAGTGCTTTTCATGATGCCATCCTATGGTTTTAACGGTATAAAAACTGCGTTTCATCGCCAAAGTGGGCAAATTAAGGTTCTCAAAACAGCAAAAGAGGTTGTCTTTTACCCTAAAACCGAACAAAACTACCGTTAACTTGTATAGACAAAAAAGTATCAGCCGCGTATGAAAATTGGACTTTTCGGAGGTACATTTGACCCTCCTCACATAGGACATATAGAACTGGCGGCATCGCTGCTGGAGCAGACTGGACTTGACAAAATATGGTTTCTCGTCACGCCGCAGAATCCATGGAAGCAGGGACGTGCGCTCTCTTCTGACCATCATCGCTATGCAATGGTAGACATTTCGCTCAGAGAGAAACCCGGACTGGAAGCATCTGACTACGAATTCGGCATGCCAAAACCGACATACACCTACAAAACGTTGCGCAGCCTGCGGTCGTCATTTCCTGACGTAACCTTTGCTCTGATTATAGGCGGCGACAACTGGGCGTCGTTCGATAAATGGGCTGAGTATGAAGAGATTCTGCATAACCATCCTGTGATTGTCTATCCTCGACCCGGATGCCCGGTAGAGACTCCCGAAGCTGTCAGACAGATTATTGTCGAGAACAGTGCGCCTGACACCATTCTGCCGCATATAGAGATTGCTGAAGGAAAAGTATACGATATCAGCAGCACTGAGATACGCCACAAGGTAGCACAGGGCGCAAGCATCGACGGGCTGGTAATGCCTGGCGTTGAGACATATATAAACGACTACGCACTATATGCTGAAAACAAACAGCATAAGGTGTGAACATAAGAAGTCTGTCAGGCGCTTTGTGTCTGGCAGATGCCATTTCACAACATCACATAACCTGAAGAATCAGAAGCAATGCCAAACTGGAAGAAAATACTTACTACACCGATAGCGAAGAATGCAGAATTCTTTGTCTTCATGTATGCCTTAGGCATGGTGGCAGCAGTCTGCACCGTGAATTTCCAATGGAAACAGCGTCTTTACGAGCATTCATGGTGGGAACTGGCTTTGTGGCTCTATGCCATCGCTGCGTTGCTGGCAGTTTTGCCGAAGATCGTGCGCCGCATCGCACGCGGCATAATATACATCGTGGCATATACAGTAGCAATCGTAGACGTATATTGCTTCGTAAAATTCGAATCAGCCTTGAACCCTTCAATACTCATGCTCGTCAACGAGACCGACCCGCGAGAGGCTGGAGAATTTTTCTCTTCGTATGTCACACCCGACCTTCTGCTGACTAATGTAGGCTGGGTGTTGCTTGTGCTGCTTGTGCATCTGATATGGACTGTGCACAGAATGATGAAGCGACCTGCCGCACTCTACATGATAGAGAAGCGCATATCAGATTGGATGGGCAGACGTTCTCTGCTGTGGAGCTGTGTCATAGCTGCCTTGATGGCCACTTCCATATGCTTCAGCCATAAGAATCTGAAGGAACTATATGTGCTGATGAACAAAAAGACACTTGGCGAAGTAGAGCATAAACTGACAGAAAAGGACCGTGGCAATCAGTTTCTGCCAATGTATAGGCTGGCTTTCAGCATACGGGCTAACAATCTGGCAGCACAGCAGATAGATATTCTGCATGATGTGGCAGGTAAGGTAACAGTAGACAGTTGTTCGTTTACATCTCCCGAGATAGTGCTGATTATCGGTGAAGCATACAACAAACGCCATTCTCAACTTTACGGATACGAATACGAGACAACACCGCGCCAGCTACAACTGGAGAAAGAAGGCTCGCTCGTAAAGTTTGACGATGTTGTAGCACCATGGAATCTTACAAGCTATGTCTTCAAGCATTTCATGTCGACCTATACAGTTGGCGACAGCGGAGCATGGTGCGACTATCCGCTCTTCACGCAGGTTTTCCGCCGTGCAGGTTATCATGTGTCATTCCTGACCAACGAATTTCTGCCAAAGGCAAAACAGGCTGTGTATGACTTTAGCGGTGGATTCTTCCTTAACGACCATGTTCTCTCCAACCTGCAGTTTGACTCACGCAACAAGAAACTGCACATATTCGATGAAGGGCTATTGCACGACTATCGCCAGATGTCTGAAGAGCGTCGGCAGAAAGGCGATACGCTACAGCGTGGAAACCTGACTATTTTCCATCTTATCGGACAGCATCAAGACTACAGAATCAGATGTCCGAAATCAAAAAGGCACTTCACTGTTGACGACTATGCTGACCGAACAGACCTGAAGCCACGCTGGAAGCGCAATCTGTGCAACTACGACAACGCAACTCGCTATAACGACTCTATCGTGACAGAGATGATACGGTTATTTGAGAATAAGGATGCCATAGTCATATACATGCCTGATCATGGTGAGGAGGTTCATTCTCGACAGCTGCCACACTTCTCTGGACGCATGCATTCAACAAAAATCATAAAGCGACTGGCACGCGAAGAATTCGAGATTCCATTCTGGATTTGGGCATCAGACAAGTATCGAACAAATCATCCTGACGTATGGCAGGAAATAAGACAGGCTTCCAGCCGTCGATACATGACCGATGCGCTGCCACACCTGCTTATGTATCTTGGTGGCATACACTGCCAGTATTATAACCCTGAACTCAATATCCTTTCGCCAAAGTATAACGAACAGCGTCCGCGTATACTGAAAAATCAGACAGACTATGATGTCCTTATGGCGCAATAAAGATTACTGCGCCGACTGTCTATAACAGACGGTAATATGGACACAGAAATAAATATAACGGATTTTTACCAAAAGAGAAATAACAGTATGCTAATCACACGACAGCAATCTGCCGCCATGCGCGGCATCGCCATCCTTGGCATCGTGCTTCACAACTACACACACTGGTTGCGGCCGATGGTCAAGGAGAACGAATTCACCTTCAGCCAGTATAATGCAGACCGGCTGCTTGCTCTGCTGGCAGAACCGTCATGGGATATCTTCGCACATCTTTTTTCGTTCTTCGGCCATTATGGTGTGCCGGTATTCCTATTTCTCAGCGCATACGGTCTGGTAGTAAAGTACGAGCGCCCGGCATACACGACGGGCGAGAAACCCGTAGCGGCAAAAACGCAGCAGAGCGCATGGAAGTTTATTGCGTCGCACTATAAGAAACTATTCGTAATGATGGTGGTGGGCTACTCTGCCTTCGTGCTTGTTGACTATATGACGCCACGTCCACGGCATTATGAGTTTGGCGATGTAATATGCCAGCTTCTGATGATAAACAATCTGAACCCTACACCAGACAAGGTCATCTGGCCTGGGCCATTCTGGTATTTCGGACTGATGGTGCAGATATACATAGTCTACCGTTTGGTGCTCTATTGCGGGAAAGGGTCTATCTCGGGACGGCTTTCAAAGCGTGGCTCAACAATGCTTGCCGTTGCTATCCTCGTCGCAACGCTGTTTGCCCAGCTGTTCTTCGACCCAACCGGCACGTCGCTCAATTGGTATCGATATAACTGTTTCGGCGCTCTGCCTGTATTTATCTTCGGACTTCTTTTCGCACGCAATATCTACGCCAAAAAGACAGCTTCATGGCAATACGCACTATTCGCCATGCTCGCTGCTGTTATGTGTGTAGCTCTGAGCACAGACTTCTTCATGTGGATTATAGCGCCATTCTTCGTGTGCATCAGCGTATTCTGCCTTGTTAAGAGTCTGCCACAGATAACGGTCAAGGCATTGGCATGGGTGGGCAATATCTCTGCCGCCATGTTTGTATGTCACGCTATCACACGAAAGGTGCTCATACCAATATCACACCGCGGCGATATATATGCAGGTCTGGTGCTATATCTCGTATCGACCATTATACTCGCGGTGATATTCAACCATGTCATAAACCTAATTCTGAAACGATAAAGCCGAAGGCTTCGCCAGCTTGAGCAGCGAACGTCAAAGCCAAAGGCTTCGACAACACGAGCAGTGAAAAGTCGCACGTAGCACGGTGTCGTCGTGCCGTGCGGGTCACGATTAGCGAGTGTTGTCAAACCAAGCGAAAGCTCTTACCGTTTGGTGCGCGGACAGCGAAAGCTGGCAACGGAAACGTCAACGATAACGATAACCATTAACCATTAAACCATAAATCTCACAACCATGGACCAAACAATCTTTTTTTACTACCTCGCCGTAATAGCAATACTTTTCATTGTTCTACTCTTCACATACCGATGGGTACAAAAGTATAATGCGAACAGCAAATGCGCTACAGAAATAATCATTGATGCAGTAAAAGAATACAACGAACCATTAGATGTCATCATGCCTGCATTCAGCACGACACTGCGTAACTTCGCAGAGGTGACACTATACCCAGATTTTATCATACAGGGAGACCTGAAGATTCTGCGTGACGACATAGAGTGTGTAACATTCAACAACTATGCCCCTGCAGAAATGCCAAACGAGTATCAGGTGATTATTAAGAGTGCAGCTGATCCGCAAACTATAATAACTATCCCCGTAGGCGACGACCTGCACTATGCTGCTTCACTAACCGAACGCATAAAAGAACTATACATCGTCTGACCGGCAGAAAACACCCCACATTAAAAACGAAACGCAGGCAGCGCACAGCAAACAATACAACACCCTAAAACAAAGACTATGAAACTAAAAGATATCGAACTGAAGAACATCAGCAAGTTCCGTGCGGAGCATATGGGTCTCGCCATGATATTCATTGTGCTGTTTCATGTGAGTCTTCCACGTTCTGATGCATTCTTCGGACTGAGGCGCATGGGCAACATCGGCGTTGACATATTCATGTTCCTCTCAGGCATCGGACTGTGGTATTCATGGGTAAAAAGCCAGGCACACAATTCAGGATTCATCAGAAAATGGTGCAAATTCTATTGGCGACGGCTGCAACGCGTCTATCCAGCATGGATTGTCATAGCATCTCTGTATTACATCCCACGCTTCCTCAAGTACGACACACACACTGCGGCACAATGGGCAGATCTCTTCGGCGATATACTAATAAACTGGGGATTCTGGCAGCATGACGAACTAACCTTCTGGTATGTGCCAGCCATCATGATGCTCTACGTCATTGCGCCGCCATATATGGAGATGATAAGGCGGTGTGGCGTATACCGATGGATGGTTATTCTTCCGCTGATGTGGTGCATAATCACGCAATATGTCACACCTGTTCATCAGGCAGTCGGCCATATCGAGATATTCTGGAGCCGCGTACCGATATTTCTTCTCGGAATAAACATCGCCGAAAGCATACGCAGCGGACAGCGCATAGACGGCAAGGCGATATGGATGATTCTGCTGATTTTTGCGGTAAGCTTGAGTGCCTGTCTATGGCTTGAGCAGATGCGCCACGGCCGCTTCCCGTTATTCCTTGAGCGTATGCTATACATACCGCTTACAGTAACACTACTACTGCTACTGACGCGTATGCTTGAGCATACCCCACGCTGGTTTAATGCCGCGATGATATGGATTGGAGGCATATCACTTGAGGTCTACCTCATACACTCTGAGTTTGTGCTAAAGCCTCTTTCGCGACTTCATCTCGGATATTGGCCCACATTCTTCATCACCATAGCCATCGCCTTCCCTGCTGCTTTTCTGCTGCAGAAGATTCTGAAAAAGATAATGTAAATAACGATAACGAGCAAAGCCGAAGGCTTCGCCAGCTTGAGTAGCGGACGTCAAACGAAGCACGGCATAGTCGTGCCGTTTGGTGCGCGAACAGCGAATGCTGGACAAAGCCGAAGGGGTCGCCAGCTTGAGTAGCGGACGTCAAACGAAGCACGGCATAGTCGTGCCGTTTGGTGCGCGAACAGCGAATGCTGGCAACAGTCAACGATAAACATTAAACCTTAAACATTAAACCTTAAACCCCTAAAACCTCAGAATATGAAAAATATCTTTCGACTCATACGTCCCACACACTGGATAAAGAACTTCTTTGTCTTCATGCCGCTATTCTTCGGTGGAGCCATTACTGACATCAGCATGCTCACTAATGCAGTCATAGCTTTCATTGCGTTCAGCTTCATAGCGTCAGCCATATACTGCTATAACGACATTATCGACGTAGAAGACGACCGACGCCACTCCGTCAAGCGTCATCGTCCTATAGCTTCGGGCGCAGTTTCCGTCTCTGCCGCTTACCTCATCATGATTGTCATGATATTGATATCAATTTCCACAGCAATGCTGGCAGGAAGCCGCTGGTGCTCACTCGCCACAGTCATTGCAATATACTTCCTGATGGAGATAGCCTACTGCCGAATACTGAAGCTCTATGCCATTGTTGACGTCATCATTCTATCGGCAGGCTTTGTGTTGCGCATACTGGCAGGAAGCGTTGCCACAGGCATCATACCATCACAATGGCTCGTACTCATGACATTCCTGCTCACTCTCCTACTCGCACTCGCTAAGCGACGCGATGATGTGCTACGCATGAACCGTACGGGCGAAGCACCGCGTCACAACACTCACCGCTACAACATGACGTTCATCAACCAGAGCATTACTGTCACAGCATCCGTCACCCTCGTATGCTATATCATGTATTCACTTTCGCCAGAGGTTGTGGCACGCACACGTTTCGAATATCTCTATCTCACCACCGTCTTCGTCATTGCCGGATTGCTCAGATATATGCAGCTCACCGCAGTAGACCAACGTAGCGGCGACCCGACAAAACTGCTCACAGAAGACCGGTTCCTCCAAATCACCATCGCACTCTGGGCTCTCTCATTCCTCATCATTATATATATACTCTAACAGCGTGAAAAAGAAAATCATCATAGCATCTGACTTCGACGGCACCCTGACCACAAAAGATACGATGCTCGAATTCATACGCCACTGCTACGGAACACACGGGCTCATCATCCATCTGTTGCGCATCATGCCCTTTCTCCTGCTCATGAAGATAAAGGTCTATCCCAACGGAAAAGCAAAAGAACGACTGCTGCGCAATTGCTTCAGCGGCAAGACACAGACCCAACTGTCACAGCTGGCACAACGCTTCGCTGACGATAACACCCATCTACTCAGACAATCACTGCTCACACGTCTGCGCACAGCTCAGTCAGAAGGCACAGAGGTTTTCATTGTCACCGCCAGTGCCGACCTATGGGTCACAAAGATGGTGCCCGACCTTACTGTCATCTCCACACAACTTGAGTTTGACGACAATGGAATATTCAACGGACGACTGCTGACACCTAACTGCCATGGCGCAGAGAAAGTGCGTAGGCTCGAAAGCTACTTCCCCCTGTTGCGCACAAAAAGACACCAATTTCATGTCGTGGCTTACGGTGACTCTGCTGGCGACAAGCAATTACTGCAATATGCCGACGAGCCGCATTGGGTTTAATTTGTTAAGTTGACGAGTAGACAAGTTGACGAGAAGTTCCTTGAGTGTAGCGAAAAAACAAGTTAAATCTATGTTCTCGTTCCCGTTGTCGTTCTCGTTAACGTCCTCGTTGCCGTGCTTCGTTTGACGTCCGCTGCTCAGACTGGCAAAGCCTTCGACTTTGACGTTATCGTTTTCCATTATTTATAGCCTTTGCTTAATGTTACTAAACAGAAATAGTCACGCCACCAGACTCATATTTCTATGCTTTCTGTGCTTCATCATGACAGCTATCACGCAAACCGCATCTGCGCAAACAAATGACAGTGAGACAGCATGGCAGGAGATATGCAATGCACTGGCAGACCACGACGACCATGACGAAGAGGGATGGAACGAAATTCATGACATATTCACAAACCTTGCACATTCACCGCAAAACATCAACGAAGCAACACTCGAAGACCTGCAACAGATACCACTGCTCACTGACAGACAACAACAGGACATACTAAAATACAGGGCATACTATGGAGATATCCGCTCTATGTCAGAACTGTCGCTCATCACATCGCTCGACCATGCACGGCGAATACTACTCAATACCGTATTCTACGCAGCACCACCAGCAAAAAGTGGATATTGGAGAAGAAGGCTGATGAGCGATTCTATTTATCAAATCGTACCTGACACTATATCGAAGAAAGGACGTGCACCATGGCACTACAGCAATAAGGAAGTCACACCACATTCCGTGCTCTTCACCATGAGCATACCAACATACCAGCGTAAGGGATACAAAGACGGAACATACCGCGGATATAACCTTAGCCACACACTACGATACAGATACAACCGCAGAAATATCACAGCTGCATTTACAGCTGCACAGGATGCTGGCGAGCCGTTCTTCTCCGGAACAAACAAGTCTGGATGGGATTTCTATACTGGCTATTTCAGAATAAAGAATATGGGTGCGCTGCGCAATATGATAGCAGGACACTATCAGATATCGGTCGGCATGGGACTAATACTCAATAACGGCTACCGTCTCTCGCGCACAGCCCTGCTTCATACCGCACCATCGGCAGCAACAGTTCTGCGAGGACACAGTTCGCGGCAGCAGAACAATCTGCTGCAAGGAGCAGCAGCAACAGTTGCCATCCCCATAACTGGGAACAAGACAATAAGTCTGACACCTTTCTTATCATACCGCACTCTCGATGCCACAATGGACGATGAGCAGCCCGGCATCATACGCACACTGCTCACATCGGGCTATCACCGCACACAGTCTGAGATAGCACGACGTAACACCACTGCACAGACGACGGCAGGACTCTCTGCATCTTACGAGACAGCGCCGTTACGCACATCTGTAAATCTGCTTTACGTAGAACTGGCAGACTCTCTTGCTCCAAGACCTACGCAGGCTTACCAGCGATATCGTCCTGCGGGCAGAAAATTTCTATCGGCATCTGTAGCATATTCGTACGTCAATGCAAAACTTCATATAGCAGGCGAGACAGCACTAAGCGAGCAGAGCCGTTCACAACAGAAGGGCGCAATGGCAACGGCAACAGCTAACAGCATAAGATATAAAATCAATCAGTCATGCACAGCCTTCCTGCTGCAGAGATACTACAGTTACAGATTTCAGAGCCTTATGGCGAAGACATTCGGTGACATGAGTAACGGGCAGAACGAAAGCGGAGTATATGCCGGAGCAACCGCAACGCTGACACCACGCATCACACTATCAGCATACGCCGACATCGCCTACCATCCCTGGGCGCGCTACGGGTATGACGGACCTTCACGGTCGTTCGATGCATGTATGATAGCAACATACACTCAAGGCAACACTACCGCATCAATGCGCTACCGTTATCGTGAACAGGCTGTGGCAGAAGAGGCCAGCGCAATGCCGACTTTCTCCAATAAGCTTGACGGAACAGCACAGCACACGCTACGCATGCTATGCAAACATGCCACAGGCAATATAACATACATCAGCCAGTTACACGGCACTTTCATCCCAACATCCCGAGACTACGGAGTTGCAGCATCGCAAGCTGCGGGTTATAAATCAAACCGTCTGTCACTATGGGGAAGCATAGCATATTTCAACACCTCTGACTACGCTGCACGTCTGTATATGACAGACCGTTCTGTAAAGTATGCTACAACAACATTCATGGCATACGGACACGGTTGCCGTGCAAGTCTGATGGCACAAGCAGACATCAGCAAGAATATAACATTGGCTTTGAGATGCTCCACACTAAAATATTTCGACCGTGACACCATTTCATCGGGCGCACAGGAAATCAGTGGAAGCCGCATGACAGACATACAGATACAGGCATCTATCAGATTATGAGACGCCTCGACAGCCAACGGCAGAGAGGCTCTGTGGGGAATAGATGGGCTGCCTAAAAAATCATACACACAAGAAAAATGCAGAAAAACGAATACATAAAGACATGGCCCGACATCATGAAGGGCAAGAAGATACTATATGTGCATGGCTTCGCATCGAGCGGACAATCTGGCACAGTGACACTGCTGCGTACGATACTGCCCTCCGCAACAGTCGTGGCACCCGATTTGCCTATACATCCTCACGAAGCGTTAGAGCTGTTACGCAGCATCTGCAAGAGCGAACAGCCAGACCTGATTATAGGCAGTTCTATGGGCGGCATGATGGCAGAGCAGCTGCATGGTTACGACCGCATACTCGTAAATCCGGCATTTGAAATGGGCGAGACAATGGGAAGCCACGGCATGATCGGCAAACTGACGTTTCGCAACCCGCGCCTTGATGGTGTACAGGAGCTTATAGTGACGAAAGCCATAGTGAAGGAGTATCGCGAAACCACAGAGCGACGATTTGTATATGAAGGGCATGACCATATACCGGCTGAGGAACAACAACGTGTCTGGGGGCTGTTCGGCGACAACGACCCGATAGTTCATACCCGTGAGATGTTTCTTGAGCACTATTCGCAGGGCATCACTTTTCATGGCGGTCACCAACTTGTAGACAGTGTGGCGCTACACTCGCTCATACCTGTCGTGAGATGGATAGACGACAAACAGGAAGGTCGTCAGCGTGAGACAGTATACATTGATTTCGAGACTCTCCACGACCGACGCATGGAGGCGGCATCGTCAATGCTGAAAGCTGTAGAAGCGCTTGCTGACAGATACGCTGTATATTTCGTGGCGCACTCTCCCACTAACAATACTGAGCATTATGCCGCCGTAACTGAATGGATAAAACAATATGTCGGCGTGCTGGGACACGACCACATAATATTCACGAACACGCCAGAAATGCTTTATGGCGACTACTACATAGCGTCTCATAAGCCGCATGATGCAATGGCAACAACAATAGAATATGGCTCAGAGCACTTCAAGACTTGGGAGGAGATAATAACTTATTTCAGCAGGCTGACAGAATGATCGAGACAGAAAGCAAGAAAGCAGAGACATATACTGACGCATCAGTGTATGAAGAGCTATACCGCCGCACGGAATGGGTGGCGGGACACTCTGACATGCCTGACG
>JAEIGA010016209.1_pt1 | contig 11346 bp, 8 predicted proteins | sample 9270691 | NCBI WGS metagenome assembly JAEIGA01 (sample SAMN17057246, study PRJNA624740) | gut metagenome | biome: biome; isolation source: fecal sample | host: Bos grunniens | place: China: Xizang | collected 2019
TCTGTAACGCTCGTACAGCCTCTCCACGACTGTTTCTGACGAGCATAGGCAGAGTTACTACCGCTTCGTTTGAAGTCTTCTTCTTCGCGCCACAACCCTCTACGATAACCTCAGCGAGAGCCTTTGCTATTTTCGTAGCATAGGCATCGGTGAGGATAATTGGGACATCTACCGTAGAAGTCATGAAGCCCAATTCCATAAGAACGGACGGACAGTTCTGTGAACACTCACGAAGTTTCGCTCTCGCAAGAGGCGTAGCACGATTCCCCTTCAAACCTGTGTACTTGATACAAGCATCGTAAAACGCCTTCTGCCACTCGGCTGCTCCGGGCTTTGCGTTCGTGCTGTGTATGTAAGCCGAGATACCGCCACCCGAAAAGATTTTATCCGACGCATTGTGATGGATAGCAAGATAGAGGTCTGCTTTCCAATTATTTGCGATTCGGGCGCGTTCCTCGTTTGAAACGTGCTTCTTACCCGTAGTATCATCGAGCCTCAAAACCTCAATGTCGTTGTACTGAGAGAGAATATTTTCAAGTTTATCGGCTATACGGTCATTCAGAACCCATTCTTTCGTTTCTGCGGGATCGAGTGACTTGTGACATCGTTTCGGATTCCCGAGATAATGCCCTGCGGATATAGCTACCTTGAAAGCCATAATTATTCGCCTTCTTTCGCTGTTTTCTTGTAGTAGTTAGCGGTGCTGATACCAAGCAGTACGCCGAGGAATGTGTCAATAGCAGTAAGCGTACCGACGATTTCCTCACCATAAGGCAGACCCCAAATGCCCGACAGAGCGAAGTAGAGAGTGCCGAGTGCGGGAAGCAGATACATAGCAATCCACTTCAATACATCATAGAGTTTGTTTGACATTGTTTTGTCCTCCTTAATTGTTAGGTCTGTTATCGACCTTTATTTCAAGAATATTGATACGAGTTTCGTGATCTTCGATTTTATCGTGAAGTTCTTTTCGGTCTGTTTTGCTGTCTTTCTTAAACTCTTTCAGAGTATCGGAAAGCATACTTATGGTAGTGTTCAACGTTGCGAACATGTGCGAAGCCTTCGAGATTATCGTACCAACCGCAATTACGAAGGCTACGAGAGCCGATATTCCGAGAAATATTTCCCAAGTCATATAAATTACTCCTCCTCATCCCCGCCCGAAGGCGGGGAAATACTATTTTTATTCCTCAACGAGATTTTCCATTCCGCTGTCAATTAGGATTTTTTTGACCTGTTCCTTGAGCAAACGAGGAACTTGTGCAAAGGTCTTTTTGCCGAACATAATCTGCTGTGCCCATAACATTGCCATCATTGTGTCACCCTCCTTCCCGTAAAAGATGCGATACAGTAACCGCTTAATCATAGATAACCGCAGACATTTCGAGCAGACATTCCGTTAAAATGTCATTGGTCTTTGCCTGTTCTGCGAGGGCGGCTTCGAGATGCACAATCTTTCGCCGCATTTCTTCGGGTGTCATAACCTCAACACTCGGAACTTCGATTGGCGTGTCTTCGGGAATTTCGGGTTCGGGAATTTCTTCAGGTACAACAACCTCAAAGCCATCGTCAAGCTGTTTGCGAATTTCAAGATACTCTTCTTCCGTTATCTCTACGGCTTCCACCGTATCAAATGTCGGAGCATCTGCGGGTACGGGATTCAACCACTGTACCCGCCATACGTGCACTTGGTCGGAAGACTGAATATAATTCGCCTCGTGAGCTTCGCACCCAAGTAAGATGCGGTGTTTGGTTTGCCATTTCAGCCAAACATAGTTGGCATCAATGACTACGCCATTTGATATTACTTTGTAGTATTTCATATCGACACCTCCTTAAATTGAGAAGCAAGGGCAGATGCCAAACGATTCGTTCGTGCCGGCAACGCCTCTCGAATAATCTTCAGCAAGGCTTGAGATATGACCGAAACTATCATTTCGAGTGATGGCAGATCCTCTAAAATAATATGCGTTCGATGAAACCCATTTGCCGTCATGGCGGATATTACCAGGGTCCCATCTGGAAGTGGTACGCCAAAAGTCACCTTCCTTGACGTTGTTGCTTGGGTCGGTTGCAGGGTCGGTGTCGGCAATGAATGTTGAATGCCCTTCAGGAAGTGCTATTCCACGGAATTTCATTCTTGAAATGTCATCCGTGAAGAATGGAATCCATTCTCCCTCGTATACCCACGGCTCCGTTTGGGTGTTGAATATCTCTCGAACCGCTGGTAGCCAAAGGTAAGCGCCCGCAGATTCAATTTCACCGTTAGTGCCGTCAACATAGCAAACATATTTGATGTTACTTTGCTTCATTATTTGATGCCATACTTCGGGGAATGCTTGATAAAGACGATTTTGAAGCCACGAGAAGAGGGGCATATCATCGAAGCCTCCTGCGTTCGTTTTGCTTGGGTTCATAGGCTTTTGTCTTTCGAGCGAAGACGCACAGATGAAGTCCACGTTAGTTGGCTGTGCGGCATCGGTTGTCAGCGTGTAGTTACCGAAGCCTCCCACCTCGAAGAGGTAGGTCTCGCGAGACCATCTAACAATGTTGAGGCAGTCCGTATCGCCGAGGTCTCCGTACCAAATGCGGCAAGAGTGAATTGTACCCTTTGCATAGTTATTTATAACTCCTACATCCGTCTTGTTTGCACCAAGTACGAGAGTACAATCGCTTTGGGTATCGATGGTCTTTATCAACTCTTTGACTTCGGGAGCATCGTCGTATGCCTTTGAGGAGTAAACCTTGACGTTTCGGCTTCCCGCCTCGTGCCGAATCACCATAATCTCACGGAATGTGGTGGAATTGCTACTGTACGAATTAGTACCCCATTGTACAGAAGCTCCGCCCGAATACTTGAGCTTGAAGCCCATATATCCGTCTTCCTGCATACAACAAAGCATTGTTTGGTCTGCGGTGGTATCATCAAATGTCACATCTGCAACAACCGTCCACGCATCGGAGATGCCGTTTTTCAGAAGATGAATGCCTGTGTCAACATAAGTAGCACCATCAAGCTTCAACTCGTTGGCAACATCAACGAAGGGGATATTGGTATAATCGGGGTTATATCCCATAGTGATTGCAACGCGGTCTTTGAGTGTGAAATACTCCGAAGCCTTTCCGTTGCGTACAACGGCATATATCTGCGCAGGATTCATATTTTTGATGTCTGTGCCTGCGGCAGGAAGTTCGCCTCTCTGCCAAATTGCGTACACATCAATATCTTTATCAACAAATCCTGTACTCTTGTCCCAACCTTCAAACAGATAGTAGATGAAGTAATCTTCTTCTTCGGTGCTGTGTGTTGGGATGCCTTTCGAGTACACCGCATCCGCGCCATAGTCAACTACCTGTACTTCATCGACAACGCCAACTTGCGAGAACCATCGAACTGTATACTGTCTCGGGGATTCGCTGTATACCGCAGTTATTGTTGTAGGCTGAATAATGGAATTGAATGAACTATCCCACGAAGCATAAGTGTATACCGTTGAAGTACTGCTCTCGCGTGTCGGCGTTTCAATAAGTCCCGTTGCAATAGGATCAACGGCACTCATACCACGGTCAACATAGGACTGATAAAGAATGCTTCCGTCCCAGTCTACGAAAGTGACAAGGTACTGCGGTATCAATGAGGAATAAGAAATCTCCAAGTCTGCCCACGCATCTCTGTATGCATCAAGCTCGGAAGATTTAAGGGATTCAATATACACCTTACCCGACAGCATAGTGTTGTCCATTCGGAGTATTTGATTTAACAACGCTGTGTTCGGCAATGTCCAATCAATACCCGTCAACCGAAGGGTTTGAAGTGTGTCTACTGCATCCTCCACAATAGCTTTCTCATCGACAACGGAGTTTTCTTCCGTAAAGGATTCAAGATTGTCATAGCTTGCGTGTAGGTCGGTAAGGTATTTAAGATTCCTCATACTGATGGTGTTTACCGAGTTAGGTAGATATGCGGTGATGATTTTACCGTTCGGGGCGAAAATAACGCCCGTGATAGAAGTTCCGTCTGCATAAAACTCAACAAGGTTGCCACAGTTTGTGAGGTTTACAGAGCCAATCAAGTTAGGACAGTTCTTTACATTCAACAACTGCAACAGAGTATTGTTACCGATGTTCAATTCAGTTAAGAAACTGTTTGAATATCCCTCGGTACTGTTACCGATAACAAGTTGCTGAATCTTTGATGCCTTTGAGAAGTCATTGTCGTGAATATAGCAACCCGATAGGTCATTCAAGGCTTGAATACGAGAAGCGCAGTAAATCAGTATCGCAGTATCGTCCATCGTGTTTCCAAGAGGGTTCAAGATTTCATATTCCTGCCCAGCCTTTGCGCGGACTCTTATAGGTGCGGAAGAGTTACCGTAAAGGACAGATATGTACATATCTGAGTACGGCACAATCTTCAAATCATAGTTAGGTGATACCACAGCGTTTTGCGGTGTGTTGCATCTAAACATAATTTGGTCGGCTTTGACGGTTGCACCGACATACTTTGTGCCGATATAAGGCTCTTGGTCGCGCTCCCATTGCCTGCGGTGGTATCTCTTGCGCCCGTTCATCATAGTCTCAAGGAATCGTCTTGTACCGCCTTGATAAGTACGATGGTACTTGCGCTCTATGTCGATTCTCCACAGTTCTTCGGGGAACTGATTCTGCCAAGCATCAAATTCAGCTATCGAGCCACTTGCACTCCACGCGCCTGCGCTTTCTCGACTCAAGTATACCGATTGGAGCTTCGTGTACATCAAATCACGAATACGGCAGAAGAATGTGCTTTCCGCAGCGTTATATATATAACCCGAATTGGGATCGCCGTCAGTACGGTAATCGACATCTTCCTTACCATAGGTCATTGTCATTTCACCGCTGTTGTTGATACCAAGTGCGGTATCGTTGTCGTAGTCCCAAAAATCGAATCTATAACCGTTTCGGATTGCCGCCGCTTCATCATCAATGGTGTAAAGTTTTGCTTTTTCTTCACCCATAACATCTGCTTCAGCTTGGCTAATGTACGTTTTTGCGTAATGCCAGAACGTATTCTTCGCTCGGTTGTCAATCATTGTATATCGTTCTGTGAACAGATACATATACAAAGCGGCTACTTCGATAGTCCAATCTTTAAGCTCGGCAACAAATTCTTCGTCCGTGGCTGTGATAATCCACTTATAGAAGTCATTCCAAACTTGAATATTTGCAGCTTCTTCCTCGTCAGTTATATCGGGGTGTGCATATCGGAACTCGAAGGTTTCGTCCCAATTACCATATAAGGAATCATATGCAGGGTTTCCTGCAACCCATTGAGATTCAGCAATCGGGTACACGGGCTTTCCATCCGCATCTGTTACACCCGAAGGGAATGTAGAATTAGGTTTTGTGTTATCTGCGATTTCAACAACAAATTCCTTATGGTCTGCGGGGTCGTATGCTCTGCTTTGGTCGGTATCTTTTGAATCGCCAATATTACCTATCGCATAGAAATGCCACTCGGTATCCGCAAACTCTCGGTGTGTAGACAGATCGGGGTCGTTCTCTCTGATAAACACAACGCAATTTGCAAACTCCATTGTGGTTTTTGCTCTTGCGTCACGGCGTTTGCTGACAGGCGTGTACGGCAAATATTTGTCATATCTTTTAGCCAACAGCGCATTATTTGCGTTCTCGCTCGAAGCAATGTTTACCTTGATGTTAAAGAGAGCATTAGGTACGGAATTACGCGACAGCGTTACTTTGCCCGTTCCATCGGTGTACTTTGTGCCGTCACCCATTGTAAGTTCGGTGATGTAATCGGGGTCATAGGTAACGCGCTTGTGCTGATAAGTGCCATCAAAGCACATATAGATATTTAAGTTTCTACCTGCATATCCATATTCATTTGAAGTAGTTCCCTGTCCTGAGTGGTAACAGTTGATTGCTTTCCAGTTATCCAGGATTGCATCACCGCCCTTGTGAATACACTCTATTGAGGTATTTTTAATCATCTCATTCTTGTCCTGCGTGAAATACGGACAGTCAATCTTGATGATTTTAAGGTCGGGGCAAGCCGCCGCAACAGATTCGGGTGTCAATGCATTGTTCTCATCATAAATCTGATTTCGGTCATAACGAGCAAGCATTGTGGACGAATCGCGCGAGTCCGCAATAAAGTTTGAAAGAACATCTGTATCGGTCAGCGCGGAAGTGTATGCCTTCATACGATAAATATGCACATCGCAATCTGCCGAACCAATCGTAATCGGAACGACATCTGCCGTATACTGATACAATCTGTGACCTGCGTCGTATATCATCGGTCTGTAACCGACGCCGTCCTCATAGCTCATAATGACAGCGGTCGCTTCTGTATCTTCCGTATCAAGCGGATTGATATTGTACTCAAACTCTATGACATCATCTTCGCTGTAAGGCATATACAACGGTGCATCACCTGTTGCGCTTGTTTTGAGGTATGCCGCGTGTGCGTTCATCTGAAGTCCAACGGGAGTTGAACCCGATACACAGTTCAAGAATGTTGCATCAACATCACGGACATTCGTAGTCTTAAACACAAACTTAAATTCCGCGCCCTGCTTGGAAGCGTCTCTCTCAAACAGATTGTAATTGATAACAGCGTGTGTACCCGCCTTAACGCAGAAATACTGATTACCTTCCTCGTCTATCTTATAACCACCATTGAGCCAGTCGAAGTTATCCGAAACGGTCATATTAACGCCCGTATTGGGGTCTCTCCACAATCTGTTTGTGTCGCTATTCGATAAGCCGTAGGGGTTAAAGTCAAAGGCAAGATTAGCGGTAACGGGTGTTATTTCAATACCGAGTTCAACTACATCTAAAACGATAGTTACAGATGCCTCTCGGCAAGAAATAACAAGCGTATGCTGACCTACCGCGTCTGTCTTGTACGCCCACGTATTTGCAGGCGTTGTAAGTGTTTGTGTAGATACTTCATTGCCATCTACCGAGTAGGTGACAGTCGGGTTATTTGTAGTAGGGTCGAATATGTGATACAGAATATTCGCCGCGTCGTACTGTCTTGTGCTTACGTTACCGTAGTGATCGTTTCTGTAAATACATCCGATCACGGGGACATCAGAGGTCTCGTCAAAACAAATGATATCTTTAAAGATGTGATCGGTCTCTATATCAACACCGTTGACGTTAGCGGTAATATAGCATTCAAGCAGATGCGCTCCGTGTGCTTGCGCAGGCAGAGTATAGGACTGCATAACACCCGATGCGGAAGTAACTACACTTTCAAGCTCTACTCCGTCAAGGATGAAGTGTACCGTTTTGGAAATAGAGCCATAAGGCGTGTAAGAGAAGCTGACCGTCTCTCCCGCAGGGTACGTTACTCTATCGCTGAAATTTGATGTCAGTCTGACATCAACCACCTGTACCGTCCAAGATTTAACGACTACGCTACCGCCATCATCAGTAACGGTGAGTGTGAATTTCTGTGAACCGACGGTAATATGCTCGGAGATGTCAATAGTATTAACACCCTGCATACAGTAGCCATTGGCGACTATGCTGTTACCCATCTTCAGAATATACGTACCGTCAACCGTTTCTCCATCCGAATCCGTTGACGAGTAGCTGAATTTCAGTTCAGCTACATCATCGGGTGTCAAAATACAAGGTGAAGGTGTAACTCGCTCTACAACAAGATTTGTAATAACACCGCCGCCTCCACCGCCTGTTATTACAAATTGGCTCTTGACTTCTTCGGCGTCGCCCGTAACTTCATAGAGCGTAAACACATTGTCTATTTCTTCGCCCGATGAGGATATTACTTTACCGTAAGTGGCGTAGTAGGAATGCCCTTCGGTGTCGATGTTGTTTATATCCTGCTGTAATTTTTCTACGGATTGCGACAAAGTTTTAATTACTTCAGCAATTTCTGTATCACTTCCACCAATATCGAGTTTTATAGGTTCAAACCCCTCAATATCAACTGAGTCGAGAGTCAAGTGAAGATAACCGTCTTTAACATAACCACCATCAAAAGCTAAACCTGAACCGCCACCCTCCCCTTCGTTCGTAACCTTGCCTGCATTAAACGTGTTGCCGTTGCAGAAAGTGAATACAAGTTCTCCGTCGATCACTGCGACTGCGGTGATCTCTCTGCCGCATATGTATTCGAGCCATTGGTCGATTTTATTCAGACACTCTGCGGTTAATATCTGTCCCGGCTTGAAGTTTTGACATTGATAAGTCATCTATGTTACCTCCTTATACACTCACTTGCCAAGGATTTCTTCGACCTTCGATATGAAGGTTTCATTGTCGGCTTTAAGAACTGCGAGTTCTTCGTTGTCGCGGTAGAGCTGTTCGATGTTTGCGTTAGTTCGTTCGATCAACGCATTGTTTTCCTCGATCTTCTTTGCGATTTCGAGGTTGGTAGTCACAATCTGCTGTAAAAGCGGTGCAATACCGTTTTTAAGGTTCTCCGATCTTATGCGGAGTTCTTCTGCTGTGTTAGCCATTTTTAATCCTCCTTAATTAAAGATCACCACTGAATACATCACCGCTACGCAGATCCGTTTCGATAGCCTTATATGCGTCTGCGAGTATGCGTTCAATGTTATTCGCATCGCTGAATGTGAATCCATCTCCGAGCTTGGGGAGCGCGATGCTACTGCCCGTAAAGTTTTTTATCATTATTACGTTGAGGAGGTATCTCGTCCAATCGGACATACGAGGAATATCCCACACAGTCCAATCGGTTTTCGTTGTCAGTCCCAAGCCTAACGTAGAGGATATTTCTTCAACCGCTTTTTCGACGCGGTTCAAATCGAAGTAATTATATGCACCCTTCGTCGCACTCGTTGGTACAAACTCCACATAGGGTACATATTCGTGCTGCCCTGCGCCTCGTGTGAGTCTAACGCCGTGATATTCTGTATACAGTGACGGTGAAATCGGCTGCATCTGAGAAGTGAGAAGATACACATAAGCCGCCAGATACGTTCGTTTGTTCGGGTTCGCTGTCAGTACGAATGTCGTAGTACCCGCGCCCGTCAGAGAACCACCCGCATAATCAGCTCCGTTGCCATCGTGCCAATAAAAAGCTATTTGAGCTTTTCCCGTACCCGAGACCGAATCAACCGTCAGCGTGAGCGTTTGTCTTTCGTAGAAAGATGCTTCTCCGATGATCGAGACGGCGTGGGTGTATTGACCCATCACTTCGCCTTGACCTATGCCTCGCGCTACAATCGTATCACCCAAATACTGTAACTCGACCTCGGACGAATAATACGGCCCGGTCGCAAACAGATTCGCTCCGACCTTCGACATCGGATGCCCGTACCATTCGTACAGTTCGTCCTCCGTCATACCCGCCCTGCCCTTACGAGCAAGGGCATTCCGACGCAGAACATCTTCATTTGTTCTATCTGTTATCAAATCCATCGTCGAAATGCCCCTTTACATAAGTCTTGATACATCGAGTACGAATGTACCCAATACAGGTACGATACCGTCAAGCACTCTACCTTCATACGAACCGTTGAACGTGCCGTTGAAGGTGTACTTTATATTCGTAATTACAATACCCATCATTCCACCGTACTTCGTTTCCACGAATACGATGTCAAACAGATCGAGCCGAGGATCACCACGGAATGAACCTTTGACCCTCTTACGCGATTCGAGCGCGTCCTTTACGATTTCGGCTACCTTTGCTGCCTGTGTCTCGGCAGAAATGAAGCTGTTGTTTACGGTCTGTATCTCGCCAGACGAACCGACAGACAAATCGTACTTATAACCGTTCTCGCCGTATGCAACCGATACCGTTTTCAACGGCTTTGAAAGCTCGATTTCGGGGTACGAATACGACAGCGACAACGGGATAGTATAATCTGTTATATCCATTTTCAGAGGTTCAACGTGTAACACGCCGTCTCTGTCATAGCGAATAACGCACCCCGAAGCGTTCGCGCATTTCTGCAACACAACGCCGAGCGTGCTGTCGCCCTTATAGTTAGCACTGTAATTCGCAAGCGAATCGTCAATCTCAACCATCATTCCTGCGGGTATCGACCTCACAGCCATTTCAGCGAGATTTTTCAGAGTATCTGTTTTCAGCGTCTTGTCTTCTTCGTTAATGATAAACTCCAACGCATCACGCGCCACGAATCGAGCTTCAATACCGTTCGAGGGCGCGTTCCACTCGGAGAGATAATACGTACCCGCTTTTATCCACTCAATCGACTTATCATCCATCGTGAACCCGTAGCGTACTGTGAGCCTCTGTCGCTCAGACAGATAGCGTTCCATACCCGTAGGGTTACTCGGATTCCATCGACCGTCAAGGTTATTCAGCGAGAACTCGATACTGTTTTTCGGTATCTCTGCGCTGAGGATGTCACCGTGCTGTTCGTGTGTGAAGCTGAGTATATCGTTCTTACCTATAACCATCGTGTGACCGAGGATGATATTCTCGATCCTCGCTCTGCGGTAAGGTAAGCACCAATTATGTACCGTAACTGTCACGCTGTCGTAGTTTACGAGTTCGAGGTCTACTACACTCGTTTTCTCGGTGTTTTCCGTGACCGTAAGTTCCGCTACAACGGTTTCGCCGTTTTTCGCAGTTACAGTAAATACGGGGGGATATTCCCCATACTGATCGCTCCAAGTGATTACTACGCCCGGAATTGCCACCGTTCTTACTTCGGGGAGTTTGAGAGTCACGCTTCCCGTTTCGGAAATGTCGCTGACATATCCCCTCGTTTCGTAGGGTGCTGAATCGGGGAGGACGGACATAGTGCCGTCCAACACCCACATATTCAGTTCACACGTAGTGTATTTCGGAGGTATCGAGGATTCCTCGGTATCTACCACTCGGCTGACGTTAGAGAACACTGCTTCGTTTGTGCCACTCGGAACGACGAGTTCTTGCAATCCTACCTCGGACACCTCGCATTTTATCTCGATATGTCCTTCGGGAAGGATGAACCTTTGGTGTATGTCTTTCCAAGCATCAGATACAGCTATCATCGCTTACACCTCAATCAAGGAAATTGCACACCCTGTGTAACCCATAACCGCGCCTGTCTGCGGGTCGCGTCGCCACATATCAGCCGATCTATCGCCGACGTAGAAGGTTCTCGTTTCGTACTTATTCGTAGTCTGATTCAAGAACCTCACATCGTTATAGAAGCTACTTGCAAACAGAGAGAGTATTCGCGCCCACTGATCTGCGGTGAGATATTTCCAAGACATCTCTATTTTGGCTACGTCAGCGCGGACAACCGCGCCGACGACATAACCACTAACATTTCGAGCCGAATCGACAATGGTCGAAGTAGTTCCTCTATAAGTCGAAGGCTCGGGGAA
>JAEIGA010016210.1_pt1 | contig 11346 bp, 15 predicted proteins | sample 9270691 | NCBI WGS metagenome assembly JAEIGA01 (sample SAMN17057246, study PRJNA624740) | gut metagenome | biome: biome; isolation source: fecal sample | host: Bos grunniens | place: China: Xizang | collected 2019
AAAGTGATATTGATCTAATGGTATATTTTTAAGTTCGCTTCTATGTCTTCCGGTCGCAATAAAAATTAGGATACCTTTTTCTTTAAGCTTTTTTAACGCTTTGTCAGTTGAGGCAGGTATTGTATGTGATGTGTGAGAAAATAAAGTGCCATCTATATCAAAAAAAATTGCTTTTATCATTTATGTCTCTCCTAACTTTGTGTATAATCATTGTATCATGAATGGTATAACTTGTCTCTCATTATAGGAATATGTTTGTAAAGTGTGGATATAATATAAGCATATTAATTTATATAAGTGAGGTATATGATGAGAACTACAGGAATGGTAAGAAGAATTGATGAATTGGGAAGAATAGTAATTCCTAAAGAAATTAGAAAACAGCTAATGATGAAAGAAGGAGAAAGTATTTCTTTTTCATTGGATGGTGAAAACATCGTTTTAACTAAGTTTTCTTTGTTGAATAAATTATCTCCAGTAATCGATAGTTTATTAGATGGTCTTTATACAAAGTATCAAAACATATTTCTAGTGAGCGATTTAAGTCATATTTTGATGTGCTCGTCTCCGGGTTTATCTTTATTTCAAAGAAAGCCGTTACCTAAAGATATAGTTCTATCTATAAAACAAGGGAAACATTATAAAGAAGAAACGATATTATTCTTAAATGAGGAAAGACAAATAACAATTTTTCCATTATATAATCATTCTATATGTGTTGGGAGTTTTATAATTATAAAAGAAAAAACACCATATTATATGATGGATGAATCATTGTTGTTATTTGTAAAAGATGTGATTGAACAGGAGATTGATGCATGCGTTTAGATAAGTATTTAAAAGTTTCACGTATTATTAAAAGAAGAACTATTTCCAAGGAAATAAGTGAATCTTCTCGTGTGAAGGTAAATGGCAAAGTTGCCAAACCATCTACGAAACTTAAAATAGGTGATGAAATAGAAATCGAATTTGGTAGAAGTATTTTGATAGTAAAAGTTAAAGAGTTAAGAGAGCATGTTTTAAAAGACGATAGTTCTATGCTTTATGAAATTATTGACGAAAGAAGAAAAGAGGAAATTATAAATTAATTTCTTCTTTTTATTTTGCATAAAATCATAAACAATTCATAAGATAAAACAGGAGGTGACGTGATGGATAATAGTTTGCATTTTGAACATGCACCATATCATCATTTGTGTCTTAAAGATAGAAAGACATTAGATTTGACTGGTGTTAAACGCATAGAAAGTTTTGATTCATTTGAGTTTTTGATTGAAACGTCTTTAGGTTTTTTGAACATTACCGGAAATGAACTGACTTTAGTAAGATTGGATCAGGAACAACACGAAGTAAGCATACAAGGACATGTTGACAGTATATCCTATGTATCAGATAAAAAGAAAACAGTTCAAAAAGAAAAAGGTTTTGCGAAACTATTGAAATAATGAGTCTGCTTACACAGTTTCAATGTTTGTTTTATTGCTTTGTATATGGTTTTGTTTTTACGGGAATATATCATATTGTAAATCGAATAGTATATAGATTTTATTCGTTTGTGAAAATAGTGATACAGATTATACTTGGAATTATTTTTTCTTATTGTTTTTATAGAGGACTTATTTATATTAATAATGGTGTGTTAAGAGTATATTTTTTTATATTTGTATTCTTGGGGTATATGTATTTTCAAAAATATTATAGTTATATTTTATTATTTTTTCTTGAAAAAGGTGTAGAAATATATAGAAGAATAATCAGCCCATATATCTTCTTTTTTAAGCGAATTGATGCTATAATGAAAAAGGTAGTAAAGAGGGTGAATAAAAAATGGCAAAAAAGAAAAAAATCAAATTCAAACAATTAATGGGATTTGTTTATCTTGGACTTGCTGTTACTTTAATATATTATTTTTCAATTAACGCTATTCGTGTTGTTAATGAAAAGAAAGCGTATGAAGATCTTCTTATAAAAAGAGATGCTTTGCTTTTAGAAAAGGCAAATCTAACAAAAGAAGTAGAACTTTTATCGGATGAAGATTATGTAACGCGTTATGCAAGAGATAATTACATCTTTTCAAAAGATGGAGAACAAGTAGTTAAATTACCAGAATCATCAAAATAAGCGTATGCTTATTTTTTTGTGTATAGAGGAGAAGTTATGTTTAAAGTATTTCAAGTGAAAATGAATGAATTGAATAGAAAAAGGAAAGTTACAGTATATCTTCCAAACAATTATTATTTTTCTAGAAAAAGATATCCTGTTTTATATATTCAAGATGGTCAGAATGCTTTTTTTGATCAATCATCTTACAGTGGTGTGAGCTGGGGGTTTTTAGAGTATGTAAAAAAGTATAAACTTGATATTATTATGGTCGCAATTCAATGTAACTTTGAAGGTTATAAAAGAATGGATGAATATGGGCCTTGGAAAATTAATGAAGAGTTATCATTTCAGGAAACTGGTGAAGAGGGAAATATCATAGGTGGAGAAGGGGAAATCTATACAAAATGGATGGTTGAAACTTTAAAACCTTTTATTGATAAAAAGTTTAGAACTATAAGAAATGATACTGCTATTGTGGGAAGTTCCATGGGTGGAGTTATAAGTGCATATGCCTCATTCAAATATCCCCATGTGTTTAAAAAATGTGCAGCTTTATCTACTGCATTTTGGTTTTATATGGATGAATTTAAAGAACTTATAGAGTCGGCAGATTTGAAAGCAATTGAAAGATTCTATTTTGATTTAGGTGAATTTGAAGGTTGCGGTAGTGAGGAAATTGATCAATGGTATGTTGAATCAAATGATCAGATTTATGAATGGATTCAAAATAGGATTGATAGTGTCCAATATCGTTACTTTGAAGGTGCTTATCACAATGAGTCAGAATGGCGAAAAAGAGTTCCGTTATTTATGAACTATTTCTATGGAGAGTAAATTATGTATAAGATGATGTTATCTGATTTAGATGAGACACTTATTGTGAATCATCGCGTACCTCGTGAAAATCAGGAGGCAATAAAAAAATTACAAGAAAAAGGTATTAAGTTTGTTCCTGCATCAGGAAGAGCTTACGATACGCTTATAGATGTTTTAAAAGATATTGATACATATGATAAAGAAGATGAATATTGTATTTGTTTTAATGGTGGGTTGATTGCTGAAAATAAAAATAGACGTATTTTATCTTATCAGGGTATTTCTTTTGAAGTATGTAAGATGTTATTTGAGCACGCAAGAAACTATGATGTGTGTGTTATGATTTTCACGCTTGATTGTTGCTATTTATTTAATGCTGATCCTTTGGAAGTTCAAAGAAAAATTGATCAAAAAGCATCGTTTCAGGTTGTTGAAGACTATAATATGGATTTTTTATCAGATGAAAAAATTATTAAAATTCTTTTTGAACGAAGAAATATGGACTATCTAATGAAAATCAAAGAAGAACTATCAGATGTCACAAAAGGGATAGTAGATGTCAGTTTTTCATCATATCGCTATATGGAATTTATGGGCGTAGGTGTAAATAAAGGTAATGCTTTAAAGTGGCTTGCCAATTATCTAGGCATTGATGTAAGTGAAGTTATAGCTGTTGGTGATAATTATAATGATCTAGAAATGCTAGAAAGTGCAGGGTTTAGTGCTTGCGTAAGTTCAAGTTATCAGATTGTCAAAGATGTATGTGACTATGTCTGTGAGAATGATTATGATCAAGGCGCTGTTAAAGAAGTAATTAAAAAATTTGTTTTGGAGGATTAAGACATGAAGTATAAATTAATCGCGAGTGATATGGACGAAACATTATTAAATGATCACCATGAAATCTGTTCGAGAAATATTGAACTAATTAAAAAAGCAAAGGAAAAAGGTGTGAAGTTTGTTCCTGCTACAGGGCGTGGATATGCAGCTATACAAAATTGTTTAAGAGATTTAGATTTATATGATGAAGCTGATGAATATGTTATTTCATTTAACGGTGGAGCGTTGACTGAAAACAAAAATAATAAACTGTTATTTTTTGAAGGATTGTCTTTTGAGAAAACAAAAGAAATCTTTGAGTTTGGTTTAAAACAGGATGTATGTATTCATATTTACACGAAAGATAAACTTTATGTTTATAGACTTTCTGAATCTGAAGCAGAGAGAATTAAAAATCAAAAAGTGGAATGCATTCTTGTAGAAGAAGATACAATGGATTTCTTAAAAGATGAACCTATTTCTAAAATCTTATATCAAAATACAAATGTTCCATATTTGATGACACTTGAGCCTTTAATGCAATCAATCGTTGAGGGTGAATGTGCAGTAAGTTACTCATCAAATCGTTATATGGAGTTTAATAAAATCGGTGTTGATAAAGGTGCTGGTTTACATAATTTATGTAATATTTTAGGAATTGATATTTCTGAGACAATTGCGGTTGGAGATAACTACAATGATATGCCTATGCTTGTTGTTGCAGGATTATCTGTAGCTGCAAACAATGCTGTTGAAGATGTAAAGAAAGCTTGTGATATTACAACTGATGCTGATAATAATGAAGGTGTTATTGCGGAAATTATTGAAAGGTTTATTTTAAATGATGAATTTTAAATCAATTATTGAAAATGAAAAGGAACAGGAATATTATCAGCAGTTAAAAGAATTTGTGGATAAAGAGTATGAAGAACATACGATTTATCCTCCTAAAAGTAGAATATTTCATTGTTTTAATTTCAAAGATTACAATGATGTTAAAGTCGTGATTATTGGACAAGATCCATATCATGAAGAAAATCAGGCAAATGGTCTTGCTTTTAGTGTTTCTCAAGGGGTGAAAATACCACCAAGTCTTGTGAATATTTATAAAGAAGCTCATGAAGATGTAGGGATTGATATCCCAGCGCACGGTGATTTGTCATCATGGGCAAATCAAGGTGTATTACTTTTGAATACTGTATTAACAGTAAGAGCGCATGAAGCAAATTCTCACAAGTTAAAGGGATGGGAAATATTTACAAATCATATTATTGAAGTTTTAAATGAAAGAGAAAAACCGCTTGTTTTTATCTTGTGGGGAAAACAAGCTATTGATAAAGAGAAAATGATTGATACAACTAAGCATTGTGTGATTAAAAGTGTGCATCCTTCACCTCTTTCGGCATATCGTGGATTCTTTGGATCTAAACCATTTTCTAAAGCAAATACATTTTTAACTTCTAAAGGGATAGATCCTATAGACTGGAGGATTAATAATGTTTGATAATATTAATGATGCAATTGCATATATTGAATCAAAAAGAAGCAAGCGTACAATTGAACAGTTTAAAATTACGCTTGAAAAATGTAATGTTCAAGTTAAACAAAAAAATATGATTCATATTGCAGGAACAAATGGGAAAGGATCGACAGTCAATTATTTAAGAAGTATTTTAAATGCACATGGATATAAAGTTGGTACATTCACATCACCATACCTGATTTGTCACAATGACCGTATTCGTGTTGATGATATGCCAATTAGTGATGATGATCTTTTAAAGTATATTAATCAATATTATGATGTTATTGAAGAAGATGGGTTATCGATGTTTGAGATTGACGTTTTGATTATGTTAACATATTTTGCGTCATTAGATTTAGATTATAGAATTATCGAAACTGGAATTGGTGGTTTGAGAGATAAAACAAATGTTATTGAGCCTATCGTGAGTGCTATTACTAATGTGGGTATGGATCATATGGATCAATTAGGCGATAGTGTTTATGATATTCTTAATGAAAAGATGGGGATTATAAAAAAAGGGAACCTTTTTATTACTAGTGAAGAAAAAGGTGCCTTATTAGCTCTTATGCAAGAAAAATGTGATGCAAATGAAGCTATGATGTATGTAGTTCCTGAATATCAGGTTATGTCATATCCTTTTAAATTTCAGTATAGAAATATGTCTTTTACATTAGAAAATCAAGGGATATATCAGGTGACTAATGCAAGATTAGCGTTGACAATTGCTTCAAAACTGATTGTGTTAAATTCGTTTGCGACAGTAAAAGCGGTTGAAGAAGCAGCTTGGAAAGGTCGATATGAAACAATAAAATATTATGATGTCAATGTTGATATTGATGGGGCACATAATGTTCCAGGTATTGTTGCACTGCTACAGACATTGAAAGTTAAACAAATAAAAGATGTTGCGATTATTTTTTCTTCTTTAAAAGATAAAGCAACTGATGAAATGGTATCGCTTATGTTAAAAGCAGGACATAATGTTTATTTGACATCCTTTGTTGATGATCGAGCGCTTGATTTGTCTCAATATCAGTCTAAAGATAATTTGATTATTGTTAATGATTATAAAGAGGCGTTAAAAGCAGCGTATCTAAAAAAACAACATATTGTTGTGACTGGATCATTACATTTTATTTCACTTGTAAGAAAACATTTAATACAGGAGAAGCAGTAGCTTCTCCTTTTATCTTGTGTTAAATTGAAGAGGTTCATCAAATTCTGCCCAATCGAAATAAACGAATTGTAATAAATAATGCTTCATATTTTTTGGGTCACTAATGATAAAGTGATCTCTTCCAACCTGTTCAATAATACCTTTATATGCCTTGTCTCGATAATCGTTGCTACCTGTATATGTGAAAAAGAATGTGCCTAATTTTCCAATATTTAATCTTAAAATATTCTCTATATATGTCTGCTCAGATATGGGGGTAGGTAATGCAGAAGTTTGACTTCCTTGTATAATAGATTGATTATTTGTGTCCATAAACCCTCCTAAAGTTCACAACCTAGTTTTGCTGGTGGAGTATAAAAACAATGCTTTTTAAAACGTCCTGATAAATAACCATAAAATTCTTCTGGACAGGATACATTAGCGCCTGGATTTTTGAACCATAAAGCATTTGTAGCTGGTTCAATTCTATATCCATCAATATTTCTTAATGCCAGTTCTTTTTCTCTTTCGTTAACTGGCTGGTTAAATAATGGTTGTCCAACGCCTGAAAAGGCATTTTTTTGATAGATTACTTCGTATAAGTTTCTTGTTTCTTTAAAAACATCGCAATTTGCTACAACACGATTGACAACAACGTTACCAACCATTAGCATTCCTTCTTCACCTTCGCCTAAAGCTTCGGCCTTCATAATCTTTGCAAGTAGATTTATATCGTTGTCGTTATAAATAATTCGTGGAGACATAACATCACCTCCCTTTATTGTATGTAATAAAATGAAAAAAAGACGAAAAATAATTTATATTTTTTGTTTCTTTTTGTGCTTTTTTATAAGATATATGTTAGAATGTATAGTAGGTAAGCACTTTCACATTTAAGTTTAGGAGGAAAAAATATGAGTAAAGAAATTGTTGCTATGATTTTAGCAGGAGGACGCGGAACTCGTTTAGAAGCATTAACTGCTAAAGTTGCAAAACCTGCAGTTTATTTTGGGGGAAAATATCGTATTATTGACTTCCCATTAAGTAACTGCGCAAACTCTGGTATCGATGTAGTCGGAGTTTTAACACAATATGAATCAGTATTATTAGGACAATATGTTGGTGCTGGTTCAAAATGGGGGCTTGATGGAAATAATTCTACAGCTGCTATCTTACCAGCTCGCGAAAGAGGAGAAGTAGGAGCTACTTGGTATGCAGGGACTGCAGATGCTATCTATCAAAATATTGACTTCTTAGATCAATATGATCCTGAATATGTATTAATCTTATCAGGTGACCACATTTATAAAATGGATTATGCTGAAATGTTAAAAGCTCACAAAGCTAAAAATGCTGACTTAACAGTAGCAGTATTAAACGTTTCATTAAAAGAAGCTAGCCGTTTTGGTATCATGAATACAAATCCAGATTTATCAATCTATGAATTCGAAGAAAAACCAAAAGAACCAAAATCTACATTAGCTTCAATGGGTATCTACATCTTCACTTATAAAGAATTAAGAAAATACTTAGTTGAAGATGCAGCTAAAGAAAACAGTAAACATGACTTTGGTATGAATATCATCCCAGCTATGTTAGCAGACAATAAGAGATTATTTGCTTGGCAATTTGACGGATACTGGAAAGACGTAGGAACAGTTGACAGTTTATGGGAAGCTAACATGGACTTATTAAACGACACAGATTTAGACCTTTATAATACTAAAAAAGATTGGAAAATCTATACAGAAGATACATTAGCTAAACCACAAATCATTGATGAAAAAGCTAAAATTGAAAATTCATTAGTAACTCAAGGATGTATCGTAAATGGGGAAGTTACAGGATCTGTATTATTCCACAACGTATATATTGGAGAAGGTGCTAAAGTTGTTGATTCAGTATTATTACCTGGTACATTAGTTGAAGAAGGTGCTGAAGTATACAAAGCAATCGTTGATGAAGGTGTAGTAATTAAGAGCAAAGAAGTTGTTAACAAGGAAGCTGAAAAAGTTGTACTTGTAAGTGACAACGCTAAATAGGAGGATTTATTCAATGGCAAAAGTTGTAGGAATTGTAAACTTACATTCAGATGTTGAACTTAATGGTTTAACTGCAAGAAGACCTGTAGCGTCTGTAAACTTTTTAGGACGTTATGGAATTATTGACTTCGTTTTATCAAACTTATCAAACTCTAACGTTGATAACGTTGGTGTTTTAATCAAAGAAAAACCAAGATCATTATTCAAACATTTAGGAACAGGAAATTCATGGAATTTCAACTCTAAAGCTGGGGGAGTTTCATTATTATATAATGAAGTATATGCTAACAACCCTGTATATAATCACGATATCAACAACTTAGTTGAAAACGTATCATTCTTAAGAAACGCTAATGCTGATTATGTAGTAGTAGCTCCAGCTCATATCATTACAACTATGGATTATAATGATGTAGTTGAAGCACATGTTAAATCTGGTGCTGAAATCACTATGGTTTACCAACAAATTGATAACGCTCATGAAACATTTGTTGGATCTGATTACTTAACATTAAAAGGTAAAGATGAAGTTGTTGAAATCAAACCTAACAAAGGAAATCGTAAAGAAAGAAATATTTCTTTAGAAACTTATGTATTCAATACAAAAGTATTATTAGAATTAATGGAATATGCTAAAAAAGTATCTTCTTCATACAGCTTAAAAGATACATTAGCTTATATCTGTGATGAAAGAAAAATCATGGCTTATGAATACAGAGGATATGCTAGATGCATTAACTCTTTCGATGCTTATGTAAAAACATCTTTAGAATTATTAAATATGGATGTTAATACTCAAGTATTCAAGAGCAACTGGCCAATCTTCACAAACACTAACGATACTCCACCAACAAAATATTTAACTAACGCAAAAGTTGTTAAATCTTTCGTAGCTAATGGTGCTGTTATTGATGGTGCTGTTGAAAACTCAATCGTAGGAAGAGAAGTTGTTGTAGGAGAAGGTGCTGTTGTTAAAAACTGTATCCTTATGAATGGTGCAAATGTTTGCGCTGGTGCATACTTAGAAAACGTTGTTGTTGATAAAGAAGCACGCATTGAAAAGAGAAAAGAATTAGTTGGAAAAGATGAAACATTATACATTAAAGAAGGAGACGTCATCTAATGAGAATTGTTTTTGCGACAAGTGAAGCCAATCCTTATATTAAATCTGGTGGTCTTGCTGACGTTTTAGGTTCATTACCTAAAGCATTAGCTCAAAAAGGTCATGAATGTATCGTTGTTTTACCAAAATACAGAGATATTAAATTTGCTGATACATTAGAATATGTAACTAGCTATGATATCTGGGTAGGATGGAGAAAATGTTACTGTGGTGTTTTCAAAACTGTTTATGATGGTGTAACTTATTATTTCATCGATAATGAACAATATTTTAGAAGACCAGGTTTATATGGTTATGATGATGATAATGAAAGATTTGCATACTTTGATTTCGCAGTTTTAGAATTATTATCTCATGTTGATATCAAACCAGACGTATTACATTTACATGACTGGCAAACAGCTATGATCGCTGCTTTATATAAAGAAAGATATGCTTATTATGAATATTACCAAGGAATTAAAGTTGTGTTCACAATCCATAACATTGCATTCCAAGGTAAATGCGATCCAGCATTATTATCTGATCACTTTGGATTAGATAACTACTTATATTACAATGGTAACTGCCGTAATGATGGATGCTTCAATATGATGAAAGCAGCTATCTATTACAGTGATGTTGTAACTACTGTATCTCCAACATATGCTGAAGAAATCTTAACTGATGCATATGGTGAAGGATTACAAAGCATTCTACAAATGCGTAGACATGATTTATATGGTATCTTAAATGGTATTGATTATGAAACAATCAACCCATCTACAGATCCTCAAGTTGTTAAACACTTTGATGTAACAACTGTATTAGAAAATAAACCTGTAAACAAAGCTGCTTTACAGGAAGAATGTGGATTACCAGTAAATCCAAATGTACCATTAATTGGTATCGTTACTCGTTTAACTTCACAAAAAGGTTTAGATTTAATCATCAATAGAATGGATGAATTATTAAGCCGTGATGTTCAAATCGTAATCTTAGGTGCTGGTGATTTAAAATATGAAGAAGCATTAGCTAGCATTGCTGAATATCATAAAGATAAGATTTCATTAAACTTAAAATATGACTTCGGTTTATCATGCAGAATCTATGCAGGATGCGATATGTTCTTAATGCCTTCATTATTTGAACCTTGTGGATTATCACAAATGATGTCATTACGTTATGGAACAATTCCTATCGTTCGTGAAACTGGTGGTTTAAAAGACAGTGTTGAAGCTTACAATAAATATGAAAACACTGGAACTGGATTCAGCTTTACAAACTATAACGCACATGAAATGATGGATATCATTGAATATGCATTAGAAGTTTATGAAGATAAAGAAGCATGGAATGGTTTAATAACACGAGCAATGAATGCTAAACTTGACTGGGATAAAAGTGCTGATGCCTACTTAAGAGTATTTAATTCATTGTTAGGTTAATCAAATTAAAGGGATAGGGAGACCTATCTCTTTTTGTTTTTCGTTAATTTTTGTTTGCTTTCATATCTTTTGTCTAGTAGAATAATGAGAAGGAGGTGCTATAATGAAACGAGTTATTCAATTGTTGATTTTTTGTATGCTTTTTTGTTTGAGCGCCTGTCAAGAAAAAAAAGAAACGCTGTTTATCGAAAAAGACGGAAAACTTTATGAGGTCTTTGATCAAGTTTCATTCTACTATCCTGAAACATTCAGTGCTGATGCGCGTGTTTTTGATGCGGAAACTATTCAGTTTTGTAAGAATGAAGAGATTATGAGTTATTCGTCATATCCTG
>JAEIGA010016211.1_pt1 | contig 11346 bp, 8 predicted proteins | sample 9270691 | NCBI WGS metagenome assembly JAEIGA01 (sample SAMN17057246, study PRJNA624740) | gut metagenome | biome: biome; isolation source: fecal sample | host: Bos grunniens | place: China: Xizang | collected 2019
GAGGTGAATACCTACAAAATACCTGCCATCTTGAGGTACTTCAAATGCTCCAAGTACTTGAGTCCACATGCCATCTACTTGTATGTTGCTCACGATATATGTACTCATACTATCTGCCGTAGGAGCATTGCCATAGGCAAGAGATACGTTAGTTGGAATATTAGTAGTGGCATTGCCATGTCGTGCCATTACCGATAGTTCGTAGTTTTCGCCAGCTACGAGGTCTACATAAGCAAATAGCCAGTTGTCGCTATTATATTCAGTAGCAAAGGCATATCGTTCTCCTGCATATGGTGTAATTGTGTATAATACATTGTCGAAGTTATAGTCAACTTCATTGTAAGAGGCGTAAGCCGTTAGTTCGCGACTAGTTGATGTATTATACTCTTGCAAGTAGCAACCACGTATTGTTGTGTTTAGTGCAAAATCTTCAAATCCCTCTACCCATTCTTGAGTTTTATTCACTACAATAGGTTCACATAGTGTAGTTACTTCGATAGGTTGTTCGGTCCATTCTCCACGTGCGTCGCCACATACACGACGTGCATAAACTTTGTATGTAGTAGATGGTTGGAGGTTGGTGATTGTAAGGCGACCATTTGCTTGACTATTGCTTTGAGCGATAGACCCATCATTAGGTAAAAAATTGCCTATGCCGTATGACACTTCCCATTCTGTAACTCCCTCATCTTCTATATCGAGTATTACCTCATTATGTAATCTGTGAACTACTCCAAATTTGCGAACTTCGTCGCACATCGGTATAGGTTTGATTTCAATATCGTCGATGAATGTAGCTGTGCCACCTTCCGATATACCTTCAAATATGATATACTTTAATCCTCCTTCGGTAATATCAACGCGATATTTATAAAAACCAATTACGTCTTCGTAAGGTTCTATTATTTTATTGCTTTTTATGTATAGTAGTTCACGAGCTCCATCGGTAGAAGGTGTGTCATTAATCCATATGCGTAAGCCTTCTTTTTGACGTATAGGAGAAGCTGTATTTCGATAGTGCCAATAGGTGAGGCGATATCCTCCTTCGCCGAAATCGAGCTGTGGAGTTACTAATATATGGCGATAACCATCTGGTTTGTTGTATAACTGTGCTGAAGCTACACCATTGTGGATATAGGATGTAAGTTGCACATTGCGACCCCAGCCTTGTGCTGTTGAATCGAGTATGTCGGCAGATGCAATTTGCCATTGTGACCAACATTTAGGAGGGAACATTTGATTTTCGAAATCCTCGATGAATGGGAATTCTGTTACAGCCTCGCATAGTGTCATGAACGAGAATGCGAAGTCTACAGCTTCACCCATATCTGTACCTCCACAATAGGCGCGCGCTGTGCCGCTTACGGTATATTGTGTTGCAGGTTCTAAACCATTGATTTCGTATTGTGGTTGGTCTACAGTATCGGTGTAGTGGTTGTTGTTAATGGTGTAGTCTATAATCCATTGTGATTCGTCTACAGCTTTGGTCCAACCCAATGTGCCACTGTGTGTAGTTTCGCCAATCCATTTTATATTTTTGATTTTGCGACAAGTAGGAGCAAGGAAAACCTCTAGATCATCGATATACATGATTTTGACATACCCAGCTACGGCTTCGAACAAGATGTAGGTGGTGCCTTGAAGAGGAATGTTATATTCGTATTTATACCAACCAGAAGAGGTTACTTTGTCGGCATTGTTAATGTTGTTGCATAGTGTGTCGAGACAAGTGGCACCGATTAAGTCAGGACGATTGTTTACCCAAACAATAATAGAGTCTGAACCTGTCATAGATTCGCGATAGAACCAAAAACGCATGTCGTATTTACTTGCACGGTCGATTTCTATGGCTTGAGTTGTGAGTAGAGTGCGTATACCAGCATATGATCTGCGAGCAGCCAAAGCAGCTCCGGCAGAGTGAGTTTTTGACGATGAAGTGTACCATGCGGCATCACCGTAGTTATATTTTCCTGTGTTGTCGCTACCTACGATTTGTTTTGATATCCAGCAAGTAGGTATACTACCTGTGGCAAATTGTTCGACAAATATTGGTTCGCGAGGCATACACATAGTGCGAGCTTCGATAGAGTTTGACCATTCGCCACGTTCGTTGCTGCAAATCGAACGGATGCGAAGTGAGTATTGTGTATCGGGAGTGAGACCTGTTACGATAAATGGTTTGGTCGATGAGGTTTCGTAAGAGATAACGCCATTGTTGTCGGTAATTTCCACTTCGTAAGCATCTGCAGTTTGATATTCATGCCAATCAATAGTAATTGTGGTATCCGACGAAGTTAGGTATCGTAGGTTATCTATATACATACAAGTAGGAGCATCCGTTACATTGATGTCGTCTACATATAGTGTAGCTACAACGCCTGCATCAAGAGCAATGGCTAAAGCTGCGTGGTCTGATGCAGAGTAGCCAAGAGAAGTGATTGTTGAACGACGATATTCTATCCAGCTATTGTCAACTTGTATAGTATCGCGCCATAGTACCTCAAAAGTCTCTGGCATTGATGGTTCGGTCATAATACCAAATGAGAACGCTGTGCCTTTGGCGGCATATAATTTCATTTTAATGTCAAGGTCGTTAGCTGCATGATTTAGTATAGGAGTAGCTACGAAAGCGCCGTTTGATGTTGTTGCTGTGAGGCATAGCGCATTGCCAATATTGTCATAGGCAATTTTGTTTTGCACCTTTGTTGCTTTGGGATTGTTGCGGTCGGTTGTCCAACATTCAGGTAGGTCTGTGGTTTCATTGTTGAACGTAGTACTCCATGGTATTGATACTTGTTCGCACATGGTAGTGAATTCTATAGGTTCTGACTCTTGACTATATCCACGACCAACACCACAATAGGCCTGAAGTACAGCTTCGTATGAGCGATTTGGTACAAGATTTTCTATTTCGTATGTCAATTCTTCTGCATCGAATAGTGTTGTATCTGTCAATTTGGTTTTTGTGTCATATATCATTAAGCGATATTGTTCGGGTTGTCCTCCTATGCCTGATAAATTCCATAGTAACATAGCAGAGCGTTCGGTAACCGATAGTAGATTTATGTTTTGAGGATAAGAGCAAAGAGGAATATCTTCAACCACTACGTTATCGAGGTAGTGAAAGGCATCGCCACTACCAGCGTTGGATGTTGATTGGAACACGATGCAGCAGTTGGTTTGTCCTGTAAATGCTGCGAGAGAATATTCGCGTTCAGTCCAATCGTATGCTTGTAGGTTAGATTCGAGAAGGTTTCCGTTAGTAGCACCTCCATCCACCGAGAGATATACAGATAAATCGCCTCCAGTAGGGTTGCGAAATTTGAAACGGAGTACTTGCTCGGTAGTGAGGGCGAACGAGTAGGTTTTGAGTTTAGATATTTCGCCACTTCGTGAAGTGTATGAGTTGAAACGTAGACACTTGCCATCATCGCCATACCCTGGGGCATAATATTGCCAATTATACATAGGATTCGACAGTGTGTGGTCGGAATTGCTCCATCCCAAAGGGATTGCATTAGTGAGCGAATCAAAGTCTTCACGGATTATATCGCGGCTTTGTGCTAAGGTAAATTGAGCAAAAGCAGTGACAAAAATAGAAAGAAATAGAGCTATACGTTTCATATACAGTATTATTTTTGGTGGATATTTAGTCAGAGTTCGCAAAGTTACAAAAAAATATTTGAAATCAATATATTATTTGTATTTTTTCATACATAATTATCTGTTGTTGATATTTTTATTTGTTGTAGGAATGGTTGATTTGGTATGTCAAAATCTTTGTTAATATCTTGTTAATATTTTTAAGATAAAATTGCGTGGAACATTCAAGAAAAATTGTTATTTTTGCATTCTATTTGCATGTAAAAACGAGTAGATGCTAAAGGTTTTATTATGAGAGTATTGATAACTTGCTTTTCGTCGATTAGTAATGTTGCGGCAATTGTTCCACAGCTTTTGGGCCTTGTGAATGATTATCCTCAGCATGAATTTGTGGTGCTTAGTAGGGGTTTTTTGCAGCCGTTGTTTGATAAATTGCCACGTGTGACTTTTGTGGGTGGAGATATTAGAGGTGAGCATAAAACGCCTATGGGTGTATGGCGATTGTATAAGCAGTTGAAAGATTTGCGACCTGATATTGTTCTTGATATGCAGTGCTCATGGCGCACTCGTATGATTGCCCGTTTGTTTGTTTTGTCTGGGGTTAAGACTTTAAAAATAGGTTTTGCTCGTGTGGAACAACGACATTTAATTCAAAAGGGTGCGGAAAAATATCATGCAATACCCACAATTTTTGATCGTCAAGCCCGTTTGTATGCTAAGGTGAGATTGAAAGTAAATGATTCGTTTGTGAAACTCTTTGAGCCCTCATTGGAGCAACAAGATAAGATTAAATCGTTGTATGGTGAAAAGCAAGGGAGTTGGATTGGTATAGCGCCATTTTCTATAGCACGAGGTAAGACTCTTCCTTTTCGTAAAATGAAGAATATCATAGCGCATTTTGATAAGCAACCAAATGTAAAGATATTTCTTTTTGGTGCAGGAGAGATGGAGAATGAGTTGTTGTCGGATTGGCAGTCGTTGTATGATAATGTTTATGCAGTGCATACCAATTTGCAATTGAATGACGAACTTATTCTTATGAATTATTTAGATGTGATGGTTTGTATGGATTCGGCGAATATGCATTTAGCATCATTGATGGCGGTGCCAGTGGTGAGTGTGTGGGGGGCTACTCATCCCTATTCGGGTTTTCTTGGTTGGAAGCAATCTATGGATAATTGTGTAGGTGTGGATTTTTCGTGTCGACCTTGTACAGCTCATTCCGATTGTAAATGCAAATATGGTGACTATCGTTGTCTTGAAAGTTTACATTCAAGTAAAATAATAGAAGTAATAGAAAGGAACTTAGAAATGGCAAAATAACAAATTTGGAAGATGTTATATCTGTTATTTTTGCTTTGAAAAAATATGAATTATGGGAAAAATTATAGCAATAGCAAATCAAAAAGGTGGTGTAGGTAAGACTACCACAAGTATCAACCTTTCGGCATCGTTGGCGCGTGAAGGTAAAACAGTGCTTCTAATAGATGCAGACCCTCAAGCTAATGCTTCGTCGGGTTTGGGTGTGGATATTAAAGAGTTGAAAACAACTGTGTATGAATGTATGATTGGAGAGGTGAAGGTTGAAGATGCTACGTTCGATACTGATATTGATGGTTTGAAAATAGTACCTTCGCATATTGATCTTGTGGGTGCTGAAATAGAGATGCTTAATCTTGATAATCGTGAGAAATGTATGCGGAATATGCTTTTGAGTGAGAAGGGCAAGTATGATTATATAATTATCGACTGCTCTCCGTCGTTGGGTCTTATCACAGTGAATGCCCTCACAGCTGCCGATTCTGTGATTATACCTGTGCAATGTGAGTATTTTGCTCTTGAGGGTATTGGTAAATTGTTGAATACTATCAAAATTATTAAAAGTGGTCTCAATCCAGCGTTGAATATTGAAGGTTTTTTGCTTACTATGTTTGATGCTCGTTTGCGTTATGCGAATCAAGTGGCAGAGGAGGTGCGTAAGCATTTCGGAAATATGGTGTTCAATACTGTTATTCAGCGTAATGTGAAACTTTCTGAGGCAACTTCGTATGGTCAGCCAGCAATTGTGTATGATCCGGATTCGCGTGGAGCACAAAATCATATTGAACTTGCTAAAGAGTTGATTAATAAAGGGTAAAATAATTAATGTGGAATGAGGAGTGAGGAATGGCAAGTTTCGTTACTCGCTACTAAATATTTATTATATGAAAAAACAAGTTTTAGGTCGTGGACTCAGTGCGTTGATTGAAACGGAACCAGTTGTGGCGGTGGGCTCTACGTTATTTAATGAGATAGAAATTAGTAAAATACATCCAAATCCAAATCAACCACGTACTGATTTTGATGATGAGGCTCTAGAGGAGTTGGCGGCTTCTATTCGTGCTAATGGTATTATTAGCCCTATCACTTTGCGTAAGATTTCGGATGATAATTATCAAATCATTGCAGGTGAACGTCGTTATCGTGCTTCTAAATTGGTGGGGTTGGATAAAATACCTGCTTATATTCGTGATGTGGATGATGGGCAGGTGATGGAGATGGCTCTGATTGAGAATATTCAGCGTGAGGATTTGAATGCTATAGAAATAGCGTTGAGTTATAATAGTCTTGTGGCAACGCTTGGTCTTACGCAAGAAGCTTTGGCAGAGCGCGTTGGTAAAAAGCGAGCTACTATCACTAATTATCTTCGTCTGCTTAAATTGCCGGCAGAAATACAAATGGGCTTGAAGGATAAGAAGATTGATATGGGGCATGCTCGTGCGTTGGTTAGTGTAGAAGAACCAGAGCAGATGTTGCGTATTTATAATCAAGTGTTGGCAGAGGGAGCATCTGTGCGTCGCACTGAGGAGTTGGTTCGTTTGGCTGCTATAGGAGGTGATGTTGAGCAACCAGTGAAGAAAGATAAAGAGCGTGTTATTATGCCAGAGGAGTATGATGCTCTTTGTCGTGAATTGAAAGATAAGTTTAATGCTAAGGTAAAGTTGTCGTATAACGAGAATGGTAAGGGTAAACTTACAATCCCTTTTGACTCTGACGATGATTTATTGCGTTTGATGTCGTTGTTTGATAAGATATAGGCGATAAATTATAGCATCTTACTTAGAAGTTCACATAAATTAATAGTGAGAATATCGAGAGGATACATATTATTTGTTTGTTTGTTTGTGGTAGGATTGCTACAAGCACAATCGGATAATGCACAAATTTCAAAGCAAGACCAAGAATTCTCGATTCTTTCGCCAAAGCCTCAAGGGCCTTCGGTTCTTAATTCTGATACCACTTTGAGTTATCAATCTTTAATTTTTAATCCTCAATTAGATACACTTCTTGTAAAAGAGGATTCGGCAAGGATTGCGAAACAGATGCGTAAAGAACAGCGTAGTTTGGCTCGAGCTAATTTTTTGCCAGATCCAAACATGAGTCTTTGGTTGGGATTGACATTCCCTGGTGCAGGACAAATTTATAATCGCAAGTATTGGAAATTGCCAATTATATATGGTGGAGCAGTTGGTGTGGCTTATGCGATTACTTATTTTGGAGGGTATTATGGTGAATATAAACAAGGTTATCTTGACTATACAGATACTGACCCAAATACAAATTCTCACCTTTTGCTTATACCACAAGGCTATCCTGAATCTAATGCTGGATCGTATGTAAAAAATCAGATGGATAATTATCGTCGTTATCGAGATATATTTATTGTTGTAGGTGTGGCGGTTTATGCGTTGTCGGTGATAGATGCATATGTGGATGCTCAATTAGCAGGGTTTGATATTTCGACAGACCTTTCGATGAAAGTTCGACCAAAAATTGATTTTGAACCTCATACAAGTACACCAACTGCGGGGTGTCAGATGCAAATTTATTTTTAATTAATCAAATAAAAACATAAAGTTGTAGTGCTTAAAGATGAAGAAATTTTTATACATAGTAGTTTCATTGTTTTGGTCTATTGCTGTAATAGCACAAGATTCTCTTTCGGTTAATTCGGATTCAATTATTGATTCTCAATTTTCAACTGCTACTCTGGATTCAATTTTTGAATCAGATTCAATTCTAAATTTGCCATTTGATGGTGTTTTGCACGATTATTTTCTTGAGAAATCATTTAAGATAGATTGTTCTGTTGAAGATAGTTCGGCAGTTTATTTTTCGGATTCGGTTTATATGGTGCGCTTGCAGTCGTTGCCACATGCGATGGAGATGACATATAACAAAGTTGTGAAGTCGCAAATAGAGCGTTATGCGCGTTGTCCAAAGAATGTTGGATATATGTTGGGGATAGGTAATGCTTATTATTTTCCTATGTTTGAAGAGGCTTTAGAGCGACATAATGTGCCTCTTGAATTGAAATATTTGCCTGTGATTGAGAGTGCTTTGAATGCTAAGGCTAAATCGCCAGTTGGGGCAATGGGTTTGTGGCAATTTATGGTTGGTACGGGTAAAATTTATGGTCTAGAAGTGAATAGTATGGTTGACGAGCGTCGTGATCCTCGCAAGGCTTCTGATGCTGCAGCTCGTTTTCTTGCTGATTTATATAAACTATATGGAGATTGGCATCTTGTGATTGCTGCATACAATTGTGGTCCGGGCAATGTGGCAAAAGCTATTCGTATTGCTAACGGTAAGCGTAATTTTTGGGAAATATACCCATACCTTCCTCGTGAAACTCGTAGTTATGTGCCGATTTTTATTGCCGCTAACTATATTATGAATTTCTATGAAGAGCATAATATTTGTCCAGCGCAACCTTTGTTTGTTTATCAAACAGATACGGTGATGGTGTCGGATCGTGTGCATCTTCGTCAGATTGCAGAAACGGTGGGTATTCCTTTTGAGGAGTTGCAGTTTCTCAATCCACAATATCGTTACGATATTATCCCTGGTAATATTAAACCTTATCCTCTTGTAGTTCCGTTTGAACATATTAACTCTTATGCTCTTAATCGTGATACTATTTTAGCCTATAAGCCAGAACTTGTGTCGCGCGAGGTTAAGTTTGAACCGTCTGAAGGTGAGGTTATCTATTATAAGGTGAAAAGTGGTGATACTCTCGGTGGAATCGCTAAAAAATACCGCGTATCAGTCAAGAATATTCAGAAATGGAATAAGTTGAGTTCTACGACAATCCGTGTTGGACAAAAACTTAAGATATATAAGTAGGTCTGTGGTTGATTGTAGTTGTATAGAAAATGGAGAAGAAGTATTTTTCAATAAAAGAGGTTTCGGAGAAGCTTAATTTGCCGGCATCTACCTTACGTTTTTGGGAGAAAGAGATTGATGCTCTTTGTCCGCAAAAGTCGGCGGGAGGTGTTCGTCGTTATGTGCAGAAAGATATTGAACTTTTGATGCAAATAAAGTTTCTTATTGAAGAGCAGCATCTTACTCTTGTTGGTGTGAACGAACGTTTGACCAAATATCGTGAGGTGGACGAGCGTCGGATGAAAGTGATACATAATCTTCAATCAATAAAAAAAGAGTTGCAAGCTATTCGTAGAGAACTTAATTCTCATGAGGCTCTTGCTGATGAACTTATCATTGATTAATCTTTACTTTTTGTCTTTGATAGAGGATGGAATCTTAAAAATAATTTTATAGCTATATGAAAAAGGTATTTTTTTTATTGTTAACCCTTGTTGTTTTGGCGGGGTGTGGTAAAAAATCGGAACAGATTGCAACTTCGCAACATCGTAAACCAAAGAATGTGATTTATCTAATTGGCGATGGAATGGGCTTAAATCAGTTATATGCTGGCATGACGGCTAATGGTGGCACACTCAATGTGGAACGTTGTACACATACGGGTTTGGCTAAAACTTATTCGGCAAGTTCGTATATTACTGATTCTGCTGCAGGAGGCACAGCTCTTGCTACTGGCAATAAAACTAATAATGGTATGATTGGTATGAATGCTGATTCGGTAACTGTGAAATCGGTGCTTTCGTTGGCAGAAGAGGCTGGTTATGCTACAGGTCTTGTGGCTACTGTGCGTATTACGCATGCTACGCCTGCTTCGTTCTATGCTCATCAGGTCAATCGTGGTATGTATGAAGAGATTGCTACTGAGATGCTTACTTCGGGTGTAGATTTCTTTGTAGGTGGCGGGCGTAAAAATTTCGAGGTACGCAAAGACTCTTTGAATTATTCTGATTCACTTCGCAATGCCGATTATAATATTGTTTACTCGATTGATTCAATCGAGGCTCCTGTGCTTTTGCCTTTTGGTGCTTTGTGTGCCGATAACGATATGCCTAAGGCAAGTGAGCGTGGTGATTTTCTTCCTCGTGCTGTCGATTTGGCTATTAAGTCGCTCGATGCTCGTGGCAATGGATTCTTCCTTATGGTCGAAGGTTCGCAAATCGACTATCAAGGTCATGGCAACAATACCGAAGGCGTTGTTGATGAGGTGCTAGATTTCGACCGTGCTATCAAAGTGGCTCTCGACTTTGCTGAGCGCGATGGCGAAACTCTCGTAGTGATTACTGCCGACCACGAAACTGGTGGTATGACTATAATGAATGGTTCGTACGGTGATAAAACTATTGAGGCTCAATTCAATACTGGTGGTCACACAGGTACAATGGTGCCAATCTATTCGTTCGGTCCATGTGCCGACCAATTCACTGGCATAATGGAAAATACTGAGATACCTCTTCGTATTGAATCAGTTTTGGGGTTATAATAGAGGTTTGTTTTATATAAAAAAGAAGATGCAATCAAAGTTTGATTGCATCTTCTTTTTTGTGTTATGTTATTACGTGTTTTAGTCGATTGATATGAAGTTTTCGGGCCATAGATAGGTGCCGTCGTAGATGGCGTAGCCATAGTTTTGGTAGAATTCATCGAGGATGAGGAGTTGGCAACCAGAGGCAAGTCGTAGGTTGACTTCTTGATGTAGGTGGCCCATGACGATGTAGTTGACGTTGGGATGTTCGGTTGAGAACTGTTTTGCCCATTCGACTTGGAAGGCATTGGAGTCGGTAGTGTGAGCCTCGTAGTAGTTGTGGTGGCGATTGGTATTCTCGATGGAATCGTGCTTTTTGCGATTGCGAGCACTCCAACGATAACCAAAGGCATAGCCAAGACGAGGTATCATCAGGTGGCGGAAGAGCCATTGTGCTATGGGACTTTCGAATATGTGATTTAGGATGAGTGTAGTGCGACGTTTTTCGCCTAGTCCGTGTCCGTGTGCAAGATAGAAGCGTTTGCCTTCGATGTCGATGAAATCGCCTGTTTTGTGCACTATTAGTCCACAATAGTCTTGTAGATAGCCATAGGTCCATTGGTCGTGATTGCCACAGAAGAAGTGGATACGAGTGCCTTGTTGGGTCTTTTGGCGTAGAGCATTGAGTAGGCGGTCGAAACCTGGTGGGATGGTATGTGCAAATTCGAACCAAAAGTCGAATATGTCACCAAGGAGGTATATCTCGGATTCTTCGGCAGTTGCCATGTTGAGCCATTCGATGAAATGGGCAATTTTTGCGTCATTATCGTCGAATAGGCGTGAGCCAAGATGTGCGTCTGCTACGAAGTAATGTTTCATTTTTTTCTTTGTTACTTTTGTCATTGCGCAAAAGTAACCAAAACGCTAGTGCTGTGCTTAAAAAGCTAAAAAACTGATATAAATTCTACTCCGATTTAAACTCGGTCAATCGGAGTGCATCTTCAAATATTTGTGCTTGCCCGTAGTTATTATACTTCGATATTAACCAGAGTAACCTCGCCAAAAATCGTCTTTTA
>JAEIGA010016212.1_pt1 | contig 11345 bp, 9 predicted proteins | sample 9270691 | NCBI WGS metagenome assembly JAEIGA01 (sample SAMN17057246, study PRJNA624740) | gut metagenome | biome: biome; isolation source: fecal sample | host: Bos grunniens | place: China: Xizang | collected 2019
AGATATTCCTACGCTGGAAAGATAGATGCTTTTGGACAGAATGCAACCACATTGATTTTTTTGAAATTGACAGATCACGAAAAACCTTCCGCGAAAGGCGGTGTTAAATGACCGCGGCGGAAATTCGCAGTAAAATCATAGACGCAGTTTCTTCAAACGGGGGACATCTTGCCTCGTCTCTTGGGGCTGTTGAGATTGCGATGGCGCTTTCAGAGGTGTTTGATCCTGCTAAGGATAGGATTGTTTGGGATGTCGGGCATCAAGCATATGCATGGAAAATTTTAACGGGCCGAGATGGGCAGTTTTCAACATTGCGCCGCTATGGAGGCATATCAGGCTTTCCAAATCCATCAGAGTCGGAATGTGATGCGGCAATTGCCGGCCATGCGGGGGTGGCTCTTTCAGTCGCAGAGGGTTATGCTGCGGCGCGTGATATAAAAGGCGGCAAAGAAAATATTGTAGCTGTAGTTGGAGATTCATCACTTGTCAACGGCACGAGTTTTGAAGCTCTTAATAATTGTCGCTCTGCTACGGGCAAGGTGATATTGGTTCTAAATGATAATGGAATGAGTATATCGAAGCCTACAGGAAGTTTTTCGCGTTTTCTCGGAAGACTGATTTCAGGTGTTAGGTATAATCGTATGAAAAGCGCGGCTGAGAGTGCCGGCCACGCTATGAGGCTAACGTTCTTGCGCCGCGCTTACCATAGTCTTGAGAGCAGAATAAAGTCGTTGTTTCTCGGCAATCTTTATTTTGAACAATTTGGCTTGCGGTATATCGGGCCTGTCGACGGGCACAATCTTGAGGCGTTGCGTTCGGCGTTTACGGTGGCAAAAGAAGATAAGCGCAGTGTCATTGTTCATGTTGTAACGAGCAAGGGCAAGGGCTTTGAGCCTGCGGAGAAAAATCCAACATTGTGGCATGGAGTCCCTCCCTTCAGCTTAGACAAGCCTTTGATCGGTAGCGAATCTAAAGGACGCTCCTGGAGCGATTTGTTTGGCGATGCTCTTATGGAGCGCGCGAAAAAAGATTCGCGAATAGTCGCTCTTACTGCTGGTATGTCCGAGGGGACGGGGCTTTCTCGTTTTGCAAAACGTTTCAGAGATCGTTTTTTTGATGTCGGTATAGCAGAAGGTCATATGGTATCGTTTGCCGCCGGCTTAGCGTCGGGTGGAATGCGTCCTGTCGTAGCTGTCTATTCTACCTTTTTGCAGAGGGCGATCGATCAGGTTATGCATGATGTTTGCATTGCGAAATTGCCAGTGGTATTTTGTGTTGATAGGGCGGGGGTGGTAGGCTCAGACGGCGTGACGCATCAAGGGCTGTACGATATTGCAATGCTAAGGACAATTCCGAACCTTGTGATTTGTCAAGCGCGGGATGCGGAGGATTTTTGTCTTTTGCTTGATGAGGCGCTTAATCGCGGAGGTCCAACGCTAATAAGGTATCCAAGGGGAGTCGCTCCAGAAAAAACCATTAAGCAGCCGCCTTCTGAATCGTCGTCATGTGGGCTTTCGATTTGGGCGACAGGCGATTGCTATAGTAAGGCGCTGTCGGTAGCGGAGCGTTTTTCGGCCGAAGTGTTCTACGCTCGGTATATTAAGCCTTTTGACGCTGATGCACTCGCCGATTGTCGCAGACGCGGTCTTAAAATTGCTTGTATTGAAAATGGTTCCGCATCAGGCGGCTTATCAGAGGCCATTTCAGCAGATTTTAAATTCGGCTGGCCTGACACCTTTGTGCCTCATGGCGAGATTGGGGAATTGGAAAAGGCTTACGGTCTTGATGTCGATTCAATCGTCGCCAAGCTGGAAGATGCTGGCTTCAAACAAAAAAATCTTTTAAGGGGGTAGTATATGGCTAAGATTCATGGGGTTCCGGGTGAATGGGCGCGAGTTAAAGGGGTTGTTACAGGCCTGCTTCCTGTGTTTGTCTCTGTGTTCATTCTCGGCGTGTCTGTAACGCTTGCCCTAATGGGGTTGCTGGTGATAGGTTTTGTATTGTTGCTCACATCGCTTTTTGCCGGTGTCGGATGCGCGGTAAAAGGTTTTAAGAGAATAGAAAGGCATTTCCTTGGCGCGCGCGGAGAGGAGCGTGTCGCGAGAATTTTAGCCTCGCTTTCAGATCGCTACCATGTTTTCAATGATTTTACAGCTTGCGGCATTAATGTTGATCATGTTGTAGTTGGTCCTGCTGGAGTTTTTGCTGTTGAGACTAAAAACTGGAATGGAAAGGTTACGATTGAAGATGGGCGTATCCTTGTTGATGGCGTGCTTCCATCGCGTTCACCGCTTGCCCAAATACAGCGAGAATCGGACTGTGTGCGGCGCGAACTTGAGAAAACAGGCTGGCGCGGTGCCGTGACGCCTCTTTTGGTTTTTGCGTCTAATTCATTTGTGTCGCATATTGCTGAGCTTAACGGAGTTGTTGTCATTAATTCAAATCAAATATGCAAGAGTTTTTCCACTGAGCGCGTTGTTGTCGCGCCAGATGAAGTTGATCGTCTTGTAGCTCTTATGGAGAATAACGTATGAAAAATATTTTATTTGCGGTAATAACGATTGCAGGAACGGTTCTTCTTCCTGCGGGTGCGGCTCGGCAGGTTGAGCCCAAGGCTCATTACGGCAAGATTGCCGCGCGCATAGCGAAAATGCTTCCTGGCAATCACATTCTTAAACAGGCTTTTGACGATGAAATATCACGCCGCGCCTGGACGAATATTGTTACATATTATGATTTCGACCATTCGGTTTTTCTAAAAGAAGACTTGGAAAAAATGGCTGCCCGCCTTACGACTATTGATGATGAGATACTCGCAGGTGATGTCAGTTTTGGATATGAAATCCATAAGTTGTATGTTAAGCGACTTGGCGAGCGTGTGCATTTTGCGACAAATTATATAGCAAATGCGCAGTGGGATTTCTCAAAAGACGAAATGTTTAATTTTAAGAGGAAAGAGTCTCCGTGGCCAGAGACAAAAAGTGAAGCCGAGGAGCATTGGCGCAAGCGTATCAGAAATGAATACTTGGCGATGAAAATTACTCGTGAATTAGAGGCGGAGAAGAAAGCCAAAAAGGATGATTCTTCGTCAAAGACCAAGAAAAAGGATGATGATGACTTTGTCGAAGCGGAATTGACACCAGAGAAAAGTCTGATGAAGAAGTATACTCAATATTATCGGGTTATGGCAGAGCCAGACGAGGAGAATGTGCTTCAGTACTATCTTTCCGCCGTATGCAGGGCTTATGATCCACATACCGATTACCTTTCTCCGATGACGGAAGAAGATTTTGAGATGGGGATGAATCTTAAACTTTGCGGTGTTGGCGCTACGCTTACGCTTGATGACGGAGCTCTTAAAATTTCAGAAGTGATGCCTGGCGGTCCGTTAGACGTTGACGGGCGCATCAAGAAGGGCGATAAGATTGTCGCTGTTAAGCAGGGCGATGGCGCTTGGGAGGATATAATGTGGCAGCCGATGAATAAGTCGGTGCGTCGTATCCGCGGCGAAAAGGGTACGCGTGTTACCCTTGAGATCATTCCACGCAGCGACCCTACGGGTGTAACTCGTAAGCGCATTGAACTTGTTAGAGACGAAATTAAACTTGATAGTCAGGCTGCTACGGGGCATGTTGAGCGGGTTTCAATGGCTGGACGCGATTTTAAGTTGGGCTATGTTTATCTGCCAAGCTTTTATGGAACAATGGACAAACTTCCCGGGCAAGAAGGGTTTTTGAGCTGTTCTGGCGATGTTGCCAAGTATATAGCTGGATTTAATACCGAAAATGTCGACGGTATGGTTCTTGATATGCGAGGTAATGGAGGCGGTAGTCTAAAAGAAGCGGTGCTTCTTTCTTCATTGTTCGTTTCAGGCGGACCGGTGGTGGTTGTTCAAGATCGCCGTATAGCGGTACCTCTGTCAATCCCACACAATAATCCGGTGGCATTTACCAAGCCTGTTGTTGTTATGATTGACAGAGCAAGCGCGTCTGCGGCTGAGATTGTCGCAGGGCATCTTAAAGATGCCGGGCGCGCAATTGTTTTAGGTGACGTGCGTACGCACGGCAAGGGAACGGTGCAATCGGTAATGGATTTGTCCCGTCGCTCCGATACAGAAGCAAGTGGATCGACAAAGATAACTACAGCGCGTTTTTATCGTATAAACGGAGAGTCTACGCAGGTTAAGGGCGTTGAGTCTGATATTCATCTTCCTTCGTTTTTAGATCATCTTGATATTGGAGAAGATAAGCTCCCGAATGCGCTTCCGTTTAGTAAACTCGATTTGACTGATTTTAGAAAGGCGTGGAATCTTAACAAGTACGTTGATGAGCTTAAGAAAAAATCAGAAGCGAGAACATCGGTTAATGAGGCATATAAGAAGCATATTGAAAAAGTCGAGCACGCAGAAGAAATGTTTAACCGCAAAGAGGTTACATTAGAGTATGCGAAGCGTAAGGCCTTGATGGTTAAAGATAGAGCGATTGGAGAGAGCGAAGACGAGGATGAGGAAGAGATTGAAAGCCGTCTGTTTAAGCCGCGGGTAAGAAAAGACGATGTTGTTCTTTCAGAAACCTTTAAAGTTTTGGCAGACCTGATTGTACTTTGCAAGGGTGAAGAAATGCCCAGAGCCAGCAACAGCTGGATGGATTTGATTATCGATAGCGAATAATTTTAAGGAGAGTCTGGTATGCGTGGTGTGAAGTTCATGAAGATGCACGGCGCCGGGAATGATTTTGTCCTTATTGACGATCGTGATGGTAAATTTCCAGTCCATGACCACAGGCGAATTGCTGCAATGGCAATGCGTCCAGGAGGCATCGGGTGCGAGGGTGTAATCGTTTTACAGAAGTCGCAGGATTGCGATTTCAAAATGCTCTTCTTTAATCCCGATGGAACGGAAGCGGATCTATGTGGAAATGGAGCCAGGTGTATTGCGGCATTTGCCCGTGAGATTGGTGCGGCAAACGATAGTATGAGTTTTGAAACTGCCGCTGGGGTGGTTTCGGCGGAAATCCTTGGCGATAATTTTGTAAAAATATCAATGCCTGACCCAAAGGATTTTGGTGATGATTTTGTGGTTGCCGGCGTTCCGCACAAGATTGTGCCGGTTGAAAATCTTGCCAAAATAGATGTGGAGAAGCAGGGGCGCGATATTAGAATGAGTAGTCGGTTTGCTCCATCGGGCACCAATGTTGATTTTGTGTTGTACCGGAAACCGCGCAGCGTTTTTATTCGTACGTATGAACGAGGGGTCGAGGCCGAAACGGGTGCGTGCGGTACAGGGGCGGTTGCCTCTTCCATTATTGGAGTGAAGGACTATGGGCTTGAATTTCCTGTCCATGTTAAGACCGTTCAGGGGTATGATTTGATTGTTGACGGCAAGTGGGACGGCGAAGAGTTTTCGTCAATTACGCTTGCCGGTCCCGTGAAGAAGGTTTTTGAGGGCGTTATTGATTGCGACAGCCTTGATTCGGTTTGCGAATAGGATCTTAAACGAGTTTCCCTTCAGCTCTTGACATGCGGAAGTTAGTTTTGGTAAACTTTGCCGCATCTAACTAATAGAGGTTTCCTTATATGACGCTTGATGTATTGAAGAAAGGGCAGATTGCAGAGATAACCGGTTATAAGCTCGGCAATGCCGCTTATCGTGCTAAACTTCTTGCACTTGGGATGACGCGCGGAGTTAAAGTTAAGATTTTAAATGTAGCACCTCTCGGGGATCCTTTTGAGCTTGCTGTTCGAGGCTTTCATTTGTCATTGCGCCGCGATGAAGTGGGGGTTGTGAAAGTTAAGGTAGTTGATAAGGAGTGACTTGGATGAAAACGATAGGACTTATCGGCAACCCGAATTGCGGCAAAACAACGATTTTTAATGCCCTTACAGGTTCTCGTCAGCACATCGGCAATTGGCCAGGCGTTACCGTTGAAAAAAAAGAAGGAGACTTTACGCTTAAAAAAGCGGGTTCCGTAAAGGTTGTCGATCTCCCCGGCATATATTCACTCACAGCGGCAAGCGAAGATGAAAAAGCCAGTTTGGAATATGTTCTTTCTGGGGAAACCGACTTATACATAAATATAATCGACGCTACCTCTATTGAGCGTAATCTTTATCTCACTCTTTTGATGTGTGAGTTGAAAACACCCATGGTGATTGTGTTGACTATGATGGATGTAGCGCGTCAGAGGCGCACTGTCATAGATATTGATCATCTTTCAAAACATTTGGGTGTGCCTGTAATAGGGATTAACGCGACAGATCCGCGAGAAGTAGCAAAACTTAAGGATGTTCTTGATGCTGCTCTCGACAATCCTAAAGTGCCGCGCGTTCATGTTGAATTTCCCAATGAATTGGAGCAGGAGATAGATATTCTCTCGTCCGCCTCCGTTAAGACGGCAGAGCACTATAAGGTAAGTCCGCGGTGGGTCGCGCTTAAAGCCATAGAAGGTGATCCTCTCATTCGTAAGCAGCTTGAGCGTCATCGTGATATGGCACCGGAAGTTATTGACGGGGCTGTAAAACGTTGTACCGATGTTCTTGGTGATCCTCCGGATGTCGTTCTGGCGGAGGCGCGATATGGCATAATATCTGGCCTTACAAAAGATGTTGTGCGCACGGTTGCAGACAAAGTGTTTTTGTCGGAGAAAGTAGACAAGATTGTAATCAATAGATTCCTCGGGATACCGATATTCCTATCGATGATGTATCTCGTTTTTTGGATTACGCAAATCGTTGGCGGCGCGTTTATTGATTTCTTCGATATTGCCGGCGATACTCTTTTTGTAAGCGGTAGCGCCAATTTGCTTGGTATGGTTAACGCGCCCGATTGGCTAATTGCGCTCGTGTCCAATGGAGTCGGTTCGGCATTGCAGACAGTCGCTACGTTCTTGCCGCCGGTAGGTTTTATGTTTTTGTGCCTTTCGATTCTTGAGGATTCAGGTTATATGGCAAGAGCGGCGTTTGTGATGGACCGCTTCATGCGTTGGATTGGGCTGCCAGGAAAGAGTTTTGTTCCAATGCTTGTAGGTTTTGGTTGCACCGTGCCAGCGATAATGGCAACGCGCACATTGGAGTCAAAGCGCGATAGATTCCTTACTGTTTTTATGACGCCGTTTATGAGTTGCGGAGCAAAGCTTCCGGTATGGGTGCTTTTTGCCGCGGCTTTCTTTCCTCAAAATCCTGGCAAGCTTGTCTTCTTTATTTATCTGACAGGTATAATATTGGGTGTTGCTACGGGGCTTCTTCTCAAGCATACCCTTTTTCAAGGTGAGCCGACGCATTTCATTATGGAATTGCCGCCGTATCATTTGCCACGCGCCCGTCATATATTCCTGCACACGTGGGAGCGTTTGAGAATATTTATATGGCGTGCCGGTAAGTTTATTGTGCCAATGGTTTTGGTGCTTGGTATATTGAATACCGTCGGAATTGATGGATCATTAGGAAACGAAGATAAAAAAGATTCGCTTCTTTCTGTTGCCGGCAAAGCAATAACGCCGATTTTTGAGCCCATAGGTGTCGAGAAAGACAATTGGCCGGCAAGTGTAGCTGTTTTTACTGGGCTTTTCGCCAAAGAATCAGTTATCGGAACTATGAAGGGACTTTATGGGCAGGATGATGCGTTGTCTGCCGCGTCAACGGAGAATGAAGAGGAGGGTTATTCTTTGGTAGGCGGCATTAAAAAAGCGTTTGCTTCAATTCCCGAAAATCTCTCAGGCGTGTGGCAGGGCCTTTTAGATCCGCTTGGACTTGCCGAGGTGGGCGATAGCGCTTCTTCCGAGGATACGCAAACTATTGATTCGCTTCGTAAACACTTCCCCAAAGGTGTTCATCAGGTGTATTCATTCCTTTTGTTTATTCTCTTGTACATTCCATGTCTTGCAGCTACAGGTGTGGTGTTTAGAGAAGTCGGTAAGTTTTACGGGTCCGTGTTTGTTGGCTACCTGACACTTCTTGGGTGGAGTGTGGCTACAGTTTATCATGCCTTAATGGTTAGTCATAGCGGAGTGTGGTTTTGCGTGGGGACCGGGGTGATTGTTTTAATGTTTAGTGCGTTTGGTTTTTTGGGGAGAAAATATCGCGTAGATATGATATGATAATAAATCAATATAAATAATGAAAGGAAAGATTAAAAGAATGAAAAAAGCTAAGATGACATTCGCGTTGCTCGTAGCATCTGTTGCAGGAGGCGTATTCGCTGCCGAGAGCCCCAGCTTCACATACGAACCTGGCGAAGGCGTCAGCTACGACGAAAATCCGCTTGTGACAGCATCGGCATCGCTTACATTTGAATCCCGCTATATGACATATGGTGTTATTGACGGCAAGGATCCTATTGTAAGACCGTATGCTGAAATAACATTCTGCGATTGGCTTTATTTCAGTGTTGATTCTATTTTCGATCTTACCAAGGGCAATGGTAAGGGTTTCGGTTATGGCAATAGAGCCGGCAAGTATACTACCCTCGATTCTTATGTCGGCATAGCTCATGAGTTTGAAATCAGCGAAGATATTGGTACGCTTGGTGTTGACCTTAGTTATATGTATGAATATATGCCTCGCTATAGCAATACTCAGTATGTAATGGCCGAGTTTTCTCTTACGGGGCATTGGATTGAGCCTACGCTTTATCTTGAGCGCGATATTATGCTTGATAATGGTACATATGCTTCACTTACTCTTGGACATACCTTTGACATTACCGAAGATCTTTCCTTGACGCCGTCCATCGGGCAGGGTCTTGGTAACTCATTACGTACAAAGGGGTATTTCTCTGAAGTCGGTAAAGTGGGCTATTATGATCATGGCGGTTTGATGGATACCACTATCCGCCTTGACCTTGAGTATGCCATTAATAGCTACCTTACTTTTGGCGCGTATGTAGCTTATTATGACTATCTCTTTGATGACAAGATGCGTGAAGCGGCCGCCGCTTACAATGGAGAGTGGGGTATTGATCGTACCTGGAACTTTGTAGGTGGTATCTCTCTTACGGCTACATTCTAATTTATTGAATAATTGCGGTTAAAAAAACATCGGCGGTAAAATCAACCGCCGATGTTTTTTGTTTAACTGCGATTATGGGTTTTTAGACGGTCATCTGGGTGTCGTCTTTTTTAACGGTGTTGTCTTGAATGCCCATTCGGTTAAGGTTAATATCTACAATGCCAAGAGGTTTTGCTGTACGCCAGGCTCCGCGTGTAAAGTCGGGTATGTCGTAGGATTTGCCGCGATTGTTTGCGGATTTTTCGGTAAGTTCGCAAATACAGCATGTTGCAGCAAGGTCATATACGTCCATGTCAAGCGGCAGTCCGAATTGGAGACAGTAAACCCATCGCGCGTCCATAATAAAATCCATTCCGCCATGACCGCCCACGCGCTTGGCGAGTGTTTGCATCGTTTTCCACAGCGGATGACGATATTTTTCGCGAAGTTTCATGGCTTCATCATCTGAAAACCAGTTGTGGCGGTGGTCACGCGGATTATTGCGAAGCATCATTCTGAAAGGATAACCGCTGACGATTCCTTTTGTGCCGGAAACCAACTGTATGCGAGAGTAGGGGCGTGGTGAAACGACATCGTGCTGAATCATAAAGGATTTGCCGCGTGCTGTCTTGATGAGAGAAGAATTCATATCAGCCATTTTCATCTCGGCATTTCTGCGTGGATCGTCTGGCTTAAGAGTATGTTGCATATGATATTGGAGATTGGCCTTGTTTGAGTCGACCGAGACAAGGTAGTCCAGCCTGTCGCCGCGATTAATGTCGAATGTGAGACAAAGAGGTACGAGGCCGTGCGTGGGATATCTATTGCCGCCGTATAAACGATTTTCGTCAAAACGCCAATATTCGTTGTCGGGCGCATGCAGAGAGGCCATGGAGCAGAGATTGTGTATGTACGCTCCTTCAGCATGTACAAGCTCGCCAAGCATGCCTAATTTAGCAAGATTGAATGTGAACATTTCGAGTTCACCGTAGCAGCAGTTTTCAAGCTGCATGCAGTGGCGCCGGGTTTTTTCACTGGTTTCTACGAGTTCCCAGCATTCGTCTACTGTAAATGCACTTGGCACTTCGGTAAAAACATGCTTGCCGGCGCGCATTGCCCCTAATTGTACAGGAACGTGAAGTGCCCATGGGGTCGTGTTGTAGACAACATCAACATCGGGGTCGTCGCAGAGTCTTTTCCATGCTTCCTCGCCAAGGTATTCCTTAGCTTTTGGCTTTTTATGTTCGGCAAGTTTATTCTGAGTACGGGCGAGTTTTTCGGGGAAAATATCGCATATTGCCGTCACGGTAACCCCAGGAAGATTGCACATGCGACCGACAGCAGCGCGCCCGCGCGCACCCGCGCCTACGACACCGAGGCGGATATGTGGGATTTTTGGGGCGCAAAAGCCTTGCATGGGTGCTCCGTGTGTTGATTTGAAAAAGCCGTAGTTAGACACACACCCTGCAGTAAGGGCGGCAGCAGAAGTGTTTGCAAAGCCTTTTAAAAATTCGCGTCTTGTTGAACTCATAGATGCTCCTTGATGTTCGAGTATAATAGGATAATCGTTGAATAGTTTTAACTGTTGCTATTGTAGTGTAGCATCAGTTAAATGTCAATGTTCAAGGAAAGAAGGGGTGTTGTTCTGCGTTGTGTACAAAACCAAACACAAGTTCTGGAGGTTACTGCCGGCCTATTCAATATTCTTTAGCGGACTTTGTTTTGTCTAATTTTTCGTTTATCTTTTTTCCTATTGCATTTCGAAGGTCGGTGTGATAAACTATGCGCCATTCTTTCACTGAATCAAGGAGTAAAAAAGAAAATGGTAAAGATCAGAATGCGTCGCACAGGTTGCAAGAACCATGCGGCATATCGTATTGTTGCAGCAGACGAGCGTAGCCCGCGCGATGGCAAGTTCCTTGAAATTCTTGGGTGGTATGACACTCAGATTAAGGACGATAATTTCAAGCTCGACATTGAGCGCGTTGATCATTGGCTTTCTAAGGGTGCTAAGCCTTCCGCAACGGTTGCTACACTTATTCGCCGTGCGAAGAATCCTGCTCTCAAGCCCCACCACGCCCGCAAGGCCGTAAAGACCGAAAAGAAGGCCTAAGGAGGTAAGTCATGGGTATTAAGCTTTTAGATAAGATTAACGCCGAGCAGACGGCCAAACTCGCAGATAAGAATTTCCCCGAGTTCCATACGGGCGACATTGTTCGTGTTTCCATTAAGATCAAGGAAGGCGATAAGTTCCGTGTTCAGGACTTTGAAGGCAAGGTTCTTGCTATCGATAACGGCCGTAAGAATATCTCAGGTAACTTCACCGTTAGCCGTGAGAGCTATGGTGTGCGCGTAGAGAAGCT
>JAEIGA010016213.1_pt1 | contig 11345 bp, 10 predicted proteins | sample 9270691 | NCBI WGS metagenome assembly JAEIGA01 (sample SAMN17057246, study PRJNA624740) | gut metagenome | biome: biome; isolation source: fecal sample | host: Bos grunniens | place: China: Xizang | collected 2019
CTGCTCTTCTTGTCGGCGATCTCGCCGGCCAGCTTCTTTACGACGCTTTCGAACTTCTTGCTTGTATGGACCAGCTTGCCCTCGGCCATCGACATGAAGTCGCCTTCCTTGATGTTGCGGCCCTCAAACTCACTGTCGCGGGCAGCATAGGTGACCTGACCTGTGCGGACATTCTGGATGGCCTTGAGCATGGTGTCTTCGTTGACGCTCAGATCGACGTCGGGATCGAAGGCCAGCATAGCGCAGAGGCCCTGGGGAATGGTCTTGGTGGGCAGAACGACGACCTGCTTATCGGACAGGGGTGCGGCCTGCTCACTGGCCATGATGATGTTCTTGTTGTTGGGGAGGACGAAAACGACCTCGGCAGGTGTGGCATCGATGGCGTTGAGGATGTCCTCGGTGGAGGGGTTCATGGTCTGGCCGCCTTCAACCATATTGTCGACACCCAGATCGACAAAGACCGAGCTGAGGCCCTCGCCGGCTGCAACGGCAACAAAGCCGTAGCGATTCTCGGGAGCGGCGACCTTACGCTCGCCCATGCTCTCCTCGCGTGCTTCTCTGAGCAGCTGCTCATGCTGGGCACGCATGTTTTCGATCTTCATGGTCAGCAGAGGACCATACTTGAGGCCTTCGCCCAGCGCCTTGTCGGGGTTCTCGGTATGGACATGGACCTTGATGATCTCATCGTCCTCGACAACAACGACCGAGTCGCCGATGCTCATCAGGAACTCGCGGAGCTTATCGGGGCTGCGCTTCTTGTCCTTGCGCTCAGCAATGAACTCTGTGCAGTAGGAGAAGGTAATCTCGCCGGTATCAAACTGGGAGAAATCGGCCAGTGCATCGGCAGAAACCTCAACAGGCTTCTTGATGCTGGGCATAAAGACCGAACGCAGGCCGGTCTGGCCGGTCAGTGCGATATACATACCTTCCAGCAGAACGATAAAGCCGAAGCCGCCTGCGTCGACAACGCCGGCCTTCTTCAGAACGGGGTTCTGCTCGGTGGTCTCTTCCAGAGCGACCTTACCTGCCTCGATGGCTGCCATCAGAACCTTTGCGCAGTCGCGGTCTTCCTTGGCGGCCTTGACGGCAGCTTCGGCTGCGATGCGGGAAACGGTGAGGATGGTGCCTTCGGCGGGCTTGAGAACTGCCTTATATGCAGCTGCAACGCCTTCGGTCAGACCGTTGGCCAGGTTGCCGCCATCGGCAGTGGAAACATCCTTCATGCCCTTGGCGATGCCGCGGAAGAGCAGGGATGTGATAACGCCGGAGTTGCCGCGGGCGCCGCGCAGGACGGCCGAGGACGAAACTTCCAGTGCCTTACCCAGAGTGGGATTATTCATCTTTGCCAGTTCCTTGGCGGCGGCGTTGAGGGTCAGCGCCATGTTGATGCCGGTATCGCCATCGGGAACAGGGAATACGTTCAGATCGTTGATCTCTTCCTTGCGGGCGTCTACGGCGGCTGCGCCCTCGATCATCATATTTTTAAAAACTTCGCCGTCAATGATTTTTGCCACTATACTTGCCTCCATTCACAGGGATCCTCCGGCTATACTGCCGTCGGCCTGCAGGGTATTGCCCCTGCTTTCCTGTCTGTCGTTCAATATTCTATCTGATTTCGCTGTCTGCAATATGATCCCTTTCGGCCCGTTTTCCAAAACAGAGCCTACACGGGTATTCTACCCTGCATTGTACCATACCTTCGTCAAAATTGCACGACAAATTTTGATTGACTAAGTATTTTTAATATATTTGTTGCTTTTTTTAAGTCTTTTTATTCGTTTTCTTCCTGAAATGCACAAAAAATCAGGGTTTGAGCATGATCATACCGGCATGTACACCGCGAACGCCCTTGGTTCTGCGATGAGACCAGTAAAGTTCCTCCTCACCGCAGCAGGGGCAGCGGGTGGATACATCGATATTATAGGGCAGGACGCCCAGACGGATCAGCGAAGAATAGGTCAGCATCTTGAGGTCAATATGCCACTTGCTGCCTTCCTTATAGAAATAGTCGGGAACCTGATCCTCATAGACCTCAAAGAGGATCTCCTTGACATCGTCATCGGTCTCGAAGCAGCGGCGGCAGATGGAGGGGCCGACGGCAGCGACGATATTCTTGGGCTGGGTGCCGTATTCTTCTCCCATCTTCTCGATGGTCTTGGTCAGAATACGGTTGGCCACGCCGCGCCAGCCGGCATGTACGGCAGCGATGGCATGGTGCTTTTCATCATAGAGCAGGATGAGCTGGCAATCGGCATAGAAACCGGCCAGAACAACGCCGGGGACATTGGTGATCAGCGCATCACAGCCATCGGGCGCACCCACCTGGCGGAAGCCGCCCTCGCGCTCGCGAACAACGCCGACGGTGTCGGTATGCAGCTGGCAGGTGCGGACGACATCTTCGTATCTGCCGCCGATGGCCTCGGCCGCAATGGCATAGTTGCGGGCAATGTCCTTTTCGTTGTCGCCGCCGGTATAACGGAAGTTGAGGCTATCAAAGATACCCTTGGACACGCCGCCCTGACGGGAGAAAAAGGCGTGACCGAGACGGGAGCAGATGGAAAGCTGGGGGGATACGAAATAGGTTCCGCCCTTTTCAAAGGTTTTTTCAAGCAGTTCAGACATGGTTCTACTTCCTTTTACTTAAAATCGATGTACTGGGTGCCGATGCAGCGGCCGCTGCCGTCGAGGGTGAACAGCGCCCCCTGAATGACCGGATCGACATCGGAATATTCATATCTTACATAGGGTTCGCCCAAAAACATGTCGATTGAGCGCTGAGGCTTGACACCCAGAACCGACTGGCTGGCACCGGTCATGCCCAGATCGGTGATATAGCCGGTGCCCTTGGGCAGCGCCTGCAGATCACGTGTGGGAACATGGGTGTGGGTGCCAAAGACGATGGCTGCACGGCCATCGAGGTAATAGCCCAGGGCCCGCTTCTCGCTGGTGGCCTCGGCATGGATATCAAAGATAAAAAGATCGGCATCGGCCTGCTTCATAATACGGTCGGCCGCTTCAAAGGGGCTGTCGTTACGGTAGTCCATATCGACGCGGCCCAGCAGGTTGGCCACGCAGACCATCTTGCCGCCGCATTCGATAACCGTCCAGCCGAAACCGGGCGAACGGGCAGGGGCATTTTCGGGACGGACAATGTATTTCTGTTCTTCCAGATAATCAAAAAGGCGGCGGTCATTGAAGGCATGGTTGCCCAGTGTGATGATGTCGGCGCCGGCGTAGAAAAAATCCTCGGCCGTTTCGGGAGAAAGACCGCGGCCGTTATCGTTAGCGTTCTCGCCGTTGACGATGACCAGATCGGCCTTGACCTCACGGCGCAGGGCGTTCAGTCGTTTTTGGATCAGCTTACGTCCGGCTGCACCGCAGACGTCGCCGATGGCTAATATATTCATAGTGCTCCTTTTTCCAATCGGTGCACCGGGGGAGCCTGTTGACTTTTGGTGCTAAAGCGGGTATCATAATCGGGTACGATACGCGCCCGTAGCTCAGCAGGATAGAGCGACCGCCTCCTAAGCGGTAGGTCGGAGGTTCGAATCCCCTCGGGCGTGCCATTACAGGCACCGAAAGTTATGGCTGAGCCATGATTTTCGGTGTTTTTTATTCTTAACCTTTACCTTATTATTTTACACGGTTTAGCCGTACTTCGCAATATGTCGGGCAGAAATATGCCCAGGGAGGAATCTTTATGGATCAGCTTCGTTCCCAGTTCCCTGTTTATCAGACCAGAACCTATCTGGAGTCGGCCTTCCATAATGGCGGCTGTCTGGCCGCCAAAGCCGGCATCGACCAATACTTTGAGACCGCCTTTTCTGGTGCGCTGGAAGGCAAGCGCCAGTGGCAGGAAGTGACCGAAGAAACCCGTGTGCTTGCCAATGATTTGGTGGGCGGTGTATCTCCCCGGAATATCGCCTTTACCAAAAATACCGTCGAGGGTCTGAACCTCATCGCCCGCGCCTTTCCGTGGCAGCCGGGGGACAACATCATCCTCAATGACCAGGAGCACACCTCCAACCTCATGCCGTGGCTGGCCTTACGGGAGATCGGCGTCGAGATCCGTATGGTGCATGCAGAAAGTTATGCACTGCCTGTGGAAAGTTTTGAACAGCTGATCGACAGCCGCACCCGCATGGTGGCCGTCAGCCATGTACAGGCACCCACCGGCTATACCTGCGACCTTGCCGCATTGGGCGCGCTCTGCCGCGAAAAGGGCATCTTCCTTGTTGTCGATGCCATCCAGAGCCTTGGCACTCTGCCTTTCCATGCCGAAGCATGGGGCGTTCACGCCATTGCTGCCGGCGGACATAAGGGGCTTCTGGCCGTCCCGGGCATCGGCCTCCTCTATACCGCCCCCGAACTGCTCAGGCTGCTCTCCCCCGCTTCTATCGGCAGTTCTTCCGCATGGACCATCGACCGCGCAACATGGGAAAACCGCTGCACAGCCCCGGAGGATGCCCGCAAACTGGAACAGAGCAACCTCAACTATCCCGGTATTTATGCCCTGCGGGCCGGTCTGCAGCTGCTGAAGGAGGTCGGCATCGATACCATCTGCCGCCACATCGCCGCTCTTTCTGCACAGCTTTATGATGGTCTCTCTGCCATCGGCTATACGCTCGTCACCCCCGCAGATCCCGGCCATCGTGCCGGAATTATCTCGGTCAGCGTACCCGACCCCGACCATATGAAGGTATGGCTGGGCGAACAGGGCGTTGCCGTCAGCCGCATGGATGCAGGCTTTGTCCGCTTCTCGCTGGGCGCGCCATCCAATGCACAGGATGTGGACCGGGCGCTGGCCGCGGCGAAACTCTATTTTGAGACCTTCCTCCATTGTAAGTAAGACGCAAAAAGCGCCGCTCGACGAGCGGCGCTTTAATTTTTTCATCAGATAATGGCTGCCATCAGGGGCACGGTCACCAGCGACAGAACGGTGGTGACAAATACCGCCTTGGAGGCAAAAATGTGGTCCTGACCGTAGCCTTCGGCCAGAATGGCGGTGGTGGTACCGGCCGGCATGGCGGTGAGGATCATCAGGACCATATAGGCCGCTTCATCGAGGACGATGCCCGACAGACGGAGAGCCACCCACAGGACAGCAGGCAACATGACCAGCTTGGTGGCGGCATAGTAAAGAACATCCTTTTCAAAGACCGACTTTACATCGCACTCGGCCAGAATGGTGCCGATCAGGATGATGCCCAGAGGCGCAGTAATGCCGCCCAGGCTGGTGATGACGGTGGTGACCGGTGCAGGCAACGATACACCCAGCAGCATACGGCCAACACCCAGAACGGTACCGATGATACCGGGGTTGAAGCAGACCTTCTTAATAAGTGCCGAGCCCTTCTGTCCGGGAGAGAGGAAGGCAATGCCCACCGACCAGTTGAAAACGACATTGGAGATCAGATAGAAGGAACCATAGAAGCTACCCATCTCGCCAAAAGCGGTGGAGACCAGCGGCAGGCCGACAAAGCCGATATTGCCGACCAGCAGGGCGAACTTCATAATGCTCTTCTTATTATCGGCAAAAGACTTATAGAGCAGGCCGCCCACCAGCCAAGCAAAAATATGTACACCGGCCGAGATCAGCAGGACCGATGCGCCGGCCTTCAGCATCTCGCCGGTCATATCTCCCAGAAACGACTTGAAAACCATGCAGGGCAGGGTGACCTTTAAGCAGAAATCGGTAAAGCCGCTGCGGTTTTTTGCGGTGATCATGCCCGTCTTATTGAGCAGGATGCCGATGGAAATATAGAGAATAACCACGGCCAGCGCCTGAATGAGGGCAGAAAAACTGTTCATATCAAAAATCCTCCATTATGTTCTTTTGATCTTTTTCTATTTTAACCTCTCCTTTCTGTAATTTCAACCAAAAAGCCACATTCCTTCTATTGCATGCGATTGTTAAACGTGTTATAATTCAAGATACTGCGCGCTGCCTCCTGTGCAGCGCCTTCTTTATGGGAGATACGCTCCCAAGGCGGCCCCGCCGCCCCAAAATCAAAAACGAGGTGTATTATGTCCAAACTCTCCAATCTGTTTGCGGCACAGGATATGACCGAGGGTACCCCCTGGAAAAAGATCGTCTCCTTTGCCATCCCCCTGCTGATCGGCAACATTGCCCAGCAGCTCTACAACACAGCCGACTCTGTCATCGTCGGTAAGTATGTCGGCGACCTTGCGCTGGCTGCCGTCGGCGGCTGCGGTCCTCTGATCAACCTGCTGATCGTCCTCTTTGTCGGTATCTCCACCGGTGCCGGTATCATGGTCGCCCAGTACTTCGGCGCCCGCCGCAAGGAAGACCTTTCCGGTGCGGTCGGTACCTGCATGATCCTGACCCTGCTGGCCTCCATCTTCATGATGATCGTCGGTACCGCCATCTCCGAGCCCATGCTCCGTCTGGTCGATACCCCTGCCGAAACCTTTGATATGTGCCTGGCCTACCTGCGCATCTACTTCCTGACCATCGCCGGTATGGGCTTCTACAACATTCTGGCCGGTATCCTGCGCGGTCTGGGCGACTCCATCAGCGCCCTCAAGTATCTGATCGTTGCTGCCGTCCTCAATGTTATTCTCGACCTGGTCTTTGTTGCCAAGTTCGGCATGGCTGTCGAAGGCGTTGCCATCGCTACCGCCATCGCCCAGATCATTTCGGCACTGTTCAGCGCCCGCAAGCTCTTCTCCATGCGTGATGTCATGCATCTGGAAAAGCGCCACTTCAAGCTCAACAAGACCTACGCCATGCAGCTGATCCGCCTTGGCCTGCCCTCCGGTCTGGCACAGGCCGTCATGTCCTGCTCGGCTCTGGTCGTTCAGTCGCTGACCAACTCCTTCGGCGCTACCTTCGTTGCCTGCAACACCATCGTTATGCGTGTCGACGGCTTCGTTATGATGCCCAACTTCTCCTTCGGCAACGCCATGACCACCTACACCGGCCAGAACATCGGCGCAGGCCGCATCGACCGTGTTGAACAGGGCGTCAAGGACGGCCTCAAGCTGATCATCGGCACAGCCGCTGCCATCGTTCTGGTCATTGTTCTCTTCGGACCCATCCTGATGGGCTTCTTCACCAACACCCAGGAGCTGGTCGATATGGCCACCAAGATGATGCGCATCGTCGCGCCCGGCTACATCGCCTTTGCCATCACCCAGTCTCTGTCGGGCGTTATGCGCGGTGCCGGTGATACCACAACTCCCATGTGGATCTCCTTCCTCACCACCATCGTCGTCCGCGTTCCCCTGGCCTACCTCTTCGCTTATCTGACCCGCAGCGCTGAGTATCCCACCGGCAACCCCGTCAGCGTATTTGCATCGCTGCTCTGTGCCTGGATCTTCGGCTGCATCGTCAACGTCATCGCCTACCGCCGCGGCAAGTGGCGCACAAAGGCGCAGGCCAAGAAGGAAGCCTAAGTTTTTCCCTAAGATGCACAAACCGCCCGAAAGCATAGCTTTCGGGCGGTTTTTTATTTATTTATATTCTTTCCGTTTCCCCATTTCCGCTTCTTTTTCCGGGGCGGCTTGGGCGGCTTGACTGTCTTATGGGCATAGACATCATAATCCCGGGTGAAATCGGCAGGATCTGCCCCCCATTCGATGCAGCGCAGAAAGATCTCGGCACAGGCATGGGCATCGGAGGCAGCATTATGATGGTTGAGGTCGATGCGCAGGACATCACAGAGTGTACGCAGCTTATGGTCGGGCAGATTTGGCGCTGCCTTCTTGCTCATCTGACAGGTACAGACATATTTTAGAAACAGCGGTGCCTCGATACCGTAGGCATCGATACACTTACCCAGAACACCCATATCGAAAGGGGCATTATGGGCAAGCAGCAGCGCATCCGGGTCGGTCAGGATGGGGCCGATGGTGGGCCAGAGCTCCCCAAAGGTAGGCTGGCCTTCCAGCATTTCAGGGGTGATTCCGGTCAGCGCGATATTGAACGGATCCATCTCCTGTTCGGGATTGACCAGTGAATAGAACTCCTTTGTAACGACCCCATCTTCGATGACAGAGATGCCAATGGCGCTCATGCGGTTATTAAGGGTATTGGGGCCTTCTACATCAAAGGCAACATATTTCATGGCATATCCCTTCTTTCTGTCTGCGGATAGATACAGGATAGCAAAAAGAAGAAACCTTGGCAAGAAAAAAACGACACCTTACGGTGTCGTTTTCCGTGGCGGAGCAGGTGGGATTCGAACCCACGGTCCCTTTTACAGGATTACTCGATTTCGAGTCGAGGCCGTTATGACCACTTCGATACTGCTCCATATATAAGTTTGCCAAAATAGGATACTATACTTTCCCCTGTTTGTCAAGGAAATTCTATGCCGGACGGCGCATAAGCGCCGTCCGGCAGTCATTTATTTCTGCAGAAAAAGATCGATGACCGGTTCGAGACCTTCCCCTCTGAAGGCCGAGCAGGTATGGACCTTCGCTTTGGGGTTGAGGCTATGCACATCCTGTGTAAAACGCTCAACATCGAAATTGGTATAGGGCTGCAGGTCGATCTTGTTGATGAGTACCACATCGGCGGTCTGGAACAGCAGCGGATACTTAAGGGGCTTATCGTTGCCCTCGGTGACACTGGCCACACCAATGCGCAGATGCTCTCCCAGCAGGAACTCGGCGGTGCAGACCAGGTTGCCGATATTGTCGATAACAACGGTCTCAACGCCGTTCAGATCCAGTTCGCCCAGCGCCTGTTCGATCATATCGGCCTCCAGATGGCAGGCACCTTCGGTATTGAGCTGGATGGTGCGGACGCCGATCTGCTCCATGCGCTCGGCATCCTTGGCGGTATACAGGTCACCTTCGATAACAGCCACCTTGCTGCGGTCGATGCGGCTGTCCTGCAGCACCTGCTCCAGCAGCGTAGTCTTGCCGCTGCCCGGTGTGCCCAGCAGATTGATCATACGGATACCGCGGTTCGAGAGACTCTCTCTGTTACGCGCGGCGATCTCATCATTTTTATTGAGTACATTGACATTGACTGCGATGGTCTTCATGGTTATTCCCCCCGAAATGTTTTGATATACATCTGAGACGGGCCGGTCAGATCCTCGTCCCGCTCAATGGTGATGACCGCTTCTTCCATGCAGGTGCCCTTCCGCACAACATCAAAATAGAAGTTGAGCTGAGCCGCATTGATGCAGGAATAGGGGCCGACCGACAGCACGATCTCATAGACCCTGTCGATCTCATTGTCCCGCGCGGCAGCGCCGACAATATCGACGATCTCGCGGCAGACTGCGCCTTCGTGCATGGTTATTTTCCTCTGGGCTTTTCGGTCTTGACGAAAACATCGCGCTCGTCATCGACCATGGTACGGACATCGAACTTGCACTGGTTGACGCACTGGCCGCAGCCAATGCACTTTTCATAGTTGAAGGCCAGCTTCTGGCCGATGCGGTCGTAATAGGTGGCACCTGTGGGGCAGACCTTGCCGCAGCGGTCACAGCCGACGCACTTCTTCTCATTCTTCATCCTGGGAGAAGCGAAGGCATGGACATGGATCTTGCTCAGGCCGCCCTTGCGGAAGGTGCCGTAGAGGGCGCAGCAATCGGGGCAGCAGTTGCAGATAACAAAGGCCTGATTGCGGGAATCATTGCCGTAATGATAGGTGGTGTGAACGCAGCCCTTGGCCTCCAGCTCCCGGATAAGATCAACCGCTTCCTCATGGGTCAGATGGCGGGCAACGCCGTTGTCCTCCAGCTGGCGGGCAATGGCGCCCAGGACGACACAGCCCTCGATGGGCAGGCCGAGATCGCAGCCTTCACCGGTATTGACCTTCTTGAACTGACGGCAGAAGCAGTTGAGAACGGCGATCTCCTCCTTATATTCTTCCAGCAAAGAGAAGACGCTGCCGGTGGGATAGACTTCCTGTCGGCTGTCCAGCGCTCTGTTGAGGGTGATCTCCTTGCCGCCGCGGATGGCCAGCGTCTTCATACGTTCGGGAACGCCATCCTTGACCTTTTTGAGGCCGCGCAGATTGGTCAGAAAACGGATGGGCAGCGTGTTGCTCTCCATGAGAGAGGTCTCCCAGAACTCGAAGAACTTTTTCAGAATGGCTTCACGCTTGGGGTTGAGAGGGCCGCCGACCGACATCTCTACCCAACCGGGAAAGAAGGGAGCCAGTACATAATGCTCTCGGTCGTCATTGTTGCGGGGATGTACAAAGCACATGGCCATCAGTTCGCTCCACCATGCTTCCCACGCCTCGATATTGCCGCCATACAGACGATGATAGATGGCTTCCAGCTGAGAAACGGTATGGGGCTCGGTGCCGACAGCCAGCAGATAATCAAGCATCTGCTCGTCCATGGCCAGATCAAAACATTCGATGACCGCCTTATGCTCAGGGATCTTGACGGTCGACATAGCATTCATAAAGCCCAGCAGCTTTTTAACTTTGCTTTCGGGTAAGCGCATTTCTTCGCTTCCTTTCTTTATCTTTCTATTATTTAGCTTTACTTACTTTTCTGCATCATAGCATATCCGGCGAAAAATGTAAAGGAGCACTGCCGGTGCAGTGCTCCCTATGCCATCTGTTTAAAATATCTTTCGCAGCAGCCAGATCAGGGTGCAGGCGCCGACCACCGATACGATCAGCTCGGCGATCAGACCATGTGCTGTAAAACCGATCAGCCCAAACAGGAAGGAACCCAGAGACGAACCGATGATACCTACCAGAATATTGCGGGTCCAGCCGCCCTTACGTGTTTCCATGATGTTGCCGGCCAGCCAGCCGATGAGGGCACCGGTGAGCAGTGCAGAGATCATAAGCCTTACCTCCATCTATTTTTCTCATTATAGTATTCTAACCGACAGAATACCTTCTTTGTTCCCATTTTTCAAGAAATATTTTTCAAATCAAAAAATGCTCCACAGGGTGTGGAGCATTTCTGTGTATTCTTCTGCCTACTTTGCCATTCTGGCCGAAGGGCTGTGGCCCGAAACGGTGATATTGTTGACCATATCGGCCAGCAGAGAACGTGCCTCTGCCCTGCCTCCATCGGTGCCGTCATGCAGGACGGTGACGGTGGTCATCATCATATCGGTGCCCTGCATCCAGACATAGAAGCTGCCGGATACATCCTTCATCTCAAACTCATAACGATAGGCCAGGATATTGCCAAAGGCTGTTCGCACACCCTCGGAAACTGTACTGCTGCCCAGACCTGCTGCCAGTGCCGCACCCAGTTCTGCCTGCGATACTTCATAGATGCTCATGCCGGCCTTGCCGCCCGAAGCATTTTTGGTCTTATAGACCATAACGCCGGCGTCATCGGTGATCAGCTCGAGGCCGCCATCGGCGACAGCTGCATCGGGCTTGA